>Ga0194132_10001379_pt1 | contig 49205 bp, 47 predicted proteins | sample TA2KigOf80mmetaG_FD_148612 | JGI IMG/M metagenome (GOLD analysis project Ga0194132, IMG submission 148612) | Freshwater microbial communities from Lake Tanganyika, Tanzania - TA2015054 Kigoma Offshore 80m | ecosystem: Environmental > Aquatic > Freshwater > Lake | place: Tanzania: Lake...
CTCCAGCTTTTCCACCAGGGCACACGTGAGCGCAGGCATACCTCCTCCTCCTTTTTCCCGGACACCCGTGCTGCCCTCTCTATCCTAACCCCTTCTTTTTACAAGACTCTAAGCGCGTTCCCCGTGGTGTACCCCCCAGGGCACCGCGCTGAAGACGCAGGCCCAGGAGCAGCTCCAGGCGTTGGCCAAGCTGATGCGCCGCTTTGGACGGCAGTGTCGCGGGCAGGGCAAAGTGTTTGTGCATTTGGTGCGGCAGACCGAAACGCACTTGCTGAGGACCGGCGCGTCCGTAGCAACGTTGGCCCAGGCCGCCCAGGCGCAGGTGCAAACCGCGCCCGAGCTGACCGAGGACCAGCAGGCCCGCTGGGACGTCACCTTGACGCTCGCGCTGGAGGCCCATCAACAGATTGTCCGCCAATCGCGGCGGCTGACGCACGGCAAGCCGTTGACACAGGGTAAAATTGTCAATGCCTACGATCCCACCCTTGCCCCGATTTGCAAAGGCAAGAGTAACTGTCCCACCCAGTTTGGGCGCAAGCCCGGGATTCTCGGTGAGCCCGCGACGGGGTTTATCTTTGCCGCGCGGCTGCCCGTGGGTAATCCCAGTGATGTCAGCTATGTCGAGCCTTTGGTCGACCAGGCCCAGACCGCGTGTGCCAAGGTCACCACGCGCCCGGCCCCGGCCATCCATTCGCTGGCAGGAGACCTGGCCGTCAACGACACCGCGCTGCGGGAGCAGCTGCACCGCCGCGACATCCTCACGGTTGGGATTCCCCACACGGTGGAGCCGCTCACGCCGACGCCCTCGCCTGAGATCATCGACGCCGCGCTGACCACGGCTGACTTGCACCGCACCCGCACGCCCCGCCAAGTGCAGCTCGCCTACGCAGCCGGCTACAGTCGGCCGGTGGTCGAGAGTATGATCGCCAGCCTGCTGAGTCGGGGGGCCGGACACCTGCGCTACAAAGGCGCGCACGGCGCGCGGGTGCAACTCCTGATGGCGGTGATGGCCCACAACGCGGCCACCGTCCGCCGGATCCGGCACGGGCGCCTGACGCCGCGCGCCCAGAAATTCCGCCGTTTGCTCCATCTCAAGTCCTTTAACCTATTGAAAAACAGAGAGTGAATAACTTAGTGACCACTAATTAATGATGCAATCGCCCAACCATAGAACCTGAGAACCTGCGGATCTTTCACAGTTCGCCGCAACTGGTGCTTGAGGATTTCATGATCGAGCGTAGGGAGAAACTTAAGGAATACAACACTTTCTTCCCCTCATCCTGACCTTCTCCCTGAGGGAGAAGGGACCCACATTCACAACGTCACAACCGAGAAAACCGGAAGTGGGTCAACTGATCTACAATTTATACGCCCCGACCGGCGTCGCTTGCGCTACCACAGGCCGGGATGTTGACCGACTTTTCGGCTCTTCGCCCTCGTGGAGAGCTACCAAGCCAGAACACAGGGGTGTAGTTTCCGGTACTGGTCCGCCCGTCCGTAGAGCGTGCGGCATCGCAGCCAGAGGTTTTTGCCTCTGTAAGAGGAAACTATTGGGCACAGCGAAATCCAATGTTGTCGTTCCTGTTGCCTGGCTCGTTCCTGTTGCGGTTGGCTACGCGTACGTTCCTGGCTTCGTTAGCCCACGAGCCGCCGCGCACAACTCTATATTCACCAGACTCTGGCCCTCGCAAGTTTCGCTCTGGCCCTTGTTGGTATTGGTAACAGTGTTCATCAAACCAGTCCTCACACCACTCCCACACATTCCCGCTCATATCCAGACAGCCGTATGGAGATGCGCCGGTTAAAAAGATACCCACAGGTGAAGTATCCTTTAGTCCGGACTCTTCACTATTACACCTCGTTGCATCAAATTGATCTCCCCGTGGTAGTTTTCCCAATCGATAACCCGAAAACGCTCCGGACGACCGCGGTTTACAAGACCTGTCTCGTACTCAGTAAAGAATTGCTTGACGATTTGACGCTCAGTACTCACGTCCCCAGGCGAGGCAAGAAAAACGTAGTACTCCTTGATATCTCTCCCCTTCATACTGCCCCTTTATTTCAAGACCCCAATTTTATGGTGGGCAATGCCTACCCTACCAAGGTTCGTAACCAACCCCTAACCCCCAAAAGACATGGGCTGGTGCAAGTATACACTTCCAGATAGGAAAGCTACAGAATTGGCCGGACTGCGAGGCACTCAATGTCACACGAATGGAACGCTGGTGAATATGAACGCTTAGCCGACCCGATGACCCGTTGGGGTGGGCAGGTATTGGAACGATTACAACTCAATGGTGATGAAACCGTCATGGACGGTGGCTGCGGGACTGGCCGTGTGACTGAGCAACTACTGGCCAAACTGCCACGTGGCAAAGTGATTGGGGTCGACTTTTCTTCGCAGATGATCGAACAAGCTAAAGAACGCTTTGCCAAAGAACCACGGGTGACATTGTACGTTGGCGATTTGACGACGTTCACTCCACCAGAACCGATCGACGCGATTCTCTCAACCGCAACCTTCCACTGGATCAAAGATCACGACAAGTTATTCGCACAGCTCGCCAAGATCTTAAAGCCTGGTGGCCAACTCGTCGCGCAATGCGGCGGAGCCACCAACATTGCTGGAGTGATGGCAGCGATTGCTGAGATAACACATGCACCAAGCTATGCAGCAGCATTCTCCGGCTGGGCTGGTCCGTGGCTGTATGCAACGCCTGAGGAAACGAAAACACGGCTGGAGCGTGTCGGATGCACCGGCATTCATACCTGGCTGAACCCAGAGCCAACTGTACTCACTTCACGTGAGCACCTCGCTGATTATCTGCAAACCATCGTCCTTGGTCAGCATCTACTGCGTCTTCCGCCAGACCAACATCGTCCGTTGGCTGAGGCAGTCTCCGACGCAATCATCCGTCGCGCAGGGCAACCTTTGATCGATTACGTACGGTTGAACATCGTTGCGCGGCGAGCGGCATAATACTGTGGCAAAAAATGCCACCCCGTTATTTCTATATTCATCGCGGAAAACCCTCTTCCGCAGTCTCCAAGAAAGAGCGGGAGAAAGGTGTTTTTTTCCGGAGAGTTAGAGAGGAAATTGTTATGGCGAGCCTCTGGCATGACGGATGCTGATAGGCCTCAGCATTTACCTGGGGGACTGACGACAATGAACATCAAAGCGGCTCAGTATGAATCGATTCAAGATATGCTCACTGCCCATAACTACCTGATTGATCAAGGACACGAGTGGTTCGTGAAACCGATTGGCAACGAACGGCTGATCGTGATTCCGTTTGTCGCGTTGGCAGGCCATTCGGTAACAACCTTCTACGAAAAAGCAGAACAAAGCGGCTGGCTCAAGCCGGTCGAAGTAGCTGCTCCACTGCAAACTCCACCGCCGTTGTATCAGTTTTCGCAAGATCAGATTTTCTAGAAAGGCTATAGGCTTCAGACTATAGGCTACAGAGAAGAGTAGAAAACGTCCTCACGCTTGCAGCCTGTAGCTTTGTTTCTTTTTACCTTCCAAACTTTGTCTTTACCCTCTTCCCTTAAGCCTCAAGCCAGTAGTGGTTCAGTTTGAGTTTGGTTTGTAGGGGCACCCCCGTGTGGGTGCCTTTTTCCTGGGCGGCCACATTACCGCCCCTACCAAGACACATCCACGTATCAAACTGAACCACTGCCCTTAAGCCTGTAGCCTTTAGCCTCCCGTTCCACCATGCTAGAGTGCGCGACATACCCCAATACTCGCGAAGGAGGATCGTATGGAACGGGTTACACAGTTTGGCTATCTCGGCATTAGCGTCAGCGATATTAACGCGTGGGAGCAATTCGCCACACAAACATTAGGGCTGCAAGTCGCCCAACGAGAAAACGACGGCACCCTGCTCCTCCGCATGGATGAATATCACCATCGGTTTCTCATTCATCCGACCGGAAAAGATGACGCTGCGTATTTCGGTTGGGAGGTGACCGACGAACACGCGCTGAAAGGGATGGCTGAACAACTCAAAGCCGCAGGTGTCGAAGTACGCAAAGGCACCCCTGAAGAAGCAGCGGCGCGGCGCGTGGTGGATCTGAGTTGCTTCAAAGACCCGAGTGGAAACCCATCAGAAGTCTTCTACGGCCCTTTAATGGCCTATAACTCTCCATTTCACTCACCGCGCCAAATCTCTGGCTTTGTTACTGGCAATCAAGGCTTAGGCCACATGGTGGTCACGATGGATAACCTCGAACAGAGCGTCCATTTCTATCGGGATGTCCTCGGCATGCGCATTAGTGACTATGTGCATGTCGTCCGTCCCAGTGGCGAAAAGCTACATCTCGCCTTCTTCCACTGTAACCCACGGCACCACACGATTGCGTTCTACGGCGCGCCGAACCCACAACGCCGACTGAATCACCTCATGTTACAAGCCCAATCGCTGGATGATGTCGGCTCGACGTTTTACCTCTGCCAAGACCAGGGGATCGCGATCAGTCGCGGGCTCGGTCGACATACGAACGATCACATGATGTCGTTCTATATGCGCTCACCGTCCGGCTTTGAAGTCGAATATGGGTGGGGCGGACGTGTGGTCGATGACAGCACCTGGCAGGTGCAACATCACACGTCAGGGAGTATGTGGGGACATCGGCCGCTCAGCCGATAGGGAAAACGAAACGGCGAATCAGCGATAGGGCGAACCGGAGACCACCCTACCATCCTGGGTCGCCCATTCGCCCATTCACCCATTCACCCGTTCTCTCACTCTGCATGTTACGCGGTAATCTGCCGCACGTACTTACCGATCTTCTCGATCGCTTGTTGCCCTTCAGGTAGGAACGGCGCGAACAGATGCCACACATGCGGCATTTCGGGCCACACTTCTAACTCGACTTTCACGCCAGCTTTCTTGGCTTTGTCAGCCAGACGCGTGGAATCATCAAGCAACGTTTCTGCGTCACCCACTTGAATCAATAGTGGTGGCAGTCCTTTGAGGTCCGCGTGCAACGGCGCTGCGAGTGGTGATTTCGGGTCTTTGCCACCCAGGTAGAGTTGTGCCATGCCAAGCAGGCCTTCCTTTTGTACGACCGGATCAGCCTTCGCACGCGTTTTCATCGACTCGCCAGTGCCTTCCATATCTACCCACGGCGAAATGCACACACCCGCCGCAGGAAGCGGCAACTTCGCATCGCGGATGGCGAGAAGCGTTGCGACGGTTAGTCCTCCACCAGCCGAGTCACCAGCCACGACAATGTTGGAGGGTTTGATGTTTTGCGACAGCAACCACCGATACGCGGCGGTGGCATCTTCGACCGGGGCTGGAAACGGATGTTCTGGAGCGAGACGGTACTCTAACGCCAAGCCACGTGCGCCCGAGGCTTTCGACAAACGTGCTACCACCTCACGGTGAGTGTTGATCGACCCCATGACATACCCACCACCGTGCACATACAGAATCACGCGGTCATCAGCCGCGCCAGGACCGGCAATCCATTCAGCCGGCACGCCACCAGCACTGACGGGAGTGCACTTTGTTTCTCCAGCCGAGGGGAAAACAGATGCCCCCTCCATGACTCCACGTAACGCTTTGAGATCATTCCCGGCCTTCGCCATTTGCTCACCCATCATCTTGAACGCATCCAGGGCCATTTGTAATTGTGGACTTGCCATAGGATATCCTCCTTCTTAGTGTTGGGCTATTTTTTGAAAACCGTAAAACGTAATGCGTAAAACGTAACCACCCCCCTTCTCCTTTTCTTTACGAATTACGGATCACGAATTATTTCGTCGGCTTCACAAACTTCAACGTCATGCGGTCGCTCTCGCCGATCGCGAGATACTTCTCCTTGTCAACCTCTTTTAAGCGCAGCACAGGGGACAATGTCCATACACCCTGCGGATAATCTTTGGTGTCTTTGGGGTTGGCGTTGATCTCGGATTTCCCTTCGAGCTTGAATCCAGCCGCCTCGGCCATTTTGATCACGACGTCTTCATTCACATAGCCAGAGGCAGCCTTAGGGTCTTGCGGCGTCGCTGGATTGCCACGATGCTCAACTACGCCAAGAATGCCACCTGGCTTTAACGCTTTGAACATCACGGTGAAGACGTTGGCGGCTTGGTCGTTAGCCATCCAGTTATGTACGTTGCGAAACGTCAACACCATGTCCGCCGAGCCTGCTGGAGCAATGTCGACGAGAGTGGGAGACGATAGAACAGTCTCTTTGACACTGCCAAAAACGGCGGCATTGCCAGCCAGCTTTTCTTTATAACTCTTCGCGCCATTACGCATGAATTCCACACTCGAGTCTGGATCAAAACCTGCAGCGTAATAGGTGCCACGCTCTTTCAGGAACGGCGCAAGAATATCGGTGTACCAGCCACCACGTCCCGGCCAGACTTCAACGACCGTCATGTTGTCTTTGACACCAAAGAAACTGAGCGTTTCGAGCGGGTGACGATATTTATCACGCGCTTTATCCGCCGCTACACGATGACTGCCAGCAATGGCAACTTGTAGAAGCGCCGAAGCTGATCCCGATGCGAGAGAGGCATCGAGTAGGGCTCCAGCTTTTTTCTCATGATCGTCAGCCTGGACCACTGTTGTAGAGAACAACACTACACTGGCGATGCCCATCACGGATAATCGCCGCCAATTGAATGTTCGCCTCATGCTGCCTTTCCTCCTTCTTTCACTTTTGCTGCAAATTTTCGTAAAAACTCAATGTTCAATTCAAGCTTCTCGCCAAGCCACAACGCGTTTACAGTGTGATCAGCAACATCATCGCCAGTCTCCGGGTGAATGAGCGCATCTAACCCTTGGTGATGAATCATCAACCACTGGACTAACGCGCCGAACTCACTCGGTGCAAACTTCACTTGATACATCGATTTCGGATGAGGGCCGAGCGGTTTTTCGTGAATACGTCCCAGTTCCACATCGAAGCGTTCGGCTAAGCCGTCACGCACCTCCAAGGCAGTGTTCCGTGTCGCCGGATCAAAGTAGACATGGACATGGAAGCCTGAAATCGGCATAGGGCCTCCTTTTCTCTCACGCAGTACGGTTTCAACAGATTTACGCAACCCACCCATGCTGGAGCGTATGGACTGTCCCTGGAGGATACCACCACTCACCAGTTTTACAGTGCGGACAACGCTTGGGCAGCGAACCACGCGCATAGTCCGGCACGCCGACCAACGCTTTTACGGAACCCTCAAACGTGCCTTCGCGTGTCACTTTTTTAGTCAGCATGTACAGCCCCATTCCACAATCAGGGCAGGAGATGACAGTTCCAGAATTGAGCGACGACATTGGGGTGATACGTTCAGGGGAAGGGCGAGACATAGATCCCTCCAAAACAGCCATTCGCAGTCAGCTATCAGCTTTACAAACATAACGAGCACAACAGAAGCCCCCTTACGTTTAGCAGCTCCACAACCTTTCCTAAAAGTTGATTCCTGAAAGCTGAAAGCATTTTACCGCATTCCATGACGATGCTGTTGCACCGAGCGCATGCGCGCAGCGAACTCTGCAGGTTTCATGATCAATGAACCTTGCGCCTGCTCTTGTTCCTGTTGTTTCTCTTCATGCATATGCATAGCAAGACTCTGGCGCACCAAGCCTTCACAGAAGGGAATCCCTTTCCCACTATAGTCGTTCGCTTTCATCGCTAACGCCACTGCCAACGCACGTTTCGCTGCTTCAGGTCGGTCGGTCGCCGCAAAATAGACTGCGGTCTCTTCGAGCCGGCGAGCATACGCTCCGCCTTGGACGCCAGAAAAGATCTCACTGATCGCCTTATCGATCACCGTTTGCATCCGATCTTGCTGCTGATAGCGATTCAGAATTAGCGGACTCTCTTGCGCCTGCGCAATCTGATCGGTGTAGTGGTGAGCACGTTCATGATCAAGAAACCACCGTTGCATTTCGGGTTCTTGGAACAGTTGTAACGACGTAGCGAGCAACTCAGGATCGCTTGTCACCGCTTCCCGTTCAATGCTGGAAGGAAGAGGCAGTTCTGCTGGTTGGGCAGGAGTCGACAATACATGCGAACGATGGGCTGGGTATCCTTCAACCACAGGGAGGCCACGGCCTTTTGCCCGTTCGTAGCCCTCGTGCATGAGGAAATCACAATAACGCCACGGCAATGCGACCATCGTAAAACCAAACCGTGTGTTCATGTCCTCACGCATGTCACGAAAGCCTTTGCGCGTGAGCTCTGCGCTTTCGACATGTTGCATGCCATCCGGTTCGTTAATCACCGCGGCGAGATAGTTCAGCCCACCGCCAACCTTCAGCTTCACCAGCCACACTAAGCGATCTCCACGGCCATCAATGGGCGAGGCATATCCTTCCGGTTCCACTGGCGCGAGAATAGGACGCGCAGCCACTTGCTCTACAGCTCGTTCGGGCTTGATCCCTTTTTGTGACAATTTATATAAAGATCGATGAATTTCGCGCCGGGCATGTTTATCCTGCGTTTTTTCTTCCCATGACACGAGAGTTTGCGCGGCTTCTGGTGTCGGATAATCACCAAGGAGTGCTGCAAGTGCCAGATCTGCCGCCGGATGTTGCCCTACACGCTCAGTCAGGGATACCAGGCTTGTACTTTGAGACTGTACCCCGGCAAGGTTCACACCCCATTGGTCAAGCAGCTTTTTCCCTTCCGCTAATTGAGACTCACGTGCAGCATCTTTTTTTGCCATAACATCCTCCAAACAAACGCGACCGCGAGCACCTTAAGCATCTCGCTTCGGTAGTGTCAACGGGAAAGATATGGAAAATGTCATATTGATTCCCCCTTTTTTTACGTCTTACGTATGACGCAGTTACATTTCCTCCCCCCGACCTAGCCCCTCTGACGGATTGCTGCTAGGTATTTCGCCATGACTGCACGCTTTTGTTCACAATGTGGAGCGAAAACTGTTCCTGACGCCCGCTTCTGCGCATCCTGTGGTACGGCGCTCTCCGGTTCAGGCAAAATGGCATCGGCTACTCAGACGGCGACCTCCGCATCCTGGCGCACTCAGCTTCCAGGACTCACGGTGCTCGCGTCGTATTTGCTGATTGGTACTGGCTTATGGTTTGGTGTGTTGCGTACCCAACCGTTCCCCACTGTCGGAGCTTCTGCGAGCGGACCTGCGGTTGGCGGCAAACAAGATCTACCACAGAACCATCCACCAGTAACTCTCCCAGAGGAGGTTCGCAAACGCATCGCTGAATTTGCCGATCAGGCAAAAGAGAAGCCCAAAGACCTGAGCACGTGGAAATCACTGGCAGAGATGCAATTCCGAGCTTCACAAATCGAAGCAAGCTATCGTAGTGCGGCACTCGAATCGTTCAAACACGTACTTGAACTTGCCCCTGATGATCCCGATGCTCTCAAAGGGGTTGGAAACATTCATTACGACTTCGAAGAACACGCCAAAGCTATCGATTACTACAAACGCTACCTTACCCAGAAGCCCGATGATTCAGGTGTCCGCACCGATCTCGGCACTATGTACCTCTACAGCAACAGTTTCGATCAAGCGATCGGCGAGTATCAGACAGTCATTGCCAAGAACCCGGATTTTTTCCAGGCGTATTTCAACCTTGGCGTCGCCTACAACGAGAAAGGCGAGAAAGGAAAGTCACTTGAGGCGCTCAATAAGGCAAAGAGTCTAACGACCGATCAAGCTGTGCGTGACCGCATCGATCAGTTCTTAGCGCAGATCAGCGCTCCGGTGTCACCGTCCGTCGCGCAAGCACCACCAACACCCCCGCCACCAGCACAAGTTGCGACGGTACAGGTTGACCCGTCGTTGTCCCCCTTTCAACAGGCCGTCGAGAAAGTTCTCCGTGGGGCGAACATTATGGGCGAACGCATTAACCGCATCGAATGGACGTCCGCCACAGAAGCACGAGTACTGTTGCAGAATTTCCCCATGTCAGGTATGCCTCCGCAAGTTCGCGCCGGACTGGTAGGTCGATTGCAAACAAAAATCCTTGAAGCACGCGAAGCCGCCGGGGTCAGCGCCGCTGGAAAGATTGAGCTGATCGACCTCGATTCTCAACAAGTGATGGAGACTTTGAACTCATGAGCCAAGTTCAGCAGACAACTGAAGCGCCATATTACCTCTCAATCGGTGACGAGATCGACATTTTCCGCGCCGCCTATGCCTGTCGGTTGCCGGTGCTCCTCAAAGGCCCGACCGGCTGTGGCAAAACTCGTTTTGTCGAATTTATGGCCCACACGATCAGCATGGAACGCGGGGCCGCCGGAAAAGATGCGGTGCCAGGCAACATTATCACTGTGGCTTGCCATGAAGATCTCACCGGAAGTGACTTGGTTGGTCGCTATTTGATCAAAGGCGACGATACCGTGTGGATCGACGGACCACTCACGCAAGCCGCACGTCTTGGTACCGTGTGTTATCTGGATGAAGTGGTCGAAGCACGGAAAGACACCATCGTTTTGATTCACCCGCTGACCGATCATCGACGCATTCTCCCAATCGACAAGAAAGGCGAGATTCTCGAAGCGCACTCAGATTTCTTGCTCGTCATCTCGTACAACCCAGGGTATCAGAGCATTTTGAAAGATCTGAAACATTCGACACGGCAGCGTTTTGTCACGATTGAGTTTACCTATCCGCCACGCGACAAAGAGGCACAGGTCATTTCCCATGAAAGCGGCCTTGAGCTTGATATCGCTCTCGACCTCGCACGCCTCGGTGAGAAAGTCCGCTACTTGAAAGCGAGCGGGTTAGAAGAAGGGGTCAGCACCCGGTTACTGATTTATGCTGGTCAACTGATTCATCGCGGCGTACCGGCACGCCGTGCGTGCTCTGTCGCCGTATCCCGCTCGTTGACCGATGATGTCGACTCACAGCGAGCAATCGACGAAGTGATCAACGCGATTTTTCCGTAGATAGCAATCGTGAAATGAGTGATGACGAACGAACAGCGCTCAGGCAGCACGTTGGAAAACTCGAGCGTCGTTCCCCAGGAGTCGAAGGGCAGTATCACATTGCCCCTTGGCTTGGACATGACCATGCCTATCGTGTCAGTATCAGACCTCCAGAAGACGAGGAGGTCTGGCTAGCACTCAGTGAAGGAATGGCACAAGTGGCAACGGACCTCGTAGCTCAAACTAGCTGCCTCTTCGCTCTAACGACCATTGAATAAAATTCCTGGGCTATCTCATCCCGAAGAATACAAGTTGTAGTTCAGTTTCCCGGACTTTACTTCGTTTCATCCAGGCTACGTTCCTGTAGCAGCTCAGCGGACATCCCGTTCACCTTAGCTCAATGCGTGATCCGATATTCCATCGTCCTCGCCTGTTCGACCCACCCCTGCACAGTCGTCTCGTCCGGCACTGCAGGTGAGATTCTCCGCTCTGCAGCAGCATTCACCTCAGCCATTTTTTTCTGCAGATTCTCTGGTACGCGCTGCTTCAATTCTTTAACCGTCTCGACACCAGCAGCATGAAGAAGTTCAGCCCAATCCGGAGTCATTCCTGGAAGGCGCAGTAGATCGGCCATGTTCGCCCAGGTCAGCAATTGCTGAGGGGTAAAGTTCGTCTTCTCTGCGACCTGCGTTCTTCCCTCCGGAGTGCAACACTGGTCGAGTAAATCCACCACCCAGGCAATACCCGCGGCACGAAGCCGTTGACCAAAAGCTGGACCGATCCCCTCAATTCGCTCAATGTCGCCCCCTAAACGTTCTTCTGCGGCTTTGTATTTGGCTTCAAGCGTCGTCATTGCTTCAACTCGCGTCATCAGCCCAGCAATCTGTTGTTGTGCACCGGAGTGTTTTCCCTCACTCTCTTGCCATTTCCCGCGCCATTCAGACTCACTCGCTGTTGCTTTCGCCAACTGCGTCTTCAACTGCTCGCACTCTTGTTCAAACGTTGTGACACGCTGTCGGAAAGTGCCCTCCGCTGCTTGGCTCTGCTCCGTAACGGTGCGAGTCTCTTGCTGTAAGCGGTCCCGCTCACTCGTAAGTGTAACTACGTGTGCTTTAGCGTTACTAACATCATGCTCCAACGCAGCAAAGCGGCGCGCCCAGTCGGCAAGTTGAGCTTGGGCGGTTACCCCCTCCTCTTCGAGAGCTGTCCGTTGTCGCCCACACTCATTAAGATTGACCTTGAGCGTATCGCGCTCTTGTACCTGGGCTTGAAGCTGCCGCTGCAGGTCGGTCCGTTCTTTTTCTATGGTGGTCACTTTTCCGCGCCAGTCGTTCTCCAACGTGTCGCATTTACGTTTCCAATCGGCATCAAGCGCCACATGACGGTCAGAAAGCGTTTGGTAATTGGTCTGCAACTTCGCGAGTTCTGTTTCAAGTCCTGGCACCAGCGAGGCTCGCCGCAAAGCCTCTTGTAGTTCTTTGGCTATCTGTAAATGCTCTCGCTCAAGCCCATTCCACCGCAGTTGCCAGGCAGCCTGTACTTCACTGACTCTGTCTGTCATCAATGCATGTCGTAACAACCACATGATGACTGCTCCGAGAATGGCAGCAAGAATAAGGCACAGCCATAGGTGTTGAATCAAATAGAACACTGCGCACTTCCTTTCTTTCTGGCTAGCGAGCGCTCTGTGGCACGTTCTTTATGGTTACTTCGGCACGGCGGTTCCGTCGCATGCCAGCGTCCGTCGTATTGCTGGCAAGCGGCTTGGAAGGACCGTGAGCAATGGCCGTGAGACGTTGAGCCGGAACACCTTTTCTTCTCAGGTAGGCAATGACCGCTTGTGCCCGCTCCTTACTCAGCTTCATGTTCAGCGACCGAGTGCCGCGGGAATCGGTGTGCCCGCTCACTTCGACGTCTATCCCTGCGCACTTTTTCGCTGCTCCTGCCAAGCGGTCGAGAGCAGAATAGCTTTGAGGTCGAAGGACAGCTTTACCGGACTCAAATTGTATCTGCCCATCCCGCAGCGCGGCCTCAAGCATTTTCTGACAGGGCGCCCCCTTGGACGGCAACGGCTCGCGTTGTGATGTTGTTAGGGCTTTTTGCACCGGGGGCTTTGGTGTGGATGGCGTTACCACTGGCGACTTCTGCGCAGGAGATCTTTGCTCAGGCGCAGATTTCGGCGCTTGCGGAGCAGGCATAGTGCGAGACGCGGCTGGAGGTACAACAGGTGATGTTTCTACCGGAGGCGGTGAGGAAGGCAGGAGCGGTGACGGAACTCGGATTTCGAGGAGATTGGTGACGGTACGTACACCATAGACCTTCTGCGCTCTCTTCTGAGCCTCGCGCTTTGCTTCCTCACTCGGCACAACGCCACGAAGCGTCAATTCTCGACCATCCACCGCAACAGACAGCTCCCTCACAGAGCTTTGCGCAAGTGCAGCTTTTGTGCGGTCGGTCAGATCCTGCTGGATTGCGTTACGGTGACCAGCGGCACAGAGGTAGGCGAGGAGGCCTGTCCCGAGCAATCCTGCAACTATTGCCAGGAGGGGTTTCATTGCGCGCCCTTTCTCGGGCTGGGTATAGCAGAGCTCCCCAGCGCTGCCCTTATGGGCAAGAATTCAGGCGCACGTCAACCACCCTGCTGATGGCGTGAAGAGGTCTAGGAGTCTGGGAGGTAGCATCAAAAGAGAAACAGAGCGCCGAAGACGGGGAGAATCGGAGACGGACTTTTTGACTCGCCGATTCTTCTTCGCTCTACTGACTACTGAATGCTGACTACTCACTACTTCGGTACCGGGTTACTTACTCACAACCTGAACCCGAAAATCGACAGCATCATCACGGTTATTCAACTGTACGTGAAACGTCGAAGTCCGTCCCGGCTCGATAGGTTGCGGAGAAGGGAGCGTCATTCGTCGCGAGATTTCTTCACCTTGACCATTCACGGCAGTCACCCACACGATGACGTTCTCAGCCGCCCGTTCGGTATCAGTGTTGCGGAGTTTTCCCGTGACCTCTACCCGCTTCTTATCTGCACTGACGGTATTCGTCAGGTCAGAAATTTCCAACTGCGGCGACCAAATCGTTGGGCGGTCACTTTCATCCTTGCGCACCTCAACCGTCCATCGGTGAGCGACACGTGCACCAGACGACGTAATCGCAGTCACCTCAAGCTCATGGGTGCCAACGGGCTGGTCCTTGAATTCAAAAAAGGAGTTTCCTCGTACCGCACGGCCATCCAGTTTCCATTCATAATCCAGGGTAGGTTCGGCATCACCTGGGACATCGACCTGAATCCCAAAGAAACGCGACAAATGGGGATACGTCGAATAGCGCTTTTGATGTGGGGTATACATCACCACCCGAGGAACCTCCGGTGCTGCCCCTACTTCCACGTCCCATTGGGCGCTTTCTTTCATCCCTCGTACGTCTGTCACTCGTAGTTCTATGCGACGAGATCCTTTTTCGCTGGCCGCAAAAGAGAACTTCGGTCCTTGTGCAGTCTTTTTGCCGTTGACGAACCACTCATAGGTCAGGGCATCTCCATCAGGATCTGTCGCCGCCGCCTCAAACGCTAAAGTCTGACCAGCAGAAGTCTTGAGTGCTGACGCATCAGGTGTTCGCGAGGTAATTTGCGGTGGAGCATTGCCCGCCACTGGAGGAGTGACAGTCGTTGTATCAGGAGTCGCGGATGCAGGTGGAGCAACGGCCACCTGCCATTCACGCATCGCGGTTAATCCGGCACGATCGCTGACCACGATGCGCACGCCATGATTACCTGCCCCTTTCGCTTTCCACGTGAGCGTCGGTTGCGCGGTGGACGACCCGCGCGCTACCCGCTTACCGTCGACTGACCATTCATAAGTAAGCTGATCTTCGCTTGAGTCACTCACCGTTGCAGCGAACGAAAGACTCTGGCCTTCTTGGGTCGTGATCAACGCTTCATCAGGGCTATATCTCGTAATCTGAGGAGGCGTATTGACTGTTCCTGCGGCAGTCCCTGTCGGTACCGGTGGGAGTGGCGCCGCAACAACCTTGACCTGCCAGTCTTTCGTCACAGTCAATCCCGCCGGGTCGGTCACCACTGCACGAACTTGATAGCTCCCCGGCTCTGGGACATTCCAATTCAGCGTCGCTTTCTTTCCTGCTTCTTCGCCGTTGACCGTCCAGACATAGGTCAGGACTTCACCACGATCAGGATCAGTAACGTCAACACGAAACGGCTGCGTGGTTCCACTGGTAACCTCAACAGTTCCCTTCTTCGGAGCAAAGGCTTGCAGTTGCGGTGGCTTACTAATGTAGGTAACCGTCACTTGCCAATGGCGTTCGACCGCTTGGCCTTGCCGGTCGGTCACTTGCAGGCGTACATCTTTTGGCGCCTCACTTCGATCTCCGACTGCCGGACTATACGTCCAACTCTCAGATTGTGAGGCCATTTGCCCATCGATAGTCCATTCATATTTCAGCGGTCCCGCGCCATCGGCCTGGGCCGCAAATGCCACGGACTCTCCCTCCAGCACGCGGATCTTCGGCTCTTGGGGCTCGACCCGAGTCATCGCAGGTGAAGCAACGGTCGGTTGTGATGGCGGCGCTGGTGTCATGAAGAAAGGTCGGAGAAAGAACGCCAGGCCTCCAACAAGGGCAAGGCCGAGCAAGGTCAATAGGACTGGATTCCAGCGTCGAGGTGCGGCAGTAGGTGTCGCGCCCTGTCTTCTTGGTGGAGCTTTTCGTGACGAACCCGTTTCACCGATTGCCCAGCGATCTTGATCGACTTCTTCGATCACGTCTGGTGAAGCCACCCCCATCGTCACTTCAACAGGAGTACTGGACGTTGTCGGAGTCTTTCTTGTTGGAGGCGGGGGGAGAGTTTTCTCTACGGTTTCTCCTTTCGCAGGAATTGGTTGCGTAGGTGAAGGAACTCCCTGTGAAGTTGCGGTCCGCGGTCCTGGCGGGGTATGCGCTACAGTTCGGTCGTCTGGGAGGTTTGTGGCTGGTGGCCGTACGACAGTAGGAGGATCCTGTCGTTCCGGTGTCAACTTAATGGGGGCAACAACAGTTGCAAAGTCTCGTAATTCAGCGTGACACGCTTCAAGATCGCGAAGAAACTCGGCAATGTTCTGGTAGCGCATTTCGCGCGATTTCGCCATCGCTTTCGTAATCAATGCACTCAACGACGGAGGCGCTTCTCTGGGAAAATGAGGAGCATTCTCCAAGGGATCATAAAGAACTTTGCCGACGATCGCCGTTTCCGTCATCCCCGAAAAGAAGCGATCCCCTGTATACATCTCATACATGACCATGCCCAAGGCATAGATGTCGGTCGCACCATCAAGCGCCTCATGACGCATTTGTTCAGGGGCACAATACTGCATGGTCCCCATGATCGCCCCAGTGCGAGTCACTTCACTGTCCTCGACGAGTTCCTTCGCGATGCCAAAATCCATGACGACCACGCGACTAGTCCGATCTTCAATCATGATATTCGAGGGCTTGATGTCACGATGAATAACCGGCGGATTTTGGGCATGGGCATAGGCTAAAGCAGCAGCGACCTGCTGAGCGATGGTCAACAGCTCAGTCGGTGGCAACCTTTTACGATCGCGCAGATACTGTCGCAGCGTTTGTCCCTCGATATACTCCATGACGAAATAATAGAAGTTGAGCGCTTCATCACGATCGATATCGAGCACTTGGGCGATATTGGGATGCCTAAGTCGCGCCATGACCCGCGCTTCACGGTAGAAGCGCGCGACCATGTCACTGCCTTCCAACACACCCGGTTGGAGGACTTTCAGTGCGAGGATGTTATTCAGGTGCGTGTGTCGAACTTTGTAGACGGTCCCCATCCCGCCCTGGCCAAGTTGACCCAGCACTTCATATTTGTTGGAAATTTCGCGTGGTCCAGCCCCAGATGGGGAACGGACGACACTCGTCTTATCGTCTACTCGTGTACTCATTGGGCATCCCTGCGGGCGGGAAGATATCCCTCATTCCCCCACGCGCCTTCTATCTTACAATATTTTCGACTCTTTATGCCAAGACCTTAGCAAAGGGTCGAAGAAATAGTCGTTTTTGCTCGCTGAAAAACTGCGGCAAACATGTCATGCGTCAAACGACCAGTAAAGGTGTTCTGCTGACTGGGGTGGTAAGAGCCGATCAAAAGAACGTTATCGAGCATGAAATGGGCGTCATGACCAAAGCGCGGAAGTGGCGCAGGAAGAGAAAAACCTAATTCACGACGCGCGGTTAGATAAGCAGCAAAGGCAATCTGACCAAGCGCAACCACCACACGGACCCGACGCAGTATCGTCAGTTCTTGTAACAGGTATGGTCGACATGCGGCAAATTCTTCCGGTGTCGGCTTATTGTCCGGCGGAGCACAATGGACCGCGGCGGTGATGTAACAGTCGTTCAATACCAAGCCATCATCTTTATGCACCGAGGTTGGCTGACTGGCAAAACCTGCATCATAGAGAGCACCATAAAGCCAATCGCCGCTGCGGTCACCAGTAAAGATACGGCCCGTTCTGTTCCCTCCGTGAGCCGCTGGAGCAAGACCGATGATAAGCAACTGTGCTTGCGGATCACCAAAGCTCGGAATCGGCTTGCCCCAATACTCCTGGTCGCGGTAGCGTTTGACTTTTTCTTGGGCCACTCGTCGGCAATGGGAAATCAGTCGCTCGCATTGAGTGCAGTTCACAATCCGACGTTGTAATGTGGCCAGGGTTGCCAAGGTTAGAAGCCCATCACATAACGCACCAATGTCCGCACCCCGAAACCGGTAGCGCCCTTAGGAGTGTAACCATTGTCTTTGCTGGTGAACGACGGGCCAGCGATATCAAGGTGCGCCCACGGAACATCACTGACGAACTCTTGTAGGAACAGTGCGGCGGCAATCGCACCGGCACTGCCACCGCCAGTGTTTTTAATATCCGCCACTGAACTCTTGATATCTTCTTTATACTCTTTGACCAGCGGTAACCGCCACAGCGGTTCGCCAGCATCATGACTGCACTGTAAGAGCGCAGCAGCCAATTCATCGTTATTACTAAACAGCCCAGCGATTTGAGTGCCGAGCGCAGTCACACACGCGCCAGTCAGCGTCGCTAAATCAATAATCACATCCGGTTTGTCTTGCACCGCGTTGATCAACGCATCGGCGAGAATGAGACGCCCTTCAGCGTCAGTGTTGAGCACCTCAACGGTTTTGCCATTACTGTAGCGAATGATGTCACCTGGTCTTTGTGCGGTACCGCTCGGCATGTTTTCTGTTGCTGGCACATATCCAGTGACCTGCACTTGCGGTTTGAGCTGAGCGATCACACTCATTACGCCCATGACTGTCGCTCCACCGGCCATATCGCGTTTCATGGTCTCCATTGATCCTGGTGGTTTAAGCGACAATCCGCCAGAATCAAAAGTGATCCCTTTCCCAACCAGCGCAACCTTTTTCTTTGGTTTACCACCAGGAGTGTAGACAAGCTTGATAAAGCGCGGTTCTTCGATGCTTCCTTGCGCAACGGCTAACAAGCCTGCCATCTTCGCGGATTTGATTTTCGCCGTGCCCCACACTTCACCTTTAATGCCGTGGCCTTTAAGCAGCTTCGTCGCCTGATCGCCGAGATAACGTGGGGTCGAAACCGAAGCAGGCTCGTTGGTGAGGTCACGTGCGAGAAACAGGCCCGGAGTGACTGTCTGCGCAACCTCAACTGCTTTTTCCACCGCCTTCGGAGATTGGAGATCCGTACTCGCGAGTGTCAATGCAGTAAGCTTCGGCTTATCGTTCTTGTCAGATTTGTATTTGTCGAAAGTATAACTGGATGACAATGCGCCTTCAACAATCGCGGCACCACTTGTTTCAGTGAGCAACGACTTATCACAAAACCAGGCAAGGTGTTTCACACCCTGACTGCGTGCCTCACGTTGCGCCTTACCGGCGACACGCCGCCATGTCTCAGCATCTATGCTCGCTGCTTTCCCGAGGCCAAGCAGCAATAACGTAGGGCTCGGCAGATGCCCATGCGTCGAGGCCGTTAGCGTCTCCCCTTCTTTTCCGACAAATTTCGTTCGTTCAATTTGTTCACTCAGCGCTCCATGCAATACAGCATCGAGGGCGTTGACGAGGTTTCCTTTCTGTTCACCTTGAGTGATAGGCACAACCAGCAAATCACAGGCAAGTTTATCAGGCGTTTGTTTCTGCACACGAATGTTCATGCGTAGCGTTCCTCAGCACGTATAACGTTAGGCAGAGTGTAAAGCGTCGGGCGGAAAACGGAAGTGGGGACTATAGGAAAGATCGCGATTCGAGCGACTCCGCTACCGAACATAATCAGAAGCCTATAGGGTCTCAGCTTTGAATGGGTACAATGGCGATGAGGAGACACCAATGCTGGAACTTCAAACGATTGAGAAGCTACTTGCTTCCATGACTCGGGCAGAGAAAGCACAGTTGCTCCAGTGGATAGTACGAGACTTAGGAGATACCTTCCCTGGGATTGAAAGCACCCCTGGTGTGTGTGGAGGAGATCCGTGCATCGTTCGTACGCGCATTCCCGTGTGGGTCATAGAAAACTACCGACGATTGGGAGCAACGGATGCGGACATTCTCCGCATGTATCCGTCGTTGCGCGCAGAAGATTTGGTGAATGCGTGGGCATATGTGCGCTCGCACCGCGATGAAATCGAACAGCAGATTCACGACAATGAGGCCGCGTAGACATGGCGCGACTGTACGCGGATGAGAATTTTCCCCTTCCTGTAGTCGAGAAGCTGCGCGAGTTAGGACACGACGTTCTCACTATCCACGAAGCAGGTAAAGCTGGACACAGGACACCTGATGAAACAGTTCTTGCCGAGGCACGGGCTGGGCAAAGAGCAGTTTTGACTCACAATCGGAAACACTTTAAATACCTCCACGCTGCGCAGGCTGAGCATGCAGGTATCATCACCTGCTCAGAAGACCTTGATTTCTCGGGCCTGGCAGATCGCATCCACAAAGCCATTGAAGAACAACCTGAGCTCTCCAATCGTCTCATTCAGGCCTATAGACCGCAGAAGTAGCATAGCCTCGATGGAGCCCTTCGACTCCGTTCAGGATGAACTCCGCGAAGTCGAGGGAGTTGTCACGTTCACACTTTCTTAATCGTTGCCCTGGCTATAAAGTAATGCTTCTCCAAGAGGTGTTGTACGGTCTGGGTAATTCTTCCAAGGTCCTTGCGCTTGATCTTACGAATCATGAAGTGATTAGTAGCGTGGTCGATCTCGTCAATACTGATCGAGCACAAATCGTGTAGCTCATGGTAGACCTCTTCGCCAAAATTGTGAAACCGGTGAAGGAAGGAATCACGTTGATCGTCGGGAACGGTAATTTTGAGTGTGAACAAGGCCTATTCTCCATTTGTTCACCATATATTTTGTGTCAGTGAGTGAGTCTTTTTGCGAAGAAAATCAATAACCTCGATGTAGTGGAACGTCATCATTCATCATTGACAGCAACTCCGACTGTGATTTAAGGGAGGCGCAAAAGGAGGGTTTGCTATGCGCTTTGGCCTAATGATGCCGTTTCAGAATCCGCTGCAATGGGCGCGGCCGTATCCCGAACTCTATCGCGAATACATCGAACAAACTGTGCTGGCTGAGGAATTAGGCTATGACACCATCTGGCTCACAGAGCATCATTTCGATGATGATGGCTGGTCGCCGTCGCTGCTGCCATTAGCCGCTGGTATCGCAACGCGCACCAGTCGCATTCGCATCGGCACATTCATTCTCATTTTGCCGTTCCAACACGCACTGCGGGTGGCAGAGGATACCGCTACGGTTGACATCCTTTCCAATGGGCGCATCGATTTGGGAGTTGGCAAAGGGTATCGCGTGAAAGAGTTTACCGGCTTTGGCATCCCTCGTGAGCAGCGTGAAGCGATGTTGGAAGAAGGACTGGAAGTGATTCGACGTGCATGGACAGAGAAGAAATTTTCGTTTGACGGGCAATTTTATCATCTGCGCGATGTCACCCTTACTCCTCGTCCAGTGCAGCAACCACACCCTCCGTTGTGGATCGGCGCGCGTGGAAAAAAGGCAGTAGAACGCGCCGCACGGTTGGGCTATCACCTCATGGGTACGGGTGAGCTTGAAGTGCAACAGTTCTATGATCGTGCGTTGACTCAGCACGGTCGTCATCCGCAGGATTTCTCACTCACACAATTGCGCTGGATGTATGTCGCTAAGACACGGGAGCAAGCGTGGGAAGAGGCTGGCCCACATCTGTCCTATATTTTCTCCACTGCCTTTCCTTTGTTGAAAGAAGCTGGCGATCTGCGCAAAGATCGCGCGATGGGTGAAGTGCCGTCATTAGCCAATCTCCAGAAGATTGATCCCGGGGTGCCGGGCGGTTTCCCGGTGATTGGCACGCCAGACGATTGTCGCCGCGCGATTGAGAGTTATCGACAAGGGACACGTGTCACCGATTTGGCCTTAGGCATGTATTTGCCAGGGTTTGCTCCAGAAAAAATACGACAGTCGATCACACTCTTCGCCAGGGAAGTGATACCGCACTTTAAGTGACTTCAGACACCGCTTGCTCCTACGTCAAGAAAGTTCGCTAGGGAGCCAAGGGAACGTCATTCCTCCGAAAAACGGTGGCTTCTCGTGCCCAGGCAGAGCCTGGGCACGACGTGGGAACGAGGCTCAACCTCTGCCACCAATGCGGTCCCAGGCGGAGCCTGGGACCGAGGACATTCACAGCAAGGAGACCAGCATGAGCACATGGCTCTTTCAAACTGACTCGTATCTGCGTGAGTTCACAGCACGTGTCACTGCTATGCAAGAAAATCGCCTCGCGCTTGACCAGACAGCCTTCTACCCCACCGGCGGAGGGCAGCCCTGCGATCATGGTTCCCTGTCCGCTGATGGCCAACAGTGGGCTGTCACCAATGTTCGCAGAGATGGCGACGAAATCTGGCATGAGGTTGAGGGGACACCACCAGCGGTAGGAACGACCGTGACCGGCTCGATTACCTGGGACCGCCGCTATGCGCTGATGCGCACCCACACCGCGCTTCACATGCTCGCTGGTGTTATCTGGCGGAACTACGGTGCACAGGTTACCGGTGGCAACATGGAACCGTTACGCGCACGTATGGACTTCGAGTTCGAGAGTATGCGTCGCGAACTGGTCGAAGAGATTGAACAGAAAGTGAATCAAGAAATAGCCGCCGCACGTCCCATTCAAGTCAGCATTCTGCCTCGCGCACAGGCCTTCGCTATTCCTGATCTGATTCGCACCAAGATCAATCTGCTGCCCGAAGGAATCGAGCAGGTACGAGTTGTCGATATTGTCGGCTTAGACCTGCAGGCCGATGGTGGCACTCACGTCGCCAATACGCGCGAAGTCGGCGGCATTAAAATTGTCGACTACAAGAGCAAAGGCAAGCTCAATAAACGGTTAGAAATTACGATCGTTGAAGGATAAAAGCCTTCACAACGATCTTTTTAACTGCTTTTTTGCCTTTTGCCCTAAAAAAACTCGATTCATCCTTGTTTCTACCCTCTTTTTTTCTTTACAATCAGAAAATTATCTTGACAAAAGGCGTATCAATAAACTATTTATTAGCCCGGTTCGGGGTTACGCCTCAAGAAATTAGGGAGAGCTATGGAACTCGACAACGTCGATCGTCACATCTTGTCGATTTTGCAGGAAGACTGCACCCTACAGTTAGCCAAGATTGGTGAGCGTGTAGGGCTCTCTGCCCCGTCAGTAGCCGACCGAATCAAGAAACTCGAAGAGAGTGGCATCATTCGCGGCTACACGGCGATCTTGGATTCCCGCAAGCTGGGAAAAGATATTACCGCTTTCATTGGCGTGTTTATCGATCATCCGAAGTTGATCAAGAATTTTGAACGAGAAATCGACCGCATGGAAGCGGTGCAGGAATGTCACCATGTAACCGGAGAGCACACGGTCTTATTGAAAGTAAAGATCGACAACACTTCCGCATTGGAAGAACTGATTCGCCGCATTCGCTCAATCGACGGCGTGATGCGAACTGAAACTTCGATTGTCTTGTCCACCTACACCGAAGGATTGTGGCTCGATCTGAAAGAACGCCCCAAACCACCTGAATCAGAAAAGTCCCATAAAGGACATGGAGAGACGGTCGTACCACTTAAGTTGCGGCGTGGCAGTTAACGAAAAAATTGCAGATTGTGGATGAGGGATTAGGGAGGAGGGGTTGCGGATTGGCGAGAAAAGTAAAAGGAAGAATGTTCCAAAGAGTGAAGAGTGAAGAATTCAAAAAGGAAACCTGAGCACCCATATCACCCGGATTCCCCTTCCTACATTCTTAATTCTTCATTTTTAATTCTGCATTGTTCCAGAGAAGGGAGCGCGCACTATGACACAGATCGGTATTCCTCCCAAACAAGGCCTGTATGATCCACAGCACGAACACGATGCCTGTGGCATGGGTTTCGTGGTCAATATCAAAGGGAAGAAATCTCACACGATTGTCGACCAGGCCTTAACTGTTTTAGCCCATTTGGATCATCGTGGTGCGCGTGGCTGTGAAGAAGCAACCGGTGACGGCGCAGGAATTTTGTTCCAAGTTCCCCACACCTTCTTTCAGCATACATGTGCAGCGCTGGATATTCGCCTGCCGGAAGCCGGACAGTATGGTGTCGGCATGTTCTTCCTCCCGCCAGATGCTGAACAGCGCCGCAGTATTGAGCAACGCGTCGAAACAATCGTCCGCGAAGAGGGGCAAACAGTCCTTGGCTGGCGAGATGTTCCTGTCGATAACAGCCAGTTAGGAGCATCGGCAAAAGCCTGCGAGCCGATGATTCGCCAGTTGTTCATTGGTCGTACGACAACAGGTACTGACCCTCTCGACTTCGAGCGCAAACTCTATGTGATCCGCCGACGCGCTTCGCGCGAGATTCGTTTCGGCTCTATGGCGGGAGGACAGTATTTCTATGCGCCGAGTTTATCGAGCCGCACCATCATCTATAAAGGGATGCTCACCCCAGGGCAGGTTAGCACGTTTTATCGCGATCTCTCTGATCCTTTGGTCGAATCCGCAATCGCTATCGTCCACTCACGTTTCAGTACCAATACCTTCCCCAGTTGGGAACGTGCCCATCCGTATCGCTATCTGATTCACAACGGTGAGATTAACACCCTGCGTGGCAACGAAAACTGGATGCATGCGCGGCAGTCGATGCTGTCATCACCGCTGTTTGGCGATGACTTGCAGAAGCTGTTCCCTATCATTCAAGAAGACGGCAGCGACTCCACCAAGTTCGACAATTGCCTGGAGTTTCTCGTTCTCAGCGGACGTTCTCTCCCACACGCAGTGATGATGATGATTCCCGAACCGTGGGAGAATCACGAAAGTATGAGCGCAGAGAATCGCGCTTTTTACGAATACCACAGCAGTTTGATAGAACCGTGGGATGGTCCAGCTTCGATCGGCTTCACTGATGGTGTTCGCGTTGGTGCCGTGCTGGATCGTAACGGACTGCGCCCTTCACGGTACTACGTCACCAAAGACGATCTTGTCGTCCTCGCGTCGGAAGTTGGCGTGTTGGAGGTTGCGCCTGAAATGGTCCTGGAAAAACGTCGCTTGCAGCCGGGGCGAATGTTACTGGTGGATACGGAAAAAGGCCGCATCATCAGTGACGAAGAGATCAAGCAGGAAATTGCCACCGCGCTTCCGTATCAAGAATGGGTCAAGAATACGGTACATTTCGACGAACTGCCAACACCAAAGGATACAGAGCCGGTCCATAACCATCAGGCAACCCTGCAGAAGCAGCAGGCGTTTGGCTATAACTTTGAAGACCTCAGGATCAACCTCGGACCGATGGCGCAAAATGGTATTCAGCCAATTGGCTCGATGGGGACCGACACACCATTGGCGGTGCTCTCTGATCGTCCACAATTGCTTTACAATTATTTCAAGCAACTCTTTGCCCAGGTCACCAATCCGCCAATCGATCCCATTCGTGAGGAACTGATTACCTCAACAACGCTCACAATCGGTTCAGAAGGAAATCTGGTAGATCCGCAACCAAACAGTTGCCACCAACTGCGGTTGTCCACTCCGATTTTGAAAAATTCGGAGATAGAGAAACTGCGCAAGCTTGATCAGCCGGGGATCAAAGCAGTTACACTACCGATCCTCTTTAACCCAAGAGCAGGGCAAGCCGGACTTGAACAAGCAATCGCCGCCCTCTATCAAGCTGCGGACAAAGCAATCGCTGGCGGTGCCACCATTTTGATTCTGTCAGACAAAGGGGTTGATCGGACGCACGCTGCCATCCCTGCCCTCCTCGCTTCGGCAGGCTTACATCATCATCTCATCCGTAATGGCATGCGTACTCGTGTAGGCTTGGTGTTAGAATCCGGTGAGCCACGCGAGGTGCACCATTTCTGTCTATTGCTCGGCTACGGTGTGCAGGCGTTCAATCCCTACATGGCCTACGAGTCGCTTAACGACATGATCCATGAGGGAATGCTCGACCTCAGCTATTACGATGCTGTGAAAGGCTACAACAAAGCCGTCGTCAAAGGCGTGGTCAAAGTGATGGCCAAGATGGGCATCTCAACCATCAAGTCCTATTGCGGCGCGCAGATCTTCGAAGCGGTTGGGCTCGGGCAAGAACTGATTGACAAGTATTTTACGTGGACGCCATCGCGTATCGGCGGTATTGGGATTGATGTCATTACGCGCGAAGCGATCCAGCAACACGGCAAAGCCTTCCCAGAAATTTCGCTTGACGGTCATACATTGGAAGTCCAAGGCCAATATCAGTATCGCGCTGATGGCGAGTTGCACCTTTTCAACCCGAAGACGATTCATTTGCTGCAGAAGGCCAGTCGGACCAATAACTACGCCACGTTTAAGGAGTACAGCAAACTCATTGATGACCAGTCTGAACGGATGGCGACGTTACGTGGGTTAATGGATCTGAAGTTCGCACCGACGCCGATCCCGCTCGAAGAAGTTGAGTCAGTCGAGGAGATCGTTAAACGGTTCAAGACTGGCGCGATGTCATACGGATCGATCAGCAAAGAAGCGCATGAGTCGCTCGCCATTGCCATGAACCGCATCGGCGGTAAGAGCAACACGGGTGAAGGCGGTGAAGATCCGGCTCGCTACGTCCTCGATACCAATGGTGACTCACGCAACAGCGCGATCAAACAAGTCGCGTCTGGGCGCTTTGGTGTCACGAGTCACTATTTGACACAAGCCAAAGAGATTCAGATCAAAATGGCGCAAGGCGCCAAGCCTGGTGAAGGTGGCGAGTTGCCTGGACGTAAAGTCTATCCGTGGATCGCTAAAGTGCGACACTCAACTCCTGGCGTTGGCTTGATCTCACCGCCACCGCATCATGACATCTATTCGATCGAGGATCTGGCGCAATTGATTCATGACCTCAAGAACGCCAATGATCAGGCTCGTATCAGTGTAAAACTGGTGTCTGAAGTCGGAGTCGGCACCATTGCTGCTGGTGTCGCCAAGGGTCATGCGGATGTCGTGCTCATTAGTGGACACGACGGCGGGACTGGTGCCTCACCGCAAACCAGCATCAAGCACGCAGGTTTACCGTGGGAACTGGGTGTTGCCGAAACCCATCAGACCCTGGTGCTGAATAATCTGCGCAGTCGCATTGTGGTTGAGACCGATGGACAGTTAAAAACCGGACGAGATGCGGTTATCGCAGCGTTGCTTGGCGCAGAAGAATTCGGTTTCGCAACCACAGGCCTCGTTGTTCTCGGCTGCATCATGATGCGCGTGTGTCATCTCGACACCTGCCCGGTTGGCGTCGCCACCCAGAATCCTGAGTTGCGTAAGAAGTTTACTGGTGATCCGTCGCATGTCGTAAACTTCATGTACATGATCGCGCAAGAGATGCGCGAGTACATGGCGCAGCTTGGCTTCCGCACAGTCAGCGAGGTGGTGGGACGTACGGACAAGCTCGCCATGCATCGCGCGGTTGACCACTGGAAAGCCAAGGGGTTGGACTATTCAGCGATTCTTTATCAGCCTCAGGTTGGTCCAGAAGTTGGCCGTTACTGTCAGATTCTTCAGAATCACGGTCTCGATAAAGCGCTTGATAACCAAGTGTTACTCAAACTGGCGCAACCTGCACTTGAACGTCAGGAAAAGGTTGAGGCAACAGTACCGATTCGGAATATCAACCGGGTCGTCGGCACGCTGCTTGGTAGTGAAGTCACGCGCCGCTTTGGTCCGCATGGGTTACACGAGGATACGATTCATTTTCGTTTCCAAGGCTCGGCAGGACAGAGCTTTGGTGCGTTTATCCCACGCGGTATGCGGCTGGATCTCGAAGGTGATGCCAACGACTACTGCGGCAAAGGGCTCTCTGGTGGCAAGATCGTCGCCTATCCACCAGCGGGATCGACCTTTGTCCCCGAGGATAACATCATCATCGGTAATGTGGCTTTTTATGGGGCAACCGGCGGTGAAGCGTACATCCGCGGCATGGCCGGCGAGCGCTTTGCGGTCCGCAACAGCGGGGCATGGGCAGTGGTTGAGGGTGTAGGTGACCACGGCTGCGAGTATATGACTGGAGGTCGCGTCGTCGTCCTGGGTAAAACTGGGCGTAACTTTGCCGCTGGCATGTCAGGTGGAGTCGCCTACGTACTTGACGAAGGTGGCACTTTCGCCAGCCACTGTAACCAGGAGACCGTCTTCCTCGAACGCATGGAAGAATGGGATCTGCAAGAACTAGAGAAGCTCATCTGGAAGCATGTAGACCACACCAATAGTGACCGTGCGCGGCACATTTTGACATACTGGAACGACTTCGCACCGAAGTTCGTGAAAGTCATGCCTAAAGACTACAAGCGCATGCTTGACGCCGTTCGTGAAGCCGAGCACCAAGGGCACCTGGGTGACGAAGCTGTTATGGCGGCATTTGAAGCGAACAAGAATGATGCCGCGCGGGTGAGTGGGAACTAGCTGGTGTGGACATTCTCACAAAGATCAAGCGGCTTGCTATTGCCAGGCGATTGCGCTTCACTTTCAAGGCAGATCTTGAACGTATAGGAGACGGGCTTACAGTTGAAGATATTGTCGAATCTCTGGTGAACGCGCCAGCAATTAACAAAACGCTCCGCTCACGGAGTCCAGGGCGAGTTCAGTAGCGAGAGAAACTCTATGGTATCGTCAGTCCCACCTATGATGGCATGCTTGTGTATACCAAAGGCACGATTCGTACAGTACAGGGCAATGAAGAATATTACTTGTTGATTTCCGCCAAGAGGGATGTGTTATGAACTCGCACTTGCGTGAGTGTCCAATTTGTGGGAGCCGGAAAATATTTCCAACGAAAAAAGATTTGGAGTTCGTCCGGCAGAACAAAAAAATCCGAATCCCTCAGGTTACCTGTGAGGTGTGTCCAGATTGTGGCGAAATTATCACTGATTATGAAGCGAACCAGTACATCGATTCAGTCGTTTTCGGTCAGGAATACCGACGAGCATCTTGATTCTCGTTCGTGAAGAGCCTCCGCCTCAAAAGAACGACAAGGAGACAGAAGAGGAATGGGTAAACCAACTGGCTTTATGGAATTTGGGCGCGAGTTGCCAGTCGATCGCTCACCGCTCGTGCGGCTCAAGGATTGGCAAGAGTTCCACGAGCATTTTCCAGAAAGCAAGCTTAAACAACAAGGCGCGCGCTGCATGGATTGCGGCATTCCGTTTTGCCACACCGGCCAACTCATCAGCGGTATGGCGTCTGGTTGTCCAATCAACAACTTGATCCCCGAGTGGAACGATCTCGTCTATCGTGGTTTGTGGAAAGAAGCGCTCGAACGGCTCCATAAAACCAACAACTTTCCAGAGTTTACCGGGCGCGTTTGCCCCGCTCCGTGTGAGGGATCGTGTGTCCTCGGCATGAACGAACTGCCGGTGACAATTAAAAACATCGAATGTTCGATCATCGATAAAGGCTTCGCTGAAGGGTGGGTGAAACCTGAACCGCCAGAGAAACGCACTAGTAAGAAAGTTGCGGTAGTAGGGTCTGGTCCTGCCGGGCTGGCGTGTGCCGATCAACTCAATCATGCTGGCCACTTGGTGACCGTGTACGAACGAGCCGATCGGATTGGCGGCTTGCTCATGTACGGCATTCCTAACATGAAGCTCGAAAAGCAGCTTGTTCAACGGCGACTCGACCTCATGGCTGCGGAAGGAGTAAAGTTCGTCACCAACGCAGATATTGGCCGCACGATGCCAGCCGAGCAATTACGACAGCAGTTCGACGCCGTTGTGTTGTGTACTGGCGCCACCAAGCCACGCGACCTACCCATCGAAGGTCGCAACCTCAAAGGCATTCATTTCGCCATGGAGTTTCTCCACGCCAACACCAAGAGCTTACTCGACTCCGACCTCGCCGATGGCAAATATATTTCGGCAAAAGACAAGCATGTGATCGTCGTTGGCGGTGGAGACACCGGCACTGACTGTGTAGGCACCTCAATGCGTCACGGCTGTCAAAGTCTCACCCAGTTAGAAATTCTCGCGCGTCCACCTGACAATCGTGCCGCAGATAACCCCTGGCCTGAATGGCCCAAGGTGTACAAACTTGATTACGGACAGGAAGAAGCGAAAGCCCGTTTTGGTGACGACCCCCGGGTTTACCTCACTACCGGAGAGAAATTTGTTGGTGATGCTAACGGCAATGTAAAAGAATTACACATCGTTGATGTCACTTGGGGCAAAGATGCCAAAGGGATGTTTGGCCCACAGAGAGTTCCAGGATCAGAACGCGCCTTGAAGGCGGATCTCGTGCTTCTCGCCATGGGCTTCCTTGGTCCAGAAGATACCGTGTTGGAGCAACTCAACGTCAAACGCGATGCGCGCTCAAACGCTGCCGCCGAGCATGGCAAATTCGCTACCAGTGTCGAAGGGGTGTTTGCCGCAGGCGATTGTCGCCGCGGTCAGAGCCTGATTGTCTGGGCAATTAATGAAGGACGGGGTGCAGCCCGCGAGTGTGATCGCTTTTTGATGGGCGAAACCAATCTGCCGTAGAACAGCAGGGCAATGACCGTTGGACAAGAATGGCTAGTAGACGCAATAGGATGTGCTCCTGAGCGATTGTGCGACTTGAACACGCTTCAACAGGTTTGTGAACGCATCATCACTGAGCTTGATCTCCATGTCATTGGCGAAAGTGTTTGGCACCAATTCCCTTCACCTGGTGGCATAACAGGTATCTATCTGCTCACTGAGTCGCACCTCACCTGCCATACCTACCCTGAAACTGGCATCGTGACGTTCAATCTCTATTGCTGTCGTCCGCGACCGGAGTGGCGGTGGGTTGAAGAGCTTACTGCGACATTTGCTGCGCGTCAGGTTACGGCCCGAACCTTCATGCGGGGCGTTACAGATTAGATCGTTGTCGGAGACGCTTCACTTATTCCGGCTTACGGGAAGGCTCCTGATTTGCAGCCCTGTGTTCATTTCATATAGAGTAAGGCAGGAAGCGGTTGTGAGGGAGTATGGTTCAGGCCTCCTGTCCAGGGTGCGGGTCATCAATAACATTCAAACTTGGGTCGTCGGTTGTTCTCGTCTGCGAATTCTGCCGTTCGGTAGTGGCACGTGGAGACCGCAATCCTGAAGACCTAGGGAAAGTTGCGTATCTCGTCGCCACCGATTCTCCTCTGGCGATCGGGTTACGAGGTCGCTATCAAGGTGAAGCCTTTGAATTGACTGGCCGAGTCCAATTCAGCCACGAAGCTGGTGGACTGTGGAACGAATGGTACGCTTCGTTTCCTAACGATCGTTGGGGCTGGTTGGCAGAAGCGCAGGGACGATTCTATCTGACTTTTCAGAAGCACCTCGCAGATCCTGACGCAATTGAATCATTTTCCAACCTCGCACTTGGAGCACTCGTCTTTGCCCTGTCTCCACCCACACCATTGACTGTTACAGAGAAAGGCATTGCTCACACGGTCAGTGCCGAAGGAGAAATCCCCTACCGGTTCATTCCTGGCGTTGAGCATCAGTATGCCGACCTTTCTGGCCCTCACGGTGAGTTTGCGACGCTCGACTATAGTGAACACTTGCCATTGGCATTCGTCGGCCGTGAGGTAGACTTTGGTGAATTGGGGTTTCCCCGGACTGAAACCTCACGTGCAGCGACTCCTGTCGCGGCTCAGCAGCTCTCGTGTCCGAACTGTGGCAGCGCACTCTCTTTACGTGTTCCTGATCAGACTGAACGAGTCACCTGCCCAAGCTGTAGTTCATTGCTCGATATCAACCACGGCAACCTCAAATTCCTGCGCGCCCTCAGTCATACCGTCACCCCAGTCATTCCGTTGGGTGCAGTCGGTCATTTCGACCATCACCCTCCGCTGACGGTGATTGGCTTCTTGCAACGAAGTGTCGAGTTCGATGGAGTTCGCTATTTCTGGGAAGAATACTTGCTCTATGCTCCGCGACTCGGGTTTCGCTGGCTGGTGCGCAGTGACGATCATTGGAATTTTGTCAGGCCGCTTCCCCCCGGCAAGGTAACGAACGAAGCCCAAAAGGCTCGCTATGAAAAGAAAAAGTTCAAACTCTTTCAAGGCGCACCAGCGCGGGTTGAGCACGTACTCGGCGAGTTTTATTGGCGGGTTGAGGTTGGTGAAACCGTCATGACGGCAGACTATGTGGCTCCCCCTTTTACGTTGTCTCGCGAGATCTCCGTGTCCACTCAATCTAGCGCCGGGGAGATCAATTGGTCGCTGGGAGAATATCTCTCACCACAAGTGATAGAGAAAGCCTTCAACCTTCGCGACTTGCCGCGCCCGTGGAAGATCGCACCGAACCAACCGTATCCGCATTGGAAAGTCTATGAACATTGGTTGCAGTTCGCCCTCATGGCCTTGATCTTGGGTTTTCTCTTGCTTTTTCTTGGGGCCCAGCGGCTCGTCGTGCGACAGACCTATGAGCTTGATCCTCTCAAGGTGAGTGAAACTACGGCGATTCGATTCAGTGAGCCGTTCACTCTCCAGCCGCGACAAAACGTGGAGATTACCGTAACCACATCATTAGAGAACTCCTGGCTTGATCTCGCCGGAGATCTCATCAATCAACAAACCGATGAAGCCCAAGGCTTCTCCCTTGCCCTTGAGTATTATCGCGGAATCGAAGATGGGGAGGCGTGGACCGAAGGAAGCCGGTCGTCAACCGTGTATCTCACTGCACCAGAGGCAGGAACGTATATCCTGGGGTTTGAGGCGCAATGGAACAAAAGCGAGTCTCAGCCGGTGACTTTTACCATAACCATCAAGCAGGGTGTTCCACGTCCGAAGCACCTCATCCTCACCATCCTTGCACTTTCCCTGGTTCCACTCTTTGTCGCCTTGAGACACTATTATTTTGAAGTACAGCGCTGGAGTGACAGCATGTATAATCCGTATGATTCCGCAGGCTAAGGAAGAGAGAGGGAAGTGGGGTGTTGAGAAAATTTTATCTTGTCACCGGGGGAATGGTCCTCCTATATTATGGCTGGGTTGGATTTACCGGCCAAGAATTTGGTAACCCTGAAAAGCAGCTAATCCCAGCAAGCGCACGACACTCGCCAGGAGGGTACCGGTCGTTCCATACCTGGCACTCTGGCTATCGAGGAGGCAAGTGATGATGGAAGAGCAGTTCGATCATTTCATGACCCAGGTCATGAGTTCATTGATTTTTGCACTTATCGGCGTGATCGTCTTTGCTGTCGCGTTTTGGCTGATCGTGAGGATCTCGCCATTTTCAGTCCGCAAAGAGATTGAAGAAGATCAGAATGTGGCTCTCAGTATCGTCATCGCGTCGGTCATTATCGGCGTGGCATTGATCGTTTCAGCAGCGATTCATGGGTAAGGCACCTTCGCACGCTGCGCCCAACTATCCTTTTCATCAACGTCTTCATCATTGCCACCTGCGGGTTAGTGTATGAACTGCTCGCTGGCACCTTGGCCAGTTACGTTCTCGGCGACAGTGTCACGCAGTTTTCGCTGATCATCGGCATCTATCTCTTTGCTTTGGGTGTAGGTGCCTGGTTGTCACAGTTTATCGAGACTGGCCTTGCGCGCCGCTTTATTGAAATCGAACTCGGGGTTGCCCTCTTGGGAGGGTTATCCGCACCTTTACTATTCTTGAGCTTCGCCCGGCTCAGCTCTTTTCACCTTGTGTTATATGGATCGGTGTTCGTCATCGGGGTGCTTGTCGGGCTAGAACTTCCGCTGCTCATGCGTATTTTGAAAGACGTGCTCGACTTCAAAGATTTGGTCTCCCGCGTCTTGACCTTTGATTACATCGGCGCGTTGGTTGCCTCGCTGCTCTTTCCACTGTTTTGTGTTCCTCGGCTCGGTCTGGTGCGTACCTCCTTACTCTTTGGGCTGTTCAATGCGGCAGTCGGATTGTGGGCAACCTGGTACATGGAACCACTTCTCAAGGGCAGCTTGACCGGACTGCGTCTGCGAGCGGTTCTCGTAATAACAATTCTCACCGTCGGGATGATCAAAGCAAACACATTGACAACATTGGCGGAAAGCGATCTCTTCGCCAATGAAGTCCTTTATGCACGTACCACTTCGTATCAACGCATCGTCCTCACCGGTGACAAGACCGGTTTTCAACTGTTCCTCAATGGTCACTTACAGTTCAATTCCCTCGATGAGTATCGCTATCATGAAGCACTCGTTCATCCAGCGATGGCGCTTGTACGTTCCCCGCGCCGAGCCTTGATTCTTGGCGGCGGAGACGGTTTAGCACTCCGTGAGATTCTCCATTATCCCTCGGTCGAGTCGGTAACGCTGGTCGATCTTGATCCAGGTATGACGACCCTCTCTCAGCATTTCCCACCTCTTGCCAAGCTTAATCATCAGTCTTTTTCTGATCCCCGCGTCCGAGTTGTGAATCAGGATGCGATGCTATGGCTGGAAGACACGCAAGGCTTGTATGATGTCGCCATTGTCGACTTTCCTGACCCTGGTACTTTTGCGCTTGGTAAGCTCTATACCACACGGTTCTACAAACTCTTGAAACAACGACTCGCCCCTGACGCCGCAGTGGGTATTCAATCGACCTCACCGCTCGTCGCGCGTACGGCATTCTGGTGTATCATTCGCACGATGGAAGCTACGAGGTTTTTTGTCCGTCCCTACCATGTCGCAGTCCCTTCATTCGGGGTCTGGGGATTTGCGCTCGCCCAAACGGCTCCGTTCGAGCCACCAACCACTGCGCCCCCTGCCCTTCGCTTCCTGGACAACCAAACGATGGCGGCACTCTTTGTCCTGTCAGCCGACCTGGGTCCCGTCCCAGTAGAAATCAATCGCTTGGATAATCAAGTGCTCGTACGCTATTACGATGCGGAGTGGCGAAAATATGAATGAGAGGAATAACGCGTAATCCGTAAAACGTAACCGTTCCCTCTGTTCGTTGACGTTTGACACATTTACGTTTTGCTTCTTATGTTCACTTTCACTCGTCGTGATGTTCTCGCTGCCTTCGTTGGACTACCGGCTGCGCTCGCTGCATGTCGATCACAGCCGCCACCACTTGCATTGGAAGGACGTATCATTGGGATGTCAGACGTGATCGGCCATCGTATTCGCGATGGCCTCAACCTCGCAGTCCCACCTGAGCGTTGGCACAATGTCGCCGTAGTTATTATCGGCGGAGGAGTCGCAGGACTCTCTGCGGCGTGGCAACTCCAGCGTGCTGGGGTTACGGATTTCATCGTGCTTGAACTTGAACCACAACCAGGTGGGACTTCACGCAGCGAAACCTCTCCCCTCGTCCCGTACCCGTGGGGAGCGCACTACCTGCCGGTGCCACTGAAAGAAAACACGCAACTCGTGGCACTTCTTGATGAGATAGGGTTGCTTGAAGGCCGCACTCAAGATGGAGACCCCGTCGTCGCCGAACAGTATTTGTACCGCGATCCCCAGGAACGTTTGTTCTATCGAGGTCGCTGGTACGAAGGGCTTTACTTACACGCAGGCGCTAGCGCAGAGGATCTTGCCCAGTTCGAGGCATTCACCACTGAAATCGATCGCTGGGTCGCCTGGCGGGATTCCCGTGGACGTCGCGCGTTCACCATCCCTGCAGCAACCTGTTCAGATGACGCCGAAGTCACCGCACTCGATCAAATCACTATGAGTGAATGGTTGAACCAGCATGGATGGCGATCCCCGCGCTTACGGTGGTTGGTCGATTACGGGTGCCGTGACGACTTCGGCCTGACGGTCGAGCAAACCAGTGCGTGGGCAGGAATCTTCTATTTCGCGGCTCGTGTCAAAAGTCCGGGTGACGACGCACAACCACTCATGACGTGGCCGGAAGGAAACGGACGTCTTGTGACATATTTGTCCAGCGCCCTGCGTTCCCAGGTACGACTGGGTCTTGCCGTGGCAGATATCAATCCAGTCGCGACGAACGGAAGGGAACATCTTGAAGTCAGAGCCTTTGATACACACACTCAGGCCCCGATCGGATTTCATGCAGATCGAGTAATCCTCACGACGCCGCAGATGCTCTCACGTTATCTGATTCGGCCGTACCGCGATGATCCCCCAGCTCACCTACGAGAATTTTCGTACGGCTCATGTATGGTAGCAAATGTACTTCTGACCCAACGCCCGGAAAGCCGAGGATTCCCGCTCGCATGGGACAATGTGCTTTACGACAGCCCCTCACTTGGGTATGTCGTAGCTACGCATCAACGTGGATTAGATCATGGGCCGACGGTGCTGACCTATTACTATCCATTCTGTGACACTGACCCGCAGCTGGCACGGGCAAAGTTCCTGGCTGTGGATTGGAGGACGTGCGCGGATATCGTCTTCACCGATCTACGTCGCCCGCACCCCTCACTGCATAAAGTTGCCCAACGCTTGGACGTGATGCGTTGGGGACACGCGATGATTCACCCACATCCAGATTTTGTTTGGAGTGAGGCGCGCCGCAGAGCTTCAGTCCCATTTCGCGGCATTCATTTTGCCAACACCGACCTCAGCGGAGTTGCGCTGTTTGAAGAGGCTTTCTATCACGGAGTGAGAGCAGCGGAAGAAGTGCTCAAAGAGAATGGAAAGTGAAGAGCAGAGCGTTCAGAGTAAAGAGGTAAGCATGGATCATCTGTCACCCCTTGAACCCGGTGCCGATCAGGCACAGATGTAGCGATAGAAACGCCTCCCCGGAAGTTGACTTCACTGCTTATTACAGTTAGAAGCGAGCCAAAAAGCAGGAGGCTTGGTTTATCATGCTGCAGCGAGAAGATGCACTGACCAGACGAATTCAACTTCTCTGTGCGCTTTGTGGTCCAACGATGATCGTCGTCGCTTTCATCGGCTGGTTCCTCTCCGGTGTCCTTCCACTGCCGCTCGGTGCGCACAACATGCCGGAGGAGGTCGTCGCCTTTTACCGCGATCACTCTATGGCTGTGCGTGCTGGCCTCGTCATCGCCGGCCTCGGCCTCGGTGGTATTTTTCCGCTTGTGGCCGTGATCGCCGTACAGATGATGCGGATGGAGGGCCGCTATCCGATCCTCACCTTCCTCCAGCTTGTGACCGGCGCTGCAACTGGCGTGATGCTCCTCATCCCTATGCTGCTGATGACGCTCGCTGGCTTCCGTCCTGATCGTACACCAGAACTCACTGTTACGTTGAACGACGCAGCGTGGCTCCTTTTCATTACACCGATCATGCCCTTCATCATCCAGAACGTCGCGATAGGAGTGGCCGTGCTCAACGATCGCAACGGGATCTTCCCTCGCTGGTGCGGCTACCTGAACCTCCTTGTCGGCTTCTCCTTCCTGCCCGACGTGCTTCCCTTCTTCTTCTTCTCGGGTCCATTCGCCTGGGATGGAATTTTCGTCTTCTGGCTCGCGCTCTCGACCTACACGATCTGGGCCATCACGATGGGCATCCTCTCGCGGCGCGCGATCCTTGCCGATCCGAACCTCGTTACCGTGCCGCTCGCAGGCTCGTCGACAACGAAGAGGGCGGCAGCGTGACCCACGGGCGCGCGCCGGAGCGTGTTCCCTCGCATCCCGACTTTCTCTGGATCTCCGACGAGCCAGGAAGGCCCGTCACAACAAGAGACAACGGAGAGCCACTACGCCCGGCGCTGGCGGGCGTGATTCCCGGCGAAGTCGGACTCTGGGTGTTCGTTCTCGCAGACATGTCGCTCTTTGCACTCTTCTTCCTCGTCTTCATGTGGGAAGGGAGGAAAGCGCCAGAGCTTTACGCGGCCGGAACGAAGGCGCTCGTCCAGCCGTACGGCTTTGCGAACACGCTCGTGCTTCTCTTGAGTTCTTGGCTGGTCGTCCTCGCCCTCGATGCTCACCGGCGCGAGAAACACGCGCTCGTGGTGCGCGAACTCGTCGGTGCCCTCGTCTGTGCGGCCGTGTTCGTCACGGTGAAAGCGTTCGAGTACTCGCACGAGGTCCACAGCGGATACGTGCCTTCAACCGACATTTTCTTCACCTGCTACTTCGTGCTCACTGGCATTCATCTCGCGCACGTCGTCATCGGCAGTGGACTCCTTATCGGCTGGATCACGAAGGCACGTGCCCGCCGCTCTTGGGAACCCTCTCGCCGCTATGTCGAGGGGACCGCCGTCTATTGGCACATGGTCGACCTGCTCTGGGTCGTAATCTTTACACTTGTCTACTTGGTGCACGTCCCATGAGCACACCGGTCGAATCGCATGGAGGAATGATTCCTCGCCGCGCGACGATCGTCTGGCTCGGGCTCGTCGTCGCGACCGTAGTCACATTCTGGCTCGGCAGTCGTCATCCATTTGCTGAGATGAGCGCCAGTCTTGCCGCTTCGATTGCAATCACAATTGGTATCAGCAAGGCCGTCTTCATCGGGTTAGAGTTCATGGCACTCCGCCACGCACCCCCTGGGCTCCGCTACGCGTTTCTTGCCTGGTGCGCTGCCGTGGGCGTTGGGTCACTGCTACTCCATGTGTTGTGAGTGCGGGGATGAGAACGTCGCATTGGAGAGACTGTCCCTGCGACCTGCGGTGAGCACAACGCTTCTGTGGTGCTGTGACTGATCGATCATGACAAGGGAATAGGGAGGTGTCCCTCGGTGAGTGCCGAAGTGGACGAATCTTCTATGGTTTCTTGTGGCACCGCAAGGACCTTTTGACAATGGACTCCCCCCTGTCTAGACGTTACCATTACCTCTTGAGTCAACGTTCAGCATCACGTACAAAAAGAGCGACCGAACGATCCGAGGAGGATACCGAGAGAATGAAGACTGTCACTATGTACACGACCACCTATTGAGGGTTCTGTGTATCAGCAAAGGCTTTGCTGAAAAGTAAGAATATTCCATTTGAAGAAATTGATGTCACCAACGATCCAGCGTTACGCCAAGACATTATGAAACGCTCTGGACAGCGAACGGTACCGCAGATTTTCATTGGCGATGAGTCAATCGGTGGCTTCACCGAACTCAAAGCATTGTCTGACAAAGGCGGATTAGCAGCAAAACTGGCGGACTGAAGAATACAACGAAGTAAGCATAGAGGAGATAGAAGGCAGAATGGGGGAACATTTCTCTTTAAGCAAATCTTTATGATTCCTGTCTTCTATCTCTTACGTTCTATTTCTTGTTTTACATTTTCCATTTCTCGCCGCGTTCCCTACCAAATATCTCACTAAGAGTTGTCTCTCCTGACCATATGTGATAAATAAAGCCTGCCCAAATGGTGGAGGTACAGTTAGTGTACCTATCAAGCGGAAGAGGAGGGGCAGTAATGGGGATTCCTGGGCATACTCTCGTGCTCGCAGTTTCTCGCAAGCTGCTGATTTCTATGAGCCTTAGCAGTACGCCTACGGCTCATAGCCAGCGTGATCCTCGTCGACATAGTTCGTCGGCGGCGTAATCCAGCCAGAGGAAAGCATTTCTGGAGAGGCTATGGATCACGCGCTCAATCCAACATTGCAGCGATTGCTTGCCTTGTGCCGCTTCGATCGCCGCTGGGTTCGCGGTGAAGGGGTATGGCTCTTCGATGCGCAAGGGCGTCGCTTCCTTGATTGCTATGCGCAGTATGGTGCGGTCGCGCTTGGCCATAATGCACCGTGTGTTACTGCGGCAGTCCGTGCAGCACTCGATAATGCTGAACCTGCAATGGTCCAGCCATACCGTGCGCTATATGCATAAGCTTTGGCAACAGAATTAGTCAAACTGGCTCCAGGAAATCTTTCTCACTGCGTGTTTACAACGTCGGGTGCAGAAGCCGTAGAAGCAGCCATTAAACTTGTCCGTTCCCGTAGCGGTCGTCCGCTCATTCTCTCCGCGCAGGGCTCCTTCCACGGTAAAACCCTCGGTGCACTCGCGGTGACCGGGCAACCGCAATATGCTGACGGCTTCGGTCCGTTGCCATCTGGGGTTGAACATATTCCGTTTGGTGACGCTGAGGTCCTGGCACTACGACTGGAACAGGACGGGCAACACATCGCCGCAGTGTTTCTCGAACCGATCCAAGGGGAACGTGGCGTTTATTTCCCTCCGCCAGGTTATCTCGCGCAGGTACGGGAACTATGTACACACTATGAAGTCGCGCTTGTCCTTGATGAGATTCAAACTGGTCTGGGACGTACAGGAAAGCTGTTTGCTTACGAACACTCAGGAATCACGCCGGATGTGTTGCTTGTAGCCAAAGCACTCGGTGGCGGTCTGTTTCCGCTTGGTGCCTGTCTCTCCACTGCCGCATGGTGGGATGAACGGTTTGCGTTGCGTCATTCTTCAACCTTTGCCAACAACAACGTAGCCAGTCGCGTCGGTCTGGCGATTCTTGAAAAAGTTGCTACTGGACCCCTGTGCCGGGAGGTTGCCCGTAAAGGCGATCGACTTTTGTCACGGTTGGTCCACCTTGCCGCTCGTTACCCGCGTGTGATCGCGGCTGTACGTGGACAGGGACTGTTGTGCGCGCTGGAGCTTCGTCCTCCAGGGAACACGCATGGCGCATTTCTTTCGTTTATCGAACATCACGGCCTGTATGCGTATGCTGTGGCCGCCACGATTGCCGAAAACACGTCGGTGTTGGTATTACCGACGCTTGGCGAAACGAGTGTGCTGCGCATTGCCCCGCCACTTGTCATTAGCAACGCAGAACTCGCGTATGCTCTCGACGGGCTCGAAACTGTATGTGCGCAACTCGACCACGATGCGACTGGAACGATCGTCCGGGCCCTTGGCGCACTCGATGCCTGTATGCCCACGTCCGAGACTCAGGTCCCCGTAGTATCAGCGCCAGTAGCTCTACCACCGCGACGGTCACAGATCACCGGTATCAACTACGCCTTCCTTGTTCACTATACGTCGCTTGATGATGTACTCGCTACTGACCCGGCTTTGCAACAATTCGATCTCACCCAAGTCCGCCGCTTCTGCGCATACACTGCGAATTTTCCGCCTGGGGTCATCTTACGTGCACCAACCATTCACTCACACACGGGAGCAGTTGCTGAAGGGGTGATCATCGCTCTTCCTCTGCTCCCTGAAGATATGGCCCGCTACGGTCGGCGCCACGTCAGTAACGCCATTCGTCAGGCGGTCGATCTCGCCGCAAGCCTGGGAGCCACAATTGTGGGGCTTGGCGGGTACACTACACCGTATAGTCAACGCGGTTTGTCGGTCATCGGTCATGGCCCGGCAATTACTACAGGGAATGCCCTCACCGCCGGTATGGCGTTCGCAGCAACGCAGCGACTCGCAGCCCAGTACGCACTCTCCTTGGATGATACACAGGTAGCAGTGGTCGGCGCCCGCGGTTCTGTGGGCACCTTACTTACCCGGCTCCTCGCACGTGAACGTCCGTGGCGCATGGTCTTGGTTGGGAATCCCACGACTGGCAGCACTCATCTGCACCGCTTACGCGAAGAACTGGCCTGGGGACCGGGCACGATTGAGGTCACGACCAACCTCAAACGCCTCACCAATTGCGATATTGTCATCTCTGCCAGTGGCTCGCTTCATCCCATCCTTGACGACGCTCCAATTACACCAGGAACAATCATTTGTGATGTCGCACGCCCGTATGATACCTCCCCACGGCTACGTGCACGGACTGATATCGCTGTTATTGATGGAGGGTTAGTCGCCCTTCCTGATCCTCACTGTCGGTTTGGTGTCGGGAATCTGCAAGGTCTTCCGGATGGTGTTCAACTTGCCTGCTTGTCGGAAACGATTCTTCTCGCCTTAGAAAGAGACACTCGCAATCATAGCATCGGCAATGATGTCTCACTCAGTGAAGTTGACTACCTGATGGCCTTGGCCGAGCGACATGGATTTTCCTTAGCGCCGTTGTCTATCACTCGGAATCCCGTTCTCCATCAAAGCGAAGAAGTACAACTCTATAGTGAGATCCTATGAATCATCTCCTTTCGGCTGCGACCCACTTTATTGACGTGTACCATGCAAACCAGCGGTTAGTTGCCCAGCAGCGCGGCTGGACACTCGCGATTGGTCTTGTCGCCGTCGATAGCGGCGCAACAGTCGTGGTGCAGGTGAAGGATGGCCACGTCATCCAACTGTGCGAAGAGAACCTTGTTGCGGACATGGCGATTACCGCCGAGCAGAATACGTTGTGTGACATTCTAGAACTACGTCGGAGCCCAAATGAGCCGTACATGTTTGGTGAACTGACCGTGCGTGGCGCTGAAGCTGATTTTCTACGGCTTGACTACATTGCTACAACCTTATGTCCACTTTAACACCCACTCGGATCAGACCGACGACCAGTACGATGGTTGCGACCAGTTGTGGCACTGCCATTGCCTCTGTGTGTACCATCGGTCTGTTTCAAATTGAACAATTGCTTGGTGGTGTATGGTCGGTAGCCGCAATCTCTGTCGCAGGATTGGGCTGTTCCATTTTGGCTCGTGTCTTTGCACGGTTGGCCGAGGTAGTCCCGAGTGGCGCTGGCCTCTTGGCTTATTTCTCTCGTGGGTACAGCCGCCCAGTGGCAATAACCCTCACGACTCCATACTTTCTTCTTACCCTATTTCTCGCGGGTGCCGAGGCCACGATTGTCGGTTTTCTTGGCACCTCTCTCGTACCACTGTCACCCTGGTTGATTGCCTTTCTTTTCTTGCTCCTTACGTGGGTCTGCTGCCGGGCGGGGTTACGCATTAGCTATCGCGTGCAGGCGATCGCAACCTGGACACTGGTCGGAGCACTGGCAACTTTTGCACTCATAGCGCTGTTCGATACTGCCGCGCACGGACAACTCACATTGCGATTGTCCTCACCAACTCCTTCAATTGCTCACTTTATTGCAGCCGTCGGGCAGGCGTTGTTCCTTTTCATGGGATTTGAGTTGATCACCGGACAAGTCGAAAGCGGTAACTCCGCGCAAGCAGTCGGCTGTGCATTACGATGGAGCGTTGCTGTTCTCACTGGGGTCTATGTGTTGCTGGCGCTTGGGTTCGCCTGCCTCGCGCCATCTACACTCACAATCGACCGGTGGTTCCTGCCCCAATTGGCTATTGCCCAACAGGTTGGCGGATCGGTGGCGACGCTGACGATTATTCTTTTATCTTTTCTCGCCTCGTTTACTTCTCTGAACGGGGCACTCCTGGCGCTCTCACGCTTCACCTGCGCACTGGCCTCTCAAGGAGTGCTTCCCCGCCACTTTGCCCAGATTGAACCACGGACTCTGGTCCCGGTTCATGCGCTTACGGTCTTGTTAGTTATCGTACTGTTTGCCACCGCCCTGGTCCTTTTCGGGCAGGCCTTGCGGCCAGCGATACTTGCAGCAGCGGTCTCTGCTGCGCTCGTCTATGCGAGTGCCGTGTGGGTCTATGATCGCCCACCTTTTGCCATCCCCCAACGCTCAACGACAAGACAGTTCTTCTATCGAGCTCTTGCGAGTGGTTTTGTCATTCTTGGCGTTGGTGTGCTCGTTGATGCTAGATCAACGTTACTGCAGACGCTCATGCTCTTAGCCTTCGTATTCATGGCCGCGGCAATCGCCGCCTACCGGACGGTTTACAAAATCGCTCGGCGTCAGCCGCTTGTTCCTCAGCCGCAAGGTGTCAGCATGTCAGCTATGGTTGACGCCCTACGAACGTCGAGTTCATCACCACGAGTTCTCAATGACGATAGGAGTTCTCAATGACGATTGATTATTCGATCAGTCGTTGGGTCGACGCCGTCGCGACCCGACAGTGGCCTCGGGAACAAGCGAGTTTTCTCGCGTGCGGTGAAGCGGTCCCTGAGGTGATTCTTAGCTCCCGACCGTTGGCTGAGGTTCATCGTCTCGACCTCGCCTTGTTCGTCGTGTTTGAAGAAGCCGCGTTGCGTGTGTCAGGGGCACTGACTCGCCTGGCCCCAACAGTGGAGGCAATGAGCTTTTCCGCCCAGCAAACCCTAGATGAAGCTCGACACCACGAGCTTTTTCGTCGTCGCCTCGAATTGACCAGCCAAGCTTTAGGTTTGGACGGTGCCACTGCGACAGACGCGATCCTCATTCCACCACTCAGGCAGTTCATTGACCGTTGTTACGAAGTGGCTGACAGTGGCCTCTTTGTCGAAGCCCTGACCTTAATGAATCTCATTCTCGAAGGCATGGCCTATCCACTCTATTCGTATGAAGAGCGCTACTGGCAACCGCTTGATCCTTTTCTCGCCCAGCTCATTCGTAGCGCTTTCATCGACGAAACCCGCCACGTCGCCTTCGGCACCGCTATAGTGCAGAGACTGTTACACGATGTGCCTGAACATCGAAATCGCGTCATCACTTTGTGTCGGGAAGCACGGATGGTGATGAATGAAATATTCCGCTACTACATACGGAAATTTGTTGGCTTGTTCGATGCCGTGGCACGCCGTCACGGTGAACACTTTGCCGATATCGAGATCGCTCCTGGACAATTGATCGTCGACACTCCGTATCAAGAACAGGTTTCCATCATTCACTCACATATTGACACAGAGCATACGCGCCTACTCGGGCGTGCAGGATTGGCATAATATGGACAACTCACATCGTTTTCATACTGACGAAACTTGGTTGTGGGTCCGCGCTGAGCATCTTGTGCTCAGCATTATTCTCTCCATCCTGACCCTCCAACATCGAGCAGACGTGGCTTGGGATCGATTTGTCGTTGCGTTCGTACTGATCGATCTCGTAGGCTACATTCCCGGTGCCATTGCTTATCGTCGAGCTAACGGAGGCGTCATCGCCCCGCTCTATCACCATCTGTACAACGTGACGCATAGCTACCTCACTGCTGGTATCGTCTGTGGCATGTGGACACTGCTCGCTGGTGCGCCAGAATGGGCGATGCTGGCGATTCCTATCCATTTGTCTGGAGACCGTGGGCTCTTTGGTAACACCTATAAACCAACGTCACTCCCATTCGAGCCATTCACTATTACGCAGACGATCACCAATCCAGCCGCGCTGGTCCATAAGGATGCCAAATGAGTGCAGTGCAACAACTCAAGTTCGTACCACTGCGCCCTCTAGCGCGAGAAGAGGCTATCGATCACCCTTCTGGTTATCTCGCCCTCTCGTCCCAGAATCAGCGCTTCATGCTCGATAGCACTCCTGGTTTTATCGCCTATCGAGTCCAGGGCAAACATTTTATTGCCCTAGGTGGTGTCCATGCCCCGCTTAGCAGCCGTGCGATACTGCTCGATGGCTTTCTTGCCGAAGCTGACAGACAAGGCTGTGGCGTTGTGGTTGTACAAGTAGGTCAATCGCAGCTTGAGCTCTTTCATTCACGCGGTTTCACGGTGAATCAATTTGGTACAACCTACGGGCTTGATCTACGTCACTTCTCGTTAGCGGGAACAAAGCGTGTCAAGCTTCGTCACAAGATCAAACAAGCACAAACGGCGGACTTACAAGTCTTAGAGGTTGGTCGGTCGTTCCCTGCTAATGCAACGACCTTTGCCCAGTTGCATCAAATTAGCAACGCATGGCTTCGCGCCAAAGGAAAAAAGGAACTGGATTTCATGATCGGTGAACTTGGCACCCCACAAGAAACCGAACGGCGCATCTTTGTCGTCACCGACGCGCACTACCACTTCCAGGGTTTCATCACCTATGTTCCGGTCTGGGGTGAGCACCCAGGATACCTGCACGACCTTACGCGCCGCCTTCCCGATGCTCCCACTGGCACGATGGAGCTGTGCAACGCTCATGCGATTGAGCGATTTGTCGCCGAGGGCGTACGATATCTACACTTCGGGTTTACTCCGTTCATCACCGATGGAGTGAAAGAGCCACACGGAAGTCGTCTTGTCACTACGCTTGTCCACCTGCTCGGCACCTATGGAAGTGCGGTCTATCCAGCGCAGCGCCAAGTCCAATACAAACTGAAATGGGGGCCAGACTTCGTTGAACGGGAATTTCTTGCTTGCCGTCCACTTTCTCTTCGCGCCATCATTGACCTCCTCATTCTGACGCGCTCAGTGTAGGCAGCCGTTATGATCAAAACAAAACGTATCCGACTGATTGTGAATCCGAGCGCTCGCTCCGGTCGCGGCCAGCGCACCCTAAACCGTCAAGAGCTGGATTCTTTTTGCACTCCGGGAGTCCGAGTTGAGTGGATCGAAAGCCGCTGCGCCGCACATCTGCAACACTTAGTGCACGCAGCGCAAAGTGACACACTTGACGCCATCGGCCTCGCCGGTGGAGACGGAACTGTCATGTTGGCGCTCAGTGCTCTCACCGGACCGAATCGCGTCCCGCTCGCCATCTTGCCAATTGGTTCAGGAAACGATTTTGCCAAAGATATCGGCGTACCACGCTCAGTCTCTGAAGCATTCCGCACGCTTCTCAACGGCACCCCACGCTGGGTTGATGTCGCGCGTGCTACGCCAGCTGGGGACCGTTATTGCTGCGTTGCCTCAGTCGGTCTTGATGAATGTGCATTGCAGCTCATTCATCACTCGTGGCTTCCTCGCTCAAAAGTGCTGAACGTTTATGCCGCCGTGCGTGCACTCCTCACGTACCAGCCACAACCTGTGCGGATCGCCTGGGACGGTGGACAATTTGCAGGGCCGGTCATGTTTGCTGCGGTCACTAATACGCGCAGTTACGGTGGCGGATTCAAGGTCAGCCCAGAGGCTCAGGTTGATGACGGGCAATTGAATCTTTGTATCGTCCGAAACACTCCCAAACTGCGCCTTCTTCACCAGTTTCCGCGCATCCTCAAGGGAACGCACGGAATGATGCCTGAGGTTACTCTCGCTTCAAGCCCATGGGTCCGACTAGAGAGCCTTAACAGTGCACTACCAGTGTCCCTCGATGGAGAACTGCCACAGACAACAACGCCGATTGAATTACGGTGTGAACCGCGAGCCGTGCAGGTTTTGGTACCAAGGAGTGTAGTGTAGGTGAGTAATAAGGACGGCACATTCGATGTGATTGTGGTCGGTGCTGGTGTCGGTGGCGCAGCGTTTGCTTTAGCTCTTGCGCACGCCTATTCCGTGCGTGTCCTGGTACTCGAACGTCATCCAGGTCCTGGGAATATCAACCGCGGAGACAGCCTGTTACCAACCGTTACTGCCCATCTCTCAGCATGGGGTGCGTTGGAACGCTGCTATACCGCTGGTGCACAACGACTGACACGTATGCAAGTGTTCCATCGTCACGCCGGTCTGTTGCTCGATGCACCACTCACGCAACCCGAGAGTCAATATCCCTATCTGGTCCTTCCCCATCCAGAAATCGAACGTACCCTGGCAGATACTGCACTGGCCACTGGGCACGTCTTCATCCGCTATCGCTGTCACGTTACACAGCTCAACGAAGACCAAGGGCGTATCACTGGCCTCACATTCGTTGATGAAGCTGGACACACTCAACAGGTTTACGCCAGGTTGGTGGTTGGGGCAGACGGCTCTTCGTCAGCGGTGCGGAACGCACTTGGCATTCCGCTAGTGCGCGTCCCTTATAACCATAGCTTCTTTGTCGTTGATGTCGGACGTCCATCTCACTACGAAGATGCGTTGCGGGTCGAACTGCATCCAGCCGGCGGCATTCTCATTGTCCCTGGTGTGGGTGGCGTAGCTCTGGCGGCATTGATCCGTCGCGAAGATGAAGCGCAATTTCGTTCGTGGTCCCTGGAGCAACGCATCGCGGCCATTGCCCAGCGATCGAGCTTGTTAGCAGGAGTGCAGGCGTTTCCCAAAAGTGCACATCTGTATCAACTGGCCCGTGCACATGCACCACGGTATACCGCACGCGGTGCAGTACTCCTCGGCGATGCAGTGCACTTGACGAATCCAACAGCCGGACAAGGGATGACAATGGCAATTGGCGATGCGGCAGCTCTTGCTCGCCACGTCGGACCAGCGCTAGTAACCGAAGGCCGCTCAACCGCGATCGATGCGGCACTCACAGCCTACGAGGCTGAACGACGCCCGGTGAATGTAGGATTAATACGCTGGTCGCACTGGCTGAGCCGTATCTACGCGTTGGGCGGTCCAGTCAGTGATGCTCTTCATCGCTATGTGTTTGCCTTTGGTGGCTCACCGCTGGGGCGTTACCTGCATCACACTATCTGGACCCGTGTCGCGATGGAGAAAGGATGGGCCTTATGACAACAAACCATCCCCAAACCTCATCACAGGATGCTCGCCGGCGTGGGCGTGACGTTTTTCTCCGGTTCTCGTCAGTCCCGCGAAAGCGGGAATCTAGGTCCCCCGAGGGTCAGTGGGTCATCTCTCGTCGCGATGATCTGTTGTGGTTTCAAGGATCGGCGTTGGTTGGACTCGCGCTGTTAGTCTGTTTCAGCCAGACTCCCGCATTGACGAATGCGACCTACAATGCCACACACCCAGCAGTGTTACTCTTATTGTTGTGGGGCATTGTCTTCGATGGCACCCACGTGTGGGCGACATACACACGCAGTTATCTAGCCCCGGACCAACCCTCACGGAGTGCACTACCAGGCGTATGGTCATGGGGAGTTGTGTTTGTCGGTCCGCTCCTTGCTTTGCTTGATTATTGGCTCTGCGCTCCCTCCCCCTCACAGCTTGCTCAAGCTGGATTGTTGTTTCGGGCATTTCTTGTGGTTGCTTACCTCTGGGCATATTGGCATCTGGTGCGGCAGCACTATGGCTTTCTCATGCTGTATCGTCGGAGCGCCGGAGAAACCAGTCGAGCCGGTGCGCGTCTCGATGCCTTCGTCTTGTGGGCAGGGTGTTTGTATCCCTATCTGCGTTTCTCTCTGAGTAATGCCTACAGTCAGAGCGGCTTGCTACCAACTGTCCCTTCTGCGTTGCATGCTTCTGCTCGCTTCGGACTCGATGTCGCCGTTGTGTTGACCCTGACCGTACTCTTAGGATTGATCGTGACCGAACGCTGGGAACGCCTGCAACTCGGACCCAAACATCTGTTTCTTACCATCGTTATCGCATTTCATCTCCTAGTCTTCTCTATATTAGAGAATCTCCTTACTCTGACTGCGACACTGACGATTTTTCACAACCTGCAGTATCATCGTATCGTCTGGCAGTACGAGCATGGCCTCGGACGTATCCCGATGGGAAACCTCGCAACGTATCTTTTCGTGGGAGTCCTCTTTGGCGTCGCCTGGTATGGCCCACGCTTTGGCGGCGTTGCGGTCGCACAGTCGGACTTAACTCGCAACATTCTTCTTGGCTTGGGGTGGGGTTTCGCTTTTCACCACTATGTGGTCGACGGCATGATCTGGCATGTACGCCGCTCACCGGCGGTGGTGGCCGCACTTGCAGCAAGGCAGGTGCACGCATGACTCCTTCGCTCCCTATCTGGTTTGAGGCGCAACCATCACCATATCCTCGTTTTCCCGGCGGCAGACAGCGAGTTGACGTCGCTGTAATTGGTGGAGGTTTTGCAGGGCTCTCAGCAGCATATCACGTGCTGCGACGACAACCTGGGGTACGAGTCGTTGTTCTTGAAGCTGAGCGGCTAGGAGCTGGAGCATCTGGACGCACCACTGGCATGCTCAGCCCAGGTGTAGGGCAGAACCTGGCGGCCGTAGTTCGCCGATTCGGTCTTGCACCAGCACAAGCGTTGTATCGAGCGACTTTGCAAGCAATTGAGGATGTCAACGTACTGATTGCTACTGAAGGCATTAACTGCCAGTTAGAAATGAATGGGCAGATCATCGTCGCACGATCTCAGGCTGGACGGGCGCGTATCTCCGCTACGGCGGCACTTCTCCAGCACCTCGCGCTACCAGGAGAACTCTTAGAGAGTGTTTTGAAAAAGGGATTGGTAAGCTTGAGGGATGAATACACTGCCGCGAGTTTATCCAACGGACCTGACCATGACCGAATGGACACAATTGAAGAGCTTCTTTCCCCCGGCCTCTCGC
>Ga0194132_10001380_pt1 | contig 49202 bp, 34 predicted proteins | sample TA2KigOf80mmetaG_FD_148612 | JGI IMG/M metagenome (GOLD analysis project Ga0194132, IMG submission 148612) | Freshwater microbial communities from Lake Tanganyika, Tanzania - TA2015054 Kigoma Offshore 80m | ecosystem: Environmental > Aquatic > Freshwater > Lake | place: Tanzania: Lake...
GACTGCCTTGTTTTGGTCGAAGTAAAAACGCGCTCCTCCGAGACTTGGACGCGTCCCGCCGCCGCCGTGAACGCACGCAAAAAGCGGCTCCTATCGCTGGTGGCAATGGATTACCTCCGCCTGCTCAAAGACCCACGGGTGAAAATTCGCTTCGACATTGTCGAGGTGCTGCTCAACGGAGGCGCAGTGCGCGAGGTGCGACACTTGCCGAACACTTTTTCCCTGTCGCCTCCTTTCCGGCTCGGGTGACCCGAAAAGCAAACCGCCGGCGCAAGGCCAACGGTTGCAGAAAACACCGGCGACTGTACCAGGCTTAAGGCTGGTCGTAATCACCCAGCTTGCGCAGCCAGATGTTGCGAAAGCGCATTGGATTATTGTGGTCTTGGAGCTGGATGAAAACTTCGGGCGGATGCGGTTTGCTGTAGTCGCCATTGCGCTGGTGCGGGGTGTTGCCTTGGTACTCTTTGCGGTGATGCACCACGACCCCGTTATGGATGACTGTCACCGCCGCCTTTTTTGCGATCTTACCGTCAGTGCCCCAGCGCGGAGACTCGAAGATGATGTCGTAACTCTGCCATTCGCCGGGCTTCTTGCTCGCGTTCACGAGCGGCGGGGACTGGCCGTAAAGGGCGGCGCACTGGCCGTCGGGGTAGGTCGGGTTCTCGAAGGAGTCGAGTACTTGAACCTCATAAATGCCGTTGAAGAGCACGCCGCTGTTGCCGCGGCCCTGGCTGTTGCCGTCGACCTTGGCCGGCGTGGCAAACTCCAAGTGCAACTGGAAGTCAGCGAATCCATCCTTGGTGCGAATGCTGCCGCTCTTGGGGGCGACTTCCATGTAACCGTCTTCCAGCTTCCATGTGGCATCGCCTTTTGGCCCGCTCCACTTGGAAAGGTCCTTGCCGTTAAACAATACGATGGCGTCCGAGGGCGGTGGGGCCTGATGGCTGAAGGTAGCGGCAGACGTTACGACACGCGGCGCGGGCCGGGTGCCGTCGTGGACGTGCCACTTGGTGCCGGGAATGAGGGGCGAAGTAGCCTCGTAGCCGAGGCTCTTCTTGGCCGCGTCGGCGGCGGTTAGCGCGATTGCCGCACTGGCGATAGCGGCGGGGACGATGAACTTGGGGGAGAGGAATTGTTTGAACATAAGGTCATCATTTCGGGGAGGGAAAAAAACGCAAGCCAGTTTCCGTTGCAACTTTGGCTAGGTAACCCCGGCTTTGGTCTGGGTATCCTTTGTGGCAGGGAGGCGCCGACGAGAGCGGCGCGTTAATTATGCTCGCCACCAACGCAGTCGCGCTCAATAAAAGCCGCTGCCGCACGTCAACTATTGGCCCGTCAGATCAACTGTCATCACATGAAACTGAAGTCCCTCCTCGCCGCTGGCGCGCTGCTCGCGGCCTCGCTCACTCAATTGTTTGCCGCCGCCGTTGAACTGAAGCCCGGCGAAAACGTTGCGCTCATCGGCAACGGCCTCGCCGACCGCATGCAGCATCACGGCTGGCTTGAGACGCTCGTCCACGCCAAGTTCCCCAAGCACAATCTCGTCTTCCGCAACCTTGCAGCCGCCGGTGACGAGGTCGCCGGCTTCACCGAAAAGCCCGACGCCAAGTTCCGCATGCGGTCGGAGAACTTCGGCAGTTCCAACGACTGGCTCAAGCGCGTGCAGGCCGACGTGGTCTGGGCGTTCTTCGGCTACAACGAGTCCTTCGCCGGCGATGCGGGCCTCGCGCAGTTCAAGACCGACCTCGAGCGCGTCATCAAGCACACCACCAGCCAAAACTACAGTGGCAAGGGCAACGCTCGCCTCGTGCTCTTCTCGCCCATCGCCGCCGAGCCCAGCAACGACCCGAACCGCCCGGTCGCCGCGCCGCTCAACGCGAACTTGAAGAAATACTCTGCCGCGATGGCCGAGGTGGCGAAAGCGAACAACGTGCCGTTCATTGACCTGCACACGCCGTCGGAACAGCTCTTCGCCGCCGCCGCAAAGGCCAGACAGACGCTGACCTTCAACTCGGTTCACCTCTCCGAGGCCGGCGACAAGGCGCTCGCGCCGGAGGCCTTCCGTGCGCTGTTCGGCGAGACTGCGCCAGACGCGGCAAAGTTGGACAAACTTCGCAGCGCCGTGCTGGAAAAGAACTACGACTGGCACCAACGCTACCGCACCGTGGATGGCTACAATGTATACGGCGGCCGCTCCAAGCTCTCCTTCCCCGTCGAGGGCGCGATGGCCAAAGGCAAGGACGCTCCCAAGATCACCAACTACGACGTGATGCAGGACGAGATGGCCCAGCGCGATGTGAAGACCGCCAACCGCGACCAGGCCGTCTGGGCCGTGGCTAAGGGCGGCACCGCCAAGGTGGATGACAAAAACCTCCCGCCCGTCCGCACGCTCAAGTCCAACCGCCCCGACGAGTTCTACAAGCCCTTCCCCACCGGCGAGGAAGCCATCAAGCACATCACCGTGGCCAAGGGCGCGAAGGTCACGCTCGTCGCCGAGGAGAAGCAATTTCCTGAGCTGGCCAGCCCGGTGCAGATGGGTTTCGACACCAAGGGCCGCCTCTGGGTCGCCGCGTGGCCGAGCTATCCCGAGCTGCGCCCGACGGATAAGGTGTTCGACAAGCTGCTCGTGTTCGACCTCGGCGCGGATGGCAAGGCGCAGAAATGCACCACTTTCCTCGACGGCTTGAACTGCCCCACCGGCTTCCAGTTCCACAAGGATGGCGTGCTCGTAGTGCAGTCACCCGACGTGTGGTTCGCGCGCGACACCAACGGCGACGGCAAGGCCGACTGGAAGGAACGCGTCCTCATGGGCCTGGATTCCGCTGACTCCCACCACACCGCCAATGCAATGGCTTACGGCCCCGGCGGCGACACCTTCCTGAGCGACGGAGTCTTCCACCGCACGCAGATGGAGACGCCTTTCGGCCCACCCGTCCGCAATAGCGACGGCTGCATCTATCGCTGGGAGCCGCTCACACATAAGCTTGAGCGCTACATCCCCTACGGCTTTGCGAATCCGCACGGCAAGGTCTTCGACCGCTGGGGCAACGACATCATCACTGACGCCACCGGCAACGCGAACTACTTCGGCCCGGCCTTCAGCGGCATGCTCACCGGCGACGCGGGCAGCAAGCACCCGGGCATGAAACAGTTCTGGAATCGTCCCTCGCGCCCGTGCCCCGGCACCGGAATGGTTTCGAGCCGTCACTTCCCGGAGGATTGGCAGGGCAATTTCCTCAACGCAAACGTGATTGGCTTCCAAGGCATCTTCCGCGTGAAAGTCAGCGAGGACGGCGCGGGCTTGAAAGGCGAAACGCTTGAAGACCTCATCAAGGGCGACAACAACCAGATTCCCAACTTCCGCCCCTCCTGCATGGCGGTCGCACCGGACGGCTCGATCTACTTCTGCGACTGGGCCAAGGAACTCATCGGCCACATGCAGCACCACATCCGCGACCCAGGCCGTGACAAGACCCACGGCCGCATCTACCGCATCACCTTCGAGGGCCGCCAACTGCTCAAGCCGGTTAAGATTGATGGCGAGCCCATCGACAAGCTGCTCGCCGCCCTCACCACGCCGGAGGACGATGTCCGCACCCGCGCCAAAATCGAATTAAGCAAGCACGACTCCGCCAAGGTCATCGCCGCGACCAAGAAGTGGATCGCCGGCCTCAGCAAGACCGACCCCGAATACGAGCACCACCGCCTCGAAGGGCTGTGGGTCCACCAGTGGCACAATGTCGTGGACGAGGCGCTCCTCAAGGACGTGCTGAAATCCCCCGACCACCGCGCCCGCGCCGCCGCCACGCGCGTGCTCTGCTACTGGCGCGACCGCGTGAAAGCCCCGCTTGACCTCCTCAAAGTTCAGGCCGCCGACGCCCACCCGCGCGTCCGCCTCGAAGCCATCCGCGCGTGCAGCTTCTTCACCACTAGCGCCGCCGCCGAAGTCGCGCTTAGCGCGCTGGAGAAGGAAGCTGACGTGAACAAGCCGGATTACTACATCAAGTATTGCCTCGACGAGACCCTCAAGCAGCTCGGGAAGTTCAAGTGAACTGTGAGACAGGTTTAATTTCACGGCCGGGCTTGGACCGCGTCGGCCAGCTGAGGCTAAGCCCAAAGCGCGGTTTTTTCGCATCCCAGGCGAAGCCCGGGATCTTTTTAAAAGGGACTGACTAAACCTCGATTGGGCCAACATGTTTTTAAAATTCAGCTTAAGCCTTCATTATCCTGCTCCCCCACAGCTTCAGCCGGACTGAAACTTTGGAGAAGGCGCTTGCCAATGTGCCGCCTCCCCCGCATAAATCGTTTGTCTCAACTATCGAACTGTATGGCTGACATCGCTAATAAATACGAAAATAACGTCATCGGAAAATTCTTCGTGGACAATCAGTGCATTGACTGCGACCTGTGCCGCGAAACCGCCCCCGAAAACTTCACGCGCTTTGATGATGGCGGTTACTCCTACGTGAAAAAGCAGCCCGAAACCCCCGAAGAAGAAGCTCAATGCAAGGAAGCCAAAGAGGGTTGCCCCGTGGAAGCCATCGGCGACAACGGCTGATCTTTCATCTGCTTTAAGAAAACCCGCCCGCGCTTGCTGGCGGGTTTTTTCGTTTGATAGCCAGAGGGTTTCCGAGAATATGGGTGACCGACGTCATTGCCGCCAATAGGCCGACGCGCCTAAATCGTAAACTTGTAACCATCCTCTTTTGATGACGTCGTCTCTCTTGTAACGAGTCACTGATCAAGCTGCCATGAACAAGCTCCTCTGGACACTCCCGCTCTTGCTCGCTGCTGGCTTGTTCGCACAGCAACCGCCCGGAAAAAAAAGTTTTCCCGGTGCGGGAGCCCCGTTTGACCCGGGCACGGCTTTTCGTCTCCTGGACGCTAATCGCGATGGCAAAGTGGACAAGGCTGAGTTCGCACGTTCACCGCGGTTCCGAGATCAGCATGAGCTGGCTGATGCCACATTTGCACTGCTGGACAAAAACAAGGACGGCTCCCTCACGCGGGCCGAGTTCGCTGAGTTGCTCACTCTTGCGCCGGGTGGTCCGCGTCCCGGCGGCAATGATCCAGCGCAGTCGCAATTCGCCTCGCCCAAGTCCGCGACGCCCGCGAAAACCCCAGAGCGCACCACTTCGCCAGAAGAGTTGGCTTTCTTCGAGTCGAAGATTCGTCCCGTGCTGGTGGAGAAGTGTTACAAGTGTCACGCAGCGGGCGAGGGCAACAAAATCAAAGGCGGCCTCGCGCTCGACACGCGCGATGGTGCCCGCAGAGGCGGTGATTCTGGTCCGGCCATTGTGCCCGGCAACCCGGCGAAGTCGCTCCTGCTCGAAGCTATTCGTTACACGAAGAATGACCTGCAGATGCCGCCGGAAAAGGACGGCGGCAAGCTTTCCGACGCGGTCATCAAGGACTTCGAGCGTTGGATTCAGACCGGGGCTGCTGACCCGCGCACGGGCAGCGGGCTGGCAAAGAAGGAATACGACGGCTCAAAGGCAAAGGATCACTGGGCCTATCAACCTTTGAAGAAATCGCCCGTGCCCTCCGTGATAAATGCCGTCTGGCCTAAGAGCGACATCGACCGATTCGTGCTCGCGCACTTGGAGTCGAAGGGCCTTACACCGGTTGCGGACGCCAGCAAGCTCACGCTGCTGCGCCGAGTTTACTTCGACCTCATCGGCCTGCCACCAACCTTTGATGAGGTGAATGCCTTCCTCGACGACAAGTCCGCTGACCCGTTCGCGAACGTCGTGGACCGGTTGCTCGCGTCGCCGCAGTTCGGCGAGCGCTGGGGCCGGCATTGGCTCGACGTGGCGCGCTACGCCGAGTCCACCGGCAAGGACGTAAATACGCCTTACCCACACGCTTGGCGTTACCGCGACTACGTCATCACCGCCTTCAATGCGGACAAGCCCTATGACCGTTTCGTGCGCGAGCAGATCGCGGGAGATTTACTGCCTTCGACCTCCGACCAACAAAGAGCCAGTCAACTCGTCGCCACCGGCTTTCTCGCCATTGGCCCGCGCAGCCTCAACGAACAAAATGGGCGTCTGTTTTACCTCGACTTGGCGGATGAGCAGATTGACACACTTTCGCAGGCGTTTCTCGGCACAACCATCGCGTGTGCTCGCTGCCACGACCACAAGTTCGACCCCATTTCGCAAAAAGACTATTACGCCTTGGCCGGGATTTTTCTCTCCACGGAAACACGCTATGGCACGGTGCAAGGCGTGCAGACCCGGCGTCCGTCCGAACTGTTTGACCTGCCAAAGAACGCCAACGCACCGACGCTCAATCGTACGATGAACCTCGAAGAGCGGGCTCGGGTAGAGAAGCAACTCGCTGACAAGCGCACTGAACTACGCGACCTCTTCACACCCGCGCCCGGCCAGAAGGGCAAAGGGCCGCAGGCGGACAACGATCCGCGCCGCACGCTGGAACGCCTGCGCCTGCTATTCGAGACCGGTCAGCTCGAATCGCGCCTCAAGCAATACGATGCCAAGACCGGCGAAGAAAAGGCGCTGGCGATGGGCGTCCAGGACCTGCCGCGCACGCAAACCTCTGAGCGGATGGCTAATTTCCGCCGCTTTGCTGAGGGCCGCATCGGCGGCGGACGCCCGGACGAGTTCAGCGCCATCGCAGACGCCGCACTTTACACTCGTGGCGATGCCAGTAAGCCCGCCGAGAAAGTCGCGCGCGCCCTTCCCGTTGCGCTCACGCACGGCACGGCACCGCGCATCCCGACCTCCGCCAGCGGACGCAAGGAACTGGCCGACTGGCTCACCAGCGCGGGCAACCCGCTCACGGCGCGTGTCTGGGTTAATCGCGTGTGGGGCTGGCTGGTCGGCGAGGGCCTTGTGAACTCGCCGGATAACTTTGGCACCACGGGCGGCAAGCCGAGCAATGCGGCATTGCTCGACACGCTGGCGGTGCGCTTCATGGAGAACGGGTGGAGCACAAAACAGCTTATTCGCGAAATCGTGTTAAGCCGCGCCTACCAATTGTCCACTGACTACAACGAACACAACCACACCGCCGATCCGGAAAACCGCCTTCAGTGGCGCATGTCGCCGCGCCGGATTGATGCCGAGGGCGTCCGCGACGCGATGCTACACGCGGCGGGACGACTCGATCTCAAGGCTCCCATAGGATCCGTCGTCGCCACGAAGGGAGATTTTCCGATTGATGGGCCAAATGCTGCCGCGCTCGGTTTTTCCGAAGCGCAGCTCAATGCCAACACTAGCCACCGGTCCGTCTATCTGCCCATCGTCCGCGACCGTGAGCCGGAGGTGCTCGAACTGTTCGACTTTCCCGACGCGAGCCTGGTCACCGGCAAGCGCGAGAGCACGAGCGTGCCAGCGCAGGCATTGTTCCTGCTCAACAGCCCGTTCGTCGCAGACCTGGCTGGGTCACTCGCAAACCTGCTGTTGCGCTGGCAGTCCAGCGGCGTGAGTGCGGATGAGACAGCGCAGCTCAGGGAACGCGTGAATGTGGCTTACTGGCTCACCCTCACCCGCCCGCCTACCACGAACGAACTCAAGGCCGCGCAGGACTTTTTTGCGAAGTTCCTCGGCGACAAGCCGGCCAGCCCCGCGTTGCAAGCCGCCGCGTGGACTAGTTTTTGCCGCGCGCTCTTTGCGAGCGCAGAGTTTAGACAGTTGAATTAATCTTCTCGCCGTGTCTGTCTGCTGAAACTCATACGATCGCTCAACTTATGCAAACGCTCCCTTTCACCCGCCGCGCAGCGCTCTCCAGCGTGTCGTGCGGCTTTGGCTGGCTGGCTTTTTCCGCGCTGGCCAACAAGTTGTCTGCTGCCGCTGGTGACAAGCCCCTTCTGCCAAAGCAGCCGCATTTCACACCCCGCGCCAAGCGCGTCATCTTCCTGTGCATGAACGGCGGGCCGTCGCACGTGGATACGTTCGACTACAAGCCAAAGCTCGTGGCCGACGATGGCAAGCCCGGCTCACGCCCCGGCAGTGTGTGGATGGCACCGAAAGCCGAGTTCAAACAACGCGGCCAATCCGGCCTTTGGATTTCGAGTCTGTTTCCGAATGTCGCGCAGCACGCAGACGACCTCGCGCTTGTCCGCTCAATGCAGACGGATTTACCCGCGCACCCCCAGGCGTTCCTGCGCATGCACACCGGCACGTCGCAGTTTGTGCGGCCGTCGCTTGGCGCGTGGGCGACCTACGGCCTCGGCTCGGAGAACGAGAACCTGCCCGGCTTCATTACCATCGCGCCACCCAACAACGTCGGCGGTGCGCAGAACTACGGCAGCGCGTTCTTGCCGGCAATTTATCAGGGCACGCGCATTGGCAGCGGCGGGCGGTTCACTGGCTCACAAGCACAAGTGAAAAACCTCCAACCGCCCGGCACCGCGCAGGCGCAGCGGCTGGAACTGGATTTGATTCAAACGCTCAACCGCGAGGCGCTCGCCCGCAACCCGCATAACGCAGAGGTCGAGGGAGTCATCGAGAGCTTCGAACTGGCCTACAAGATGCAGAGCCAGATGCCCGCGGTGCTGGATTTGAACAAGGAAAGCACCGCGACGCGACAACTCTACGGCATCGGCGAGCGCGACACTGATGACTTCGGCAGGAAATGCCTCATGGCCCGGCGCTTCATCGAAGCGGGCGTGCGCTTTGTGGAAGTCGGGTCCGGCAACTGGGACCACCACTTCAATCTCTCCGGCGCGCTGGCCCGGAGTTGTGGCGGTGTGGACAAGCCCATCGCTGGTCTGCTCGCCGACCTTAAGCAGCGCGGACTGCTCAAGGACACGCTCGTCATATGGGGCGGTGAGTTCGGCCGCACGCCCTACGCGCAGGGCAACGACGGCCGCGACCACAATAACAAGGGCTTCACGCTCTGGTTGGCCGGCGGGGGCGCAAAGGGCGGGACCAGCTATGGCTCAACCGACGAGCACGGCGCTGAAGCGGTGCAAGACAAGGTCAACATCCACGACCTGCATGCGACGATCCTGCACCTGCTTGGACTGAACCACGAGAAGCTCACCTTCCGCTACGCCGGCCGCGACTTTCGCTTGACCGACGTGAAGGGCGAAGTGGTTAAGGGCGTGGTTGCTTGAAGGGCGGTTGAGACGCAAGCAGGGACACCCCGCACTGAATGTCCCGTCTAACGGCGTTTTCTCCGACATTCGTAAGCCGAAGCAAAATGCTGCTTCAAAAAGTTGGCTGACTGATATTGAGGGGTGATGGGGTTCAATCGCCGGATCCGGCCACCCCCTTGCCTCTCGTTCCTTGGCCCGCCAAACTTCGTCCATGAAATATCGCCGCTTTGGTAAGACCGAGTTACAGATGCCTGTCATCTCCTGCGGCGGTATGCGCTACCAGCACAAGTGGCAGGACGTGCCTCCGCAAGAGATCCCCAAGGACGGCCAGGCCAACCTCGAAGCCACCATCTGCCGCGCCCTCGAACTCGGCATCAACCACATCGAGACCGCGCGCGGCTACGGCTCCAGCGAAATGCAGCTCGGCTGGGTGCTCCCGCAAATCAAGCGTGACCGCCTCATCGTGCAGACCAAAGTCGCCCCCTTCGCCGACCCCGAGGAATTCCTCCGCACCTTCGACCAGTCCATGAAGTATCTGCGGCTCGACCACGTGGAACTCCTTTCCTTACACGGCATCAACCACCGCCAGCACCTCGACTGGACCCTCCGCAAAGGCGGCTGCCTCGAAGCTGCCCGCAAACTCCAGCGCGCAGGCCGCTGCCGCCACATCGGCTTCTCCACCCACGCCACCACCGACATCATCCTCGACGCCGTCCGCTCCGGCGAGTTCGCTTACTTCAACGTCCACTGGTATTTCGTCAACGACCTCAACTGGCCCGCCATCGAAGCTGCCACCGCCCTCGACATGGGCGTCTTCATCATCAGCCCCAACGACAAAGGCGGCAAACTCTACGCCCCGCCCCCGAAGCTTGTGGATTTCTGCGCGCCGCTCACGCCGATGCAGTTTAACTCCCTCTACTGCCTCGCCCGCCCGCAAGTCCACACCCTTAGTTGCGGCGCGGCCAAACCCTCTGACTTCGACGATCACATCGCCGGCCTCGCCCACTACGACCGCGCGGCGGAAATCACCGCGCCGATTGAAGCGAAGCTCCGCGCCGAGATGCTTCGCGTCCTCGGCGAAGACTGGTGCCGCCGCTGGGCCGATGGCCTCCCGCACTATGTGGATGTGCCAGGCGAAATCAACGTGACTGAAATCCTCCGCCTCTGGACTTACGCCAAGTCCCTCGGCCTCGTGAACTGGGGCAAGATGCGCTACAATCTGCTGGGCCAAGCCGACCACTGGTTTCCCGGCCAAAATGCCGCCAGCTTCGACGAGCGCAAGCTGATGGAGACCATTAAAAATAGCCCCTTCGCCGCCCGCATCCCGCAAATCCTCCGCGAAGCTCATGCAATGATGTGGGAGGCTCCGGTGAAACGGCTAAGTCAGAGTTGACCGTGAGATTGGTGAGTACCTGGTCACCAGGAGTTCACGGCAACTTATTGGGAATAAGCGGTGATCCAGAGGGCGCATTTACTCTGCGCGTTTCATTTTTCAATGCTGAGTAATTCCAGCTGGCACGAATCGTACACTTTGGTCGTCCGCTAGCCCCGTTGGGCAAGGGCCGAGTTATTTGCTTCTTTGTTTCAAATTCCTTTTCCCGTCCTCGTTCACTCCCCACAATCCCACACATGAATGTGACCGTCCGTGGACGCACACGCCACTTCCGTACTGTGAGCTTTGACGCGGCGAAAAACCGGGTCCTGCTCATCGAGCAACGCTTACTGCCGCATGAGTTCAAAGTCGTGGGCACGCGCGACTTCCGCGCGACCGCCGTTGCCATCCGCGATATGGTCGTGCGTGGCGCGGGCGCCATCGGCGCGACTGCGGCTTACGGTCTGGCGCAAGGTGCACGGGCGTTTCGCGGGCGGGATTTGGGAAAGTTTCAAGCACATGTGGAAGCCGTCTTCCAAACCCTGGCGCAGGCCCGGCCCACCGCCGTTGACCCTGTGAACGCGATGCTCGACCTGCGTCGAGCCATGTCCGTCGGCACGACCGTCGCCGAGCAACAAACCCTCGCGCTAAGGGCAGCGGAGCGCTTCGCTGACGAAGACGTGGCGCATTGCAAGGCCATCGGGCGGCACGGCGCGAAGCTGATTCGCAACGGCATGAGGGTGCTCACGCATTGCAACGCGGGCTGGCTGGCCTTTGTGGACATCGGGACCGCCACCGCGCCGATGTATGCAGCTCAAGCGACGGGTCGACGCTTCCACGTCTTCTGCGACGAGACACGCCCGCGCTCGCAGGGCGCGACGCTCACGGCCTGGGAACTGGCGCAGCAAGGCGTGCCACATCAGATCATCGCCGACAACGCGGCGGGCTTCCTCATGTGGCGCGACGAGATTGACCTCGTCATCGTCGGCAGCGACCGCACGCTGGGCCGCACCGGCGAGGTGGCGAACAAGATTGGTACCTACACAAAAGCCGTGCTCGCGAAGCGTCATGGGATTCCCTTTTACGTCGCCATTCCGCTTTCGACGATTGACTGGCAGATGCGGTCGGGCCGGGACATTCCCATCGAGGAGCGTAGTGAGAGCGAAGTGCTCGGGGCGTGGGGAATTGTCCAAGGTCCAAAGTCCAAGGTCCAAAGTTTAAAGTCGGGCGAGCGCGCCTTCGTGCGCGTGGCGAACCCAACGAGCAGGGCGCGCAATCCGGGCTTCGATGTCACGCCGCCGGAACTCATCACCGGCATAATCACGCCCGAAGGCATCTTCAAGCCCGGCGAACTGTGGCGGCACCGCGCCAAACTGGGCGGGCCGGCCTGAGCCACGCTCCGGCCTTTGTGATTGCCCCCCGGCGCGTCGTGCGTTGTCATTTGCCCGCAACGAACGACATGGCCGCGCCCTTCTCGCACCTCAAAGACCTCGATTACTCCGTCGTGCAACAGTGCATGCACTGCGGCCTGTGCCTGCCCACCTGCCCGACCTACGACGCCACCAAGCTCGAGCGCAACTCCCCGCGCGGACGCATCTCCCTCATGCGCGCCGTCGCTGACGGCCGGCTCGAGGCGACCGAGGCGTTCGGCGAGGAAATGTATTTCTGCCTTGGCTGCCTTGCGTGCATGACCGCCTGCCCAGCGGGCGTAAACTACGCCGAACTCTTCGAGCATGCGCGCGCCGAGGTCGAGGCCAAAGGCGTGCTGAACAACCCGAAACGCAACGCCATCCGCAGCTTCAGCGTCGGCTGGCTGTTCATGGACCTGAACCGATTGAAGGTGCTCGGTTTTGCGATGCGCCTTTACCAGCAGCTCGGCGTGCAATGGCTCGTGCGCAACAGCGGCGTGATGAAGCTCATGCCCAAACGCCTCCGCGAGCTGGAGGCCATGACGCCGGACATCCAGCCTGCGCTCTCCGCTGACCTCATCGCTCCCCTTACGCCCGCTCGCGGCCAGCGCCGCTACCGCGTCGCCATGCTCACCGGCTGTGCGCAAGACCTCATCTTCAGCGACGTCAACGTAGACACCGTCGAGGTGCTCGCGCGCAACGGCTGCGAGGTCATCACCCCGCCCGAGCAACACTGTTGCGGCTCCCTCCACGCTCATAACGGTGAGTGGGAACTCGCGCAGCGCCTCGCCCGCCGAAACATCGACCAGTTCCCGCCGGACCAGTTTGACGCCATCATCACCAACGCTGGCGGCTGCGGTTCGCATCTGAAGCACTACGCCGCGCTGCTCAAAGGCGACCTCGTGTATGAAAAGCGCGCCCACGCGTGGGACGGGAAAGTGAAGGACATCCACGAATGGCTCGCCCAAATCGGCATCGAGCCGCCCAAGCCCCGAACGGAATGTGGAACGCGGAATGCGGAATGCGGAATGAAACCCGACGCTTCTGCCTCTGAACTCTCAACTCTCAACTCTCAACCCTCAACTGTGGTCACCTACCACGAGTCCTGCCACTTGTGCCACGGCCAGAAAGTCACCGCCCAGCCCCGCGCGCTGCTCAAGGCCATCCCCGGTGTAAAACTGGTGGAACTGCCCGAGAGCAACTGGTGCTGCGGCAGCGCGGGCATCTACAACCTCACGCAGCCTGAGATGGCCAACGACCTCCTCGAACGGAAAATCAAACACATCCGCTCGACGAAGGCCGAAGTCGTCGCCACCGGCAACCCCGGCTGCCTGCTCCAGATCGTCAACGGCGCGAAGGCGGAAGGCTTAAACCTCCGCACCGCGCACCCTGTTACGCTGCTCGCGGAGGCGTATCGGCGAGAGGCATAACCAGCGGACCGCCCGCACTCCCTGTCCATCAAAGCAGTGCCGTCTGCGCGGGCGAAGATGCAGCAGGAGCTTTGCCGCTGCGCTTCAAGAGAGCCAAAAACGCGGCTTCCTCTATTACGGTCACGCCCAACTCTTGCGCCTTGGCCAACTTGCTCCCCGCATCCGCGCCGCAGACAAGGTAATGCGTCTTGGTGCTCACCGAGCCGGAAACGCTACCGCCTAACGACCTGATCTTCGCGGAAGCCTCGTCACGACCCATGCTGGCCAGCGTGCCGGTGATGACGAAAGTTTTGCCGGTGAATGGGGCGTCCGCCGTAGCACCTTGCTCCCCACGTGGATTGATGTCTAACGCATGCAAGCGATGCAAAACTTTTTTGCCAAGCTTACATGCAAACCAATCCAAGCATGCCTGCGCCGCCACCGGGCCGACGACCACCACGGCGTCCATGTCCGCCGCGCCTTTCTTTTTGGCGGGTGCGGCGAAGCCAGCGGCGATGAGTTTTGCGCCGGTCGCGTTGGCCTGCGCGAGCAACTCAGCCTGCCGTGCGGCAAGCTGCTGCTTCTCCAAATCGGTTTTGTCCTTGTTCACCTTGGCGCGCGGGCTAGCGGCTTCGGCTGCTTCGCGGAGGCGGTGCAAAGCCACCACGTCGCCGAGCAAGGGGGATGGCGGCACCGCCGCGAGGTCCACATGGAAGCGGGCAACATCCCGCGCCGTCTCTTCGCCGATCTCGGGGATCGCCAGTGCAAACAACCAGCGCGAAAGCGGCATGGCGCGTGAGCGGGTGACGGCCTCGATCAGCTTGGCCGCGTTCTTCTCGCCGAAAACGCGCGGCTCTTCGTCGGTGCCGAGGTTCAGCGCGCTAAGTTCGGGGAGCCTGAGCTTGAAGACATCAAGCGGTTCGCAAACTAAGCCGCGTTCAATGAGCTTCTCAGCCACAATGCCGCCCAGCCCCTCAAGGTCAAGTGCCTTGCGCTGCGCGAAGTGTTCAAGCCGCCGCGTCTGCTGCGCCGGGCAACCCGCGACATTATGGCAGCGCCACGCTACTTCTTCTTTCTCGCCAGCGGAGACCGATTCCTTCGCGATTGGCCCACCGCAGGCCGGGCACTTGCCGCCAACGTGCTTAAACAAGTCGAATTGCTTTGCCCCCGGAGGCCGCTTGGTCTTCATCACCTCAAAGACCTCCGGAATTACCATGCCGGCCTTGCGGATGACGACAGTGTCGCCGATGCGGATATCTTTGCGCCGGATTTCGTCCTCGTTGTGCAGCGTGGCGCGCGCGATGGTCGAACCTTGCACGAAGACCGGCATAAGCTCCGCAACCGGCGTGAGCACCCCGGTGCGACCCACCTGCACGGTGATAGCGACCAGCACGGTCTCGGCGGGCTGAATCCAAGGGATGGGCTTGTGAACGATGGCCCAACCAGGGGCGCGAGTCTTGAGCCCGATGCGCTCACAGTCAGCTAGGTCATTCACTTTGAGCACCACGCCATCAATTTCGTAAGGGAGCCGCGTGCGCAAGTCGCGCTCCTCGTCATAGCCGCAGACGACGTGCTCACGGTATTGGCGCAGGACTTCATCAATGTCGTTGCATTTCCACCAAGCCGTCTGCACCGGCAAGCCCAGGGCGCGAAGCTGCTCCAACATTTCTGCGTGCGTGCGGAACTCAACGCCCTCGCTGACGCCGACGGCGTAAAACACCGCGCGCACCGGGCGTTGCGCGACGATGCGCGGGTCAAGCTGCTTAAGCGTGCCGGCGGTGGCGTTGCGGGCGTTGGGCAACGGCGCTTCGCCGGCAGCAGCAAGCTTCGCGTTGAGTGCTTCGAACTCCTTTGTCGCCATGTAAGCCTCACCGCGCACTTCGAGTAGGGCGGGCGGACGCTTCGTGTCGAGCTGAAGCGGAATGGAGCGGATGGTGCGGAGGTTAGTTGTGATGTCGTCACCCTGTCGGCCATCACCGCGCGTCGCCCCGCGCACGAGCTTGCCGTCACGGTAAAGGACACTGATGGATACCCCGTCCACTTTTGGCTCTAGTAAATAGCTCAGCCGTTCGCGCCCAAGCTGCTTACGGATGGTGGCGTCGAACGTGCGGAGCTCCTCCAGCGTGCGTTCATCTTGCGCGCGGTTGCGCAACTCGCGGTTTGGCTCCTCGTCCTTCGTGGGCAAGTCGGACGCCTGGATTTTCTCCAGCGAGAGCATGGGCTGCTCGTGGGTGACGCGTTGGAAGCTTTGCGTTGGTGCTCCGCCAACGCGCTGACTAGGCGAGTCCGGTGTGGCGAGGTCAGGAAACTCCTTCTCCAACTTTAGCAACGCGGTGTAGAGCGCGTCATATTCGCGGTCAGAAACGGTTGGTTTGGCCTCCACGTAATAGGCATGGTCGTGGCGGCGCAGTTCGTCAGCGAGCTGCGCGTGGCGAGACTTGGCTTGGGCGTGCGTCATGGCAACTAACAGCGTGAGTCTTAGCCGGTTGGCCAGAGGAAGGCGAGCCAGCATTCGCCGCCAACAGGCAAAGAAAAATTTTCGCCTTCGCAACGCGGAGCGGGGTGTTACGTTACGACTAACTTTAACCCCTCACGCGTATGCGCTCGTTACTGCTCTCAATTATTCTGTTTTTTTGCTTGTCGGCCAATACGTTCGCGGCCGCGTTGCCCATCGTCAGCGAAGTCGAGTTCCAGCCGTTTGTCGCCCAAGTGCGCCGGCTTATCGAGGCGACCGACTACCTCGGCGCGCCGTTCAGTGCGGCGGACAAGGCGGCACTCAACGCCACAATGGAGTCGCCCGACCACAAGGCCGCCGTCGCGAAGCTGCAGGAAATCCTCGACCGCTACGCAATCTTCGGCGTCCACATCAACCCCGAGATGCGCGTGAAAGTCGCTCAAGGTGACGCGAAACCCGAGCTCACGCAGGACGGCTGGCGGCAGTTTCTCGTGAAGGTCGCCAACGAGTCCGGCACCACTGCGCCGCTCGCCGCCGTCAGCCCGAACGCGCAGTCTGTCCACAACGTCCGCACAGCGACGACATCCTCCGACCGCGCGCTGCGTAAGGTCGGCGACACGCCCTCGCTCAAACTAACGGATCTGTGGCTTGATTTGCAGATGTTCAACCAGCAGCCGTTGCGGCCCACGCTCTCCGGCCTCACGGTCGAGTATCGCATCGTGCAGCTTTACAGCCGCGACGCTGGGAAGCGCGAAGCAAAGATTAGCTTCAACGTTGGCCAAGGCACGCAGGACATCGGCTTCCGCAACGAAGTGGATTTGCTCTTCACCTGTCTTCCCACGCCGGAAATCACGCTGGGCGTGAAGGACGAAAACGGAAAGCCCGCGACCGCCGGCTTCCTCATCCGCGACGCGCAAGGCCGCGTGTATCCGTCGCAAGCCAAGCGGCTCGCGCCGGACTTCGCGTTTCATCCGCAGGTCTATCGCATGGACGGCGAGAAGCTGCGGCTGCCAGCGGGGACTTACACCATCGAGTTTGATCGCGGCCCGGAGTCGGTGAAGGAGACCCGCACGGTGAACGTGACGGCGGCGACGAAGCGGCTGGATTTCACAGTGAGACGCTGGATTGACCCGCTCAAGTTCGGCTACGTCTCCGGCGACCACCACATCCACGCCGCCGGCTGCGCGCATTACACGAACCCGACCGAGGGCGTCCACGCGCCCGACATGGTGCGGCACATTTTGGGCGAGGACTTGAAGGTTGGCGCAAACCTTACGTGGGGACCGTGCTTTGATTATCAGAAACAGTTTTTCACGGGGAAGGACGACAAGGTTTCGCTGCATCCCTACGTGCTGCGCTACGACGTGGAGGTCTCCGGCTTCGGCTCGCACCAGAGCGGGCATCTGTGCCTGTTGCGGCTCAAGGAGCAGATGTATCCCGGCGGCGAATCAAAGCACCACTGGCCCACACTCGGCCTGAACACGCTGCGCTGGGCGAAGCGGCAGGGCGCGCTCGTGGGCCCGGCGCACTCGGGCTGGGGCTTGCAGCCTGCGGCACCCGGCCAACGCGACGCGGTCTCCAGCAAGACGGCGCAGGATTTTCGCGGTGTGGCGGACGCGCTGCCAAATTACGTGGTGCCGCCCTTCAACGGCATTGGCGCGAACGAATACATCATGAACGTGACGCACACCGTGCCTGGCCCCGACGGCAAGCCGGTAGCGGCCGTGGACTTCCTCAGCATGGTGGACACGCCCCACCTGTGGGAGCTGAACATTTGGTACCACACGCTCAACGTCGGCTTCCGCACCCGCATCAGCGGCGAGACGGATTTCCCCTGCATCTACGGCGAAAAGGTCGGCCTCGGCCGCAGCTATGTGAAGCTGCCGACGAAGTGGACTTACGAGGACTGGTGCGAAGGTATTCGCGCGGGGAACAACTATGTGAGCGATGGCCGCAGCCATCTGCTCGACTTCAAGGTGAACGCGACGGCGCTCGGCGAGCGGGGCAGTGAAATGAAATTGAGCGCGCCCGGCTTTGTGAAAGTGACCGCAAAAGTCGCCGCCTATCTCAACCCGCAGCCCAATCCCGTGATTAAGGCCAGTCCGCAAAGCGCCAAGCCGTATTGGGACATCGAGCGCGCCCGCATCGGCGAGTCGCGCGAGGTGCCAGTGGAACTCACCGTAAATGGCAAGGCCGTCGAGACGAAGCGTATCGTCGCCGATGGCTCGCAGGTGAACCTTGTCTTCGAGACGAAGATCGACCGCAGCAGTTGGGTCGCCTTGCGCATTCTGCCCAGCAGCCACACGAACCCGATCTGGGTAATGGTTGGCGACCAACCCGTGCGCGCCTCCAAGCGCAGCGCCGAGTGGTGCGCGCAATCACTCGAAGTCTGCTGGCAGCAGAAGGAGCGCACCTACGCCGCGACCGAGCTGGACCAGGCCCGAAAGGATTACGAACACGCCCGACAGGTCTATCGCAAACTGCTGGCCGAATCGCCGGTAGACTGACGCCCGGTACGACTCGGGTGACGGCCTATAAAACCGTCACCGTAATTCCACTTGGCCAGACAACGTCGCCAGACTAATCTTTGCTATGGCTTTGGTTTTAACCCTTTTGCTCGCAGGCGCTATTCTGCTCCTCGCAGAGACGGTTTTGCCGGGCATGATCGCCGGTATTATCGGCGCCTGTTGCCTGCTTGCCGGGGTCGTGGCGGGCTATCGGGAGTTTGGCTTAGAGACAGGGAATTGGATTCTCATTGGTACTCTGGGCGGTTTAGGCATCGGGTTTTTCCTCTGGCTAAAATACTTTCCGGAGAGTCGTATCGCCGGGCTTTACACGTCAAAAGGCGTGGTCGGTGACATCGGCACGGAGCGCCCGGAACTGATAGGCCAGTCTGGCATGGCATACACGGCTTTGAGGCCCTCGGGCGTCGCAGTCATCGGCGGCCAGCGCGTGGATGTCGTGACCGAAGGTGCACTGATCGAACGCGGCGTGAACATCCGCGTCATCGCCGTAGAAGGCGCGCGCGTGGTCGTCAGACAAGTTTAATTTTGGTCAAAAACCCTAATCCAACCTCATATCATGAATCCCACTCCCTTCCTCGCCCAAAGTTTCACCGCCAGTGCGCTTCTGATCGGCTGCCTTTTCTTGGTGGCTTTTGTGGTCATCATCATTGTTTTAAACTTTGGCATGATCTACATCCGCGCCATGTTCAGCGGCGCGAAGGTCAAGTTTTCCGATCTCATCGCTCTCAAGCTTCGCAGCGTCCCTGTCGGCAGCATCGTGGACACGCGCATCACCGCGGTGAAATCCGGAATCCCCATGTCGATTGACGATCTCTCCACACACTACCTTGCCGGTGGCAACATCGAGGCTGTAGTGCAAGCACTGATCGCGGCCAAGAAGGCCGGCATACACTTGAACTTTGACCGTAGTTGCGCAATCGACCTCGCCACCAAGGGCACGGGTAAGACCGTCCTCGAAGCCGTAAAAACCTCGGTTAATCCCAAAGTCATTGATTGTCCCGCGCCCACCTCGGGCAAGGTGGCCATCGATGCCGTGGCCAAGGACGGCATTGCAGTGAAGGTCAAAGCCCGCGTCACCGTGCGCACCAACTTGGACCGCTTTGTGGGCGGCGCGACCGAGGAGACCATCGTTGCCCGGGTAGGCGAAGGCATCGTCTCCACCATCGGTTCCTCCGACAGTTACAAGGCTGTACTCGAAAACCCCGACCGTATTTCCAAGACCGTGCTCGATAAAGGCCTCGATTCTGGCACTGCGTTTGAAATCCTCTCCATTGACATCGCCGACGTAGATGTGGGCGAAAACGTCGGCGCGAAGCTGCAGGCCGAGCAAGCCGAGGCGAACAAGCTCATCGCACAGTCGCAGGCCGAAGTCCGTCGCGCCGCCGCCGTGGCCACCGAGCAGGAGATGGTCGCCCGCGTGTCCGAGATGCGGGCGCGCGTTGTCGAGGCCGAGGCGCAAGTGCCACTGGCAATGGCTGAGGCCTTCCGCAACGGCAATCTCGGCGTCATGGACTACTACAAGATGAAAAACGTGCAGGCCGACACGGGCATGCGCGATAGCATCGCCACCGCCGGGGCTACCCCTCAAGTGAAGAGCTGAACGCCTCACCGTGGCATTACTGATGCACGCAGGACTGGCAACTCACGGGCTGTTAGGGTTTACCGACAACCCTTATATCATCCTTGCAATCGTAGTCATCTCAGCCATTTCAAGCTGGTTACAAAACCGCAAAAAGAAACAAAATCAAGCTGAGCGGTGGGGGGGCGAGGAAAACGCAGACTACGAGCCCAACCCTCAGACCGGCGGGGGAACCACCTCCAACTCGAACCAGCCGCTTAATTGGGAAGAAGAGTTAAAGCGGCTGCTCGAGGGTAAGCCACCGCTCGATGGCACCGTGGGCGCTCCGCCCCCGCCCCCGCCGCCCATTATCCGGCGCACGGACCCACCTCCGGTGCCCGAACCGATCGCGCGCGAAAGCGAGACGCCACCCGAGGAAAATTACGCCGCCCGTGAGAGCTCTTCGCCGTGGGCGAATGAAACGCTTGACTCTCTGCCTGCGCCGACGAAGCCGCTTGCCCATCTCGAGCACAACACGCAGGCCTATCATCGCGCCACGCGACTCCATGAGACTATCTCCGCCCGAATGCGCCAGGTGAGCGAGCAGACCGAAAGGCATGGCAATCCGATTACCCTGCCGCAACTCGCCCGCAAGGAAGTCGTATCAGCCGACTTGCGTGCCGTGGTGGGGTTACTCCGCCAGCCCGCCACCGCCCGACAAGCCTTGCTCGCCTCCTTCGTGCTCGCTCCGCCAAAGGCGCTGGAGACTTGATCTGACTTCCTAAGGCACCAGCCACAAACCGCTCCAGCGCGCGGCCGTCCAGTTGAAGACGGCGCGTTGATGGCCCTCGTCAGAAAGCTGTAACCACTCGATTTGATCTACGGTCGAGACCAGCACAGCGAAATTTTCGTACCCCACTTCCAACTGTTTCGCGGTCACCTTTGCGGCTTTCAACTCAGGCGCGATAGCGTCGCCCGGCGCATGAATGTCGGAGCCGGGCGGTTGATTGGCGCAGTAATTCCGCCGGCTAACAAGCGGCAGCTTCTGCCAGTGTTCCGCCGCGATGGCGTCGTTCACATGAACCATCGTGCCGCTGCTGATACGGAGTTGTGTGCGGCGGGCGGGATCGTAAAAAAGCCAGTGCGCCTGCTGGCAAAGTCCAAGCTGATGGACCTTCTGCGCACGCGCGTCCGAATATGCCACGAGCCAGCGCTTGGCGACATCCACCTGCCGGAGCACGACCACCCGTATGGAGCACTCGAATAAATTTGTGGTGCCAAAAACCGGCGTGCGGAACGGATGTGCGGGCTTGCCAACGGCTTGCTCCAGTTCGCACCAAAGTTCGGCGGGCAGCAAGCCAAGGTCGTCAACGGAGCGGCGAATGGGATTGGTCATGGGGAGTCGCAATTCTTGGTGTGTAATGGGTTATGGCGCTTTCAGGATGCACGCACCACTAAAGCTCACGGCAGCCGTTCGCCGCGCGCGGATTCAAGCAGTCGATACCATTCCTCGCGGGACAGCTCGACCTGCGGAGCAAGCGCGCCTTCGCGGATTTTTTCCGGTTTGGTCGAGCCGACGATAGGCACAATGCCGGCGGGATGTTTGAGCAGCCAAGCTAGCGCAAGGGTTCCACGCGGGCTGCCGCGCACGCGGGCCAGCTCGTCCAGTTCCAACCCGACACGTTCAACGCGGTATTTCTCCTGCGACGGCAGCAACCGCCGCGCACCGTCCGCCAGCAGGCCGCCCGCAAGCGGGCTCCACGCCATCGGCGTGACGCGCTCAGCGAGGCATTGGTCAAGCGTGCCGTCAATAAAGGTGCTCAGATTGGCGAGGCTGATTTCGACTTGGTTGACGACGAGCGGAAAATCCAAAGCGCGCTGCAAAACGGTTAGCTGCGCTGGCCGGAAGTTGCTCACGCCGAACTCGCGCACCTTGCCCTGCTGCCGGAGTTGCGCGAAGGCTGCGGCCACCTCGGCAGGGTTCATCAGCCAGTCAGGCCGGTGGAGTTGAAAGAGGTCAATTGTCGCTACGCCCAAACGGCGAAGCGATTGCTCGCAGCTCCACACGATATGCGCAGCGGAAAAATCATAGCGGAAGGGCGCTTCCGGCCGCGGCTCTCCAGCGAGGCGAATACCGCACTTCGTCGCAATGAGCACACTCGCACGCATCCCGCTGACCTCGCGGAGCACGTCACCGAAAGTTTTTTCTGCGCGGCCACCACAATAGATATCCGCGTGATCGAAGAGCGTGTAGCCCGCTTCGTAGGCAGCAAGGATAGCCGCACGGCCCACACTGCGCCCAAGTTCCTCGGTATCCGCGATGCGCCAGCAGCCGTAAGCCATGCGGCTTGCGCGCAAAGAGCTTGGACCAAGAAAAAGCGAATTCATGTTCCGTAGGAAACTTAGCGTAGGCACGCCGCTAGGGCGCGTGAAGGTAAAAGGCGCACGCAACTCCAGGCCGTCTATAAACTAAAACGGCCTTACTCCTTCACGGCCACGACGAACTGATTCGAGGTCGCCAAGCCCAACTTGATGCACAAGGTATCTAACGCAGTAAAGCCGCCGCTGAAGAGAATGTTCTTCAAGCTAATATGCCGCCATGGCCAACCGCCGGTTTGGACACAGTCCAATCCGAACTTCACGCGCAGGCTGATGATCCAGAAGCCGATGGACGGCAGGTAGCCGCGGTCAATGACCTTGAAGCCCGCTTCTTGCACGAGCTTGGTGAGCGAGGCTTGGTTGAACAGATGGAAGTGACGCGGGGTGTGAAAGCCGGCCCAGTAACTGCGTTGAAAGAGATCGAAGTCGAGGCCGCCGACGTTGGGCGTGTCAATGACGAGGAGCGCGCCAGGCTTTAGCTTGGGGCGCAGGTTTAAAAGCGCTTGGCGGGGATCGCGCAGGTGCTCGATGAGCTGGCGCATGAAGGCGAGATCGAAGCCGTCATTTGGCAAACTGGCCACGTCGGTCTCGATATTTCCCTCGCTGCACGCGACATTCAGATCCTTTGCCAAGGCGCGCGCGCGGTCGCTGAAGAGCAGGTCGAAGGCGGTGGCCTGCGCGCCGCAGTCAGCGTAGGCATCGCGGTAGGCGGCGATACGTTTCACGTCGCCGCAGCCGATGTCGATGAGGTTGGTGAACTTGCGCTCGCCCCAGCGCGCGCGGAAGTTGCGGGCGTCCTTGCCCATCTTCCAGCGGATGAGCTTGCTCTCGTGGAAGAGTGGGGAGTTGGGGTTGACCGTGTAATAGGTCGGCGGGTAAAGCGCAGCAACCTCTTCAGGCGCGGGAATGGGGTTGAGATAGACGTGGCCGCATTTCCAGCAGCGGACGATGTCGAACTCGCCGGGGCGGGCATGATACTCGCGATCATCAGTGCGAGAGACGAGCGTCCAGCCGCGTTCGCCGCACATTAGACAGGAACCGTCAGTGCCAGTGTTGGCAGGCATGAGGAAATCGTCAGTTTCTAACAGGCAGTTATCACCTGCCAAAGCGGGCGGCTGCCAAACTCATTGAGGATAAAGAGCTCCGTGATCTTGTGCAGGTGGGCATAGGTCAAATTACGAGGGATAGTTCGCCGGGAGAGGTGAGCGTAAAAGCACCCAGTCAAGCCAACGCCTCCTTCAGGCGAGCCATCAGCTCGGCATGGGTTTCAAGCGCAGGAAACTGCGAAAACTCCCGCTTAACGTTGGCGGGCGCATGCAGCAGGAAGCCTTGGTCCGCCTGCACGAGCATCGCCGTATCGTTGTAGGAATCGCCGGCAGAGAGAACACGGTAGTTGAGCCGTTGCAGGGCGCGGACGGATTCGCGCTTCTGGTCTGGCATCCGCAGCTGATAACCAATAATGCGGTCGCGCTCCACGAGAAGCCGGTGACAGAAGAGGGTGGGCCAGCCAAGTTGGCGCATCAAGGGATGAGCGAACTGCTCGAATGTGTCACTGAGAATGATGACCTGTGTGAGCGTGCGCAGCTCATCGAGAAATTCCTTCCCGCCGGGCAACGGTCGGAGCGTTGCAATGACGGCCTGGATATCAGCGAGTTTGATGCCGTGCCGGTCAAGGATGCCGATGCGATAACGCATCAGTTTGTCATAGTTTGGCTCGTCGCGCGTGGTGCGGCGCAATTCGGTAATACCCGTCTTCTCGGCCACGGCGATCCAGATTTCTGGGACGAGGACGCCTTCCAAATCCAAAGTGACGATCGTCTGCTTCACGGTGGAGGGAGATTGGCGGCAGGGCGAGCGGAAGTCGAGTGCCGGCGTGTCACCCAGCGCGATGCTGAGATTGGACACCGAGCGGGTGTTCGGTGCATCATCTTGGTCAGAATTCGAACCGGCCAGTGCCCACTGAAGCGCCTAAACCATCGCCCATGCAACGCCTGCTCACTCGGCTGGCGGACGCGGTATATTTGTATCCGCGCGCGTTCTTATATCCGCAGGTGGCGCTATTCTGCGTGTGCTTGATCTACACGGTGCGGCACCTCGATTTCCATACCAACCGCAACGACCTCGTAGGCTCAGACAAGAAGTATCACCAAAACTTCCTCGCGTTCAAAAAAGAGTTCCCCGGTCAGGATGACCTGGTGGTCATCGTCGAGAGTGACCGGCAGGACAAGAACCGGCAGTTCGTCGAGCGGCTTGGTGCACGGCTAGAGGCAGAGACAAACCTCTTCACAGATGTTTTCTACAAGGGCGACCTCAAGCTAATGGGCAGCAAGGCCCTCCTGTTCGTGCCGCAGGCCGACCTTCTGGAGTTAGAAAAGAAGGTCAAGGACTACCAGCCGTTCATTAACAACTTCTCGCAGGCGACGAACCTAGTTTCGCTCTTCACCATTCTTAATCGCCAGTTTCGCACCGCGAAGCAGGAGGCGAATGCGGAGAACGAGTCCATGCTCGGCGCGCTGCCGGCGCTAGAGCGTATTGTAAACGAGGCGCGTGCGGGCCTGCAACGGCCCGGCCGGCCACCATCGCCGGGCGTGAGCGCGCTCTTCGGAGGCGGGCCTGAGGCCGAGCGCGAGATGTATGTAACCTTCGGCAACGGCCGAATGTATCTCGTGACCGCGCACGCGAAGCGGGAGGATCTAAACGGTGCCGCTGTGGAGCGACTGCGCGCACTGGTGGCGGAAACGCAGCGTGAAGTGCCGGGCGTAAACGTGGGCATCACGGGCGAGCCGGTGCTGGAGTTTGACGAAATGGCGCAATCGCAAGTGGACACCACGCTGGCGACCATCGTGGCACTGGTGTTGGTGCTCATCATCTTCATCTACGGCTATGCAGAAACGGGCCGGCCACTCAAGGCTACCGCGGTGTTAATTGTTGGTCTGGCTTATACGATGGGCTACACGACGCTGACGGTCGGACACCTGAACATTCTGACCATTACGTTCGCTCCAATGTTAGTGGGGCTAGCGATTGATTTTGGCGCGCATCTGATAGCGCGGTTCGAGGAGGAATTGCGGCATGGTAAGTCTGAGCGTGAAGCCATCACGCTGGCGATGGTCAACACAGGCCAAGGCATCTTCACTGGCGCGGCCACGACCGCGGCGGCGTTCTTCGCAATGGGGATCACAAATTTCAAGGGCATCCAGGAGATGGGCATTATTGCCGGCGGCGGCCTCATTGTCTGCCTCTTGCCGATGATGACGCTGCTACCGGTGCTGTTGATACGCGGTCGGCAGAACGTGATTGACCGTACCACACCACCAGTGGACCGCCGCGGGCAAATCGAGCGCCTATGGCTAAACCGGCCAGGCGCGGTGCTAGCGGTGACGGCGGGCCTGTGTGCGTTGAGCGCGGCGCGGCTGGGTCGGGTTCAGTTCGATTATAACCTCCTGAATATGCAGTCCGCCGGGCTACCGGCCGTGGTCTTCGAGCACAAGCTCATCAACACGGCGTCAAACTCCGTGCTGTTTGGCGCGGTGGTAGCGGCGGACCTCGAGCAAGCGGCTCGGCTTGAACGACAACTCACCAACCTGACCACCGTTGCAAATGTGCGCTCAATGAGCCAGTTCCTCGCCGAGGAGACCACTCAGAAGCTCGCGCTTATCCGGCAGATCAAGGCCGACGCTGGGACGGTGAAATTTGCCCCGCTTGACCCGCAGCCGCCGAAAGTGCCGGAGCTATTGCAGGTGCTGTTCTCGTTCCAAGGCTTTGTCGGCGCGGCGGAGGACGTGGTGCGGAAGGAGGGAGATGCGAAGCTGGCGGAACAGTTCAAGTCGCTGAAGGGCGCGCTCCAAGCTTGGCGAACCGCGCTGGTTGCCACGCCCGCCGAGCAGGCCGCGCGGCAGTTGGCGCTATACCAGCAAGCGCTGCTGGAGGACTTAGCGGAAACGTTCACCACGCTCGCCAACCAGCAAGCCAGCCCGCTGCGGCCGGAGGATCTGCCGGACGCGCTGCGCAACCGCTTCATCGGAGTGACGGGCAAGTATCTGCTGCAAGTCTATCCCAAGACCGACGTATGGCAGCGTGCGCCGCAGGAGGCCTTCGTGAAGGAACTGCGCACCGTGGACCCGAACGTGACCGGCACACCCGTGCAACTCCTCGAATACACCACCCTGCTCAAGGACAGCTACGTAAAGGCCGCGTGGTATGCGACAGCGGCCATCGCCGTGATGGTGCTGCTGCATTTCCGGTCAATCGTACACGTGGTGTTGGCGCTGCTGCCAGTGGCTGTTGGGACTTTGTGGATGGTCGGCTTCATGGGCTGGGTTGGCATTCCCTTCAACCCGGCGAACATCATGACCCTGCCGCTCGTAGTGGGTATTGGAGTGACCAACGGCATTCACATCCTCAATCGCTTCGGCGAGGAGAAAAAACCCTCCCTTCTGGCCCGCAGCACCGGCCTTGCCGTCCTAGTGTCCGGCCTGACGACCATTGCGGGCTTCGGCAGCCTCATCCTAGCGAAACATCAGGGCATCGAAAGCCTAGGCTATGTGATGGCTGTAGGTACAGCTACCTGCATGGTGGCGGCGCTAACCTTGCTCCCGGCGGTGTTGCAACTGCTGCTAAAACTGGGCTGGCTTAAAGAAAAGGCCCAGTGACGAGAATGCACCCTCATCACTGGGCTGTGAGGAACCGAGGTCAAATGGAACCTCAACCAACTGACAAATAAACTTAATTGCTTGTGAATAAATGTCAAATACGCAATTTGCCTGATTAATGCACTCAACGATAACGATATTGAAGGGCTAAGCCGGCTGGGTTCAACGTTCTTGCTGAGCGGGCAAACTTGACCCCAAACCCCGCGCTCTTACCATCTCAACTGCTTGGTTTACACCGCCAATAATTCTCTAAAGGGGGCACTGGAATCCTCGCAAAGAATCGGAATACGATTCTCACGCTTGTCAGCGCTGGCTTGTCTGCTGTTTACAGCTTTCCGGCTCCTCGCCGCCGAGTGGACCGCCGGTCCGTTTGCGCACGAGTTTTCGCTTACCCTCGCCACGGGCACTCGCGAGGAATGGCTAGGGCCGCTCTACTACCGCGAGGTTTCCGACGGCCAGATGACTTGGGCCATGCCCCCGTTTTTCTCTCGCACGGTTAAGCCCGACGTGGAAATGGAGGAATACGATTTCCTTTATCCGTTGCTCTCCTACGACCGCTTTGGGGAGGAATACCGCTGGCACCTCTTTCAACTCCTGAACTTCTCCGGTGGCCGACAGCAGGACGACCAAGCCGTGGACAAGTTCACGATTTTCCCCTTCTACTTCCAGGGTCGGTCCGCCGATCCCGCTCACAACTACACCGCGCTCCTGCCCTTCTGGGGCACGCTCAAGAACCGCTTGCTCCGGGACGAGATTAAATTGCGCCTCTTTCCGTTATACTCCCGCACGGTCAAACGTGATGTGGTGACGGAGAACTACTTGTTCCCCTTTGTGCATCTGCGCCACGGTCCCAAACTCGACGGCTGGCAGTTCTGGCCGCTCATGGGCCATGAGCACCGCGATCCCTCCATCGGCACCAACTATCTCGGCCTCGAACAGCTTACCCCGGGCCACGACCGCCTCTTCATCGCGTGGCCGTTCTTCTTTAACCAACACAATGGCATTGGCTCGACGAATCCCGTTCATTACCACGCCCTGCTGCCACTCTACAGCCATCAACGTTCACCCAGCCGGGATTCCTCCACCTACGCTTGGCCATTTCTAACCTTTACCGATGACCGGGAAAACCGTTACCGCGAGTGGAACCTGCCCTGGCCCTTCATTGGTTTCGCGCGCGGCGAGGGCAAGCATATGAACCGCGTTTGGCCCTTTTACAGCCACGCAACTAATGCGGTGCTCACCAGCCACTTCATTCTCTGGCCGCTCTATAAATACAACCGCGCTCAAGCCGCGCCGCTTGACCGCGAACGCACGCGCTGGCTGATCTACCTCTACAGCGACACGGTCGAGCGCAACACCGCCACTGGCCAATCAAAGAGCCGAGTCGACCTTTGGCCGCTGTTCAGCGCGCGGCGCGAACTCGATGGGCGCGAGCGCTTCCAACTCCTGGCCTTAATGGAGCCTCTGGTGCCCGGTAACAAGTCCATCGAACGTAACTGGTCGCCTGTCTGGTCGCTTTATCGCCAGGAGAAAAACCCAGGCACTGGCATGCAAAGCGGCTCGCTGCTCTGGAACCTCGCACGTTGGGAGAGTAGCCCGACGAACTCCCGCGCCGCTTTCTTTTTTGGCACAGCGAAGCGCGAAAGGAACGAACACGGCACTCGTTGGCGGTGGTTTGATTGGAGCGCGCCGTCGTCGGCGAAGTGACCGCTTGGATTGAGAACAGGTTGTAAAACGCGATTAGTCGCAAAAGAGTAATTCCGGTTCGTGAGCCTGTTACTGATCGCGCCGCGGTCGATGTTGCCGTTTTGGGCTGTCGGAATCGTATCCCTTACAAGTCCGGCAGGATTTTCCGAACACAGTTTTCAACACTTCATGAGTGCGGCAATTCGGCGGTCTGCGAAACCATCGCTTCACCGCGCTCTGCAGGAGCTTTAGCGAAACGTTGTTTGTGCTGAGAGAAATAAATACCAATCGGCGATCAGACGGTCGGCGGCGTGGCTACGAGGCGCTTGCTATCCGTGGCCAGTTCAATATCGGCGTGGTTGGCGGCACGCCAGCGCGTGGCGGCTTTGAACCAGGCCTCCGCCGCTAGTTCGCACTTCATCTCGAATAACCGAGGCGAGACGTCGTCGCGCCGAACCGCGATCTCGATGCCCGTGATGTCCGAACCTTGGAAATCGTGGCGTTTCCATTCTAACTCCTCCCCGTCCGCGATTCCAGCCGCGCGCCAAACCAACCGGCCAGCGTGCAATTGCAACCGCACCTCGGCCAGTTCGAGCTTTTCGGCGATAAAGACAAAGTTACCCCATAGCGCCTCAGGCGTCGGGCAGCGCTCGGCTTCCATCTCCAGCCACTGCGCCAGCAGCATGGTGTAACGCGACTCGCGCCGCATGTCCTGCATCTCTCGCCAGAAGGTCCGCAGCGAATACCGCGACGACGCCAGCCCGAACGAATGCACGATGTAAATGACCACCAGAAAGCACAAGCCGAGGAATAACGGCACCAGCCGCCCCTGCGACCAGAAAACACCAAAAGCCATCAGCAGAAACAACAGCGAGAGCACATACAGCATCAGCAAAGTGCGCCGGTGGGAGAAACCGAACTCAACTAAACGGTGGTGGATGTGCCGGCGGTCCGGCCGGAAGACCGGCAGACCTTTGAGCGCGCGGCGCACAATCGCCAACGACACGTCAATAATCGGCAATGCGAGAGCGAATACAGGGGCCACCAACGCGGCCGCCACAGTGCCCTTGTTCGACGAGACTAGGGTCAACCCGCCAATCAAGAACCCAAGGAAGTAAGCGCCGCCGTCGCCCATGTAGATTCGCGCCGGCGGAAAGTTGAAGTAGAGAAAACCTGCCAAAACCCCAATCATGCCCACCGACAGCGCCAGCATGAACGAGGAACTACCCTTGCTGGCGTGCGCCAACAACAACATAAGCATGAGACTGATGCCGCCCGCCAGCCCGTCGATCCCGTCGATGATGTTGATTAGATTAGTTAGTGCCACCAGCCACAGTATCGCCGCCAGCAGGCCACTCAAGGAACCGAGGGGCAGACTGGCACCGGTCAGCGGATTGGTGACGTTTTCGAGCGTGAGCCCGCTCCCAGCCACCACGCCGCTAATGAGGATCTGGCCCAGCAGCTTCATTCGGGCGCCGATCGGCGTGAGATCGTCCAACAACCCCAAGCCGAACATCGCCAATGAACCCAACAGCACGATCATTGTCTCGTGAGTAACGGCCTCCGCGCTCAAATATGCCGCCCCCAGCACGCTAGCTACAAATCCCCCCGCCAGAGCCACGCCCCCGAACCGGGGCACCGGGGCCGAACCGCCTTGGTGAAAGCACTTGTCCCGCAGCCAGCCCATGCGGCGGCAACTCGCCAAGATCAACGGAATCAGACCCCATGCGACCAGCAATCCCAGCAATCCGCATGCGACAATGGATGTGATTGACATGAGCGCCGTGGTCAACTGCCGCTGCGGCGGCTGTTAGAAGGCCAAAGGGACTAACGCACAGTGCGGGACGGAACAAAAGCTTAAATATCGCTGGCGGCTGGCCACATTCTCCTTTTCAAGCCCTCGCAAAGCCTCATTCTCCGCCAAACTTTCCGCCTGCCCATAATGCCGGCGGGCTTTTGCCATGCTGCCATTTGCACTGACGATCTTTACCGGGGCGTTCCTGCTCTTCCTCGTACAACCCCTAATCGGCAAATACATCCTCCCGTGGTTCGGCGGCACGCCGGGCGTGTGGACCACGTGCATGCTGTTCTTCCAGTTGGTGCTGCTGGCGGGCTATGCCTATGCACATTTTTTGAGCCGCTGGCTTCAGCCGCGTGGACAGGCGGCGGTGCATCTAGCCTTGTTGCTAGCCTCGCTGATGATGCTGCCCATCATCCCAAGCGAATCGTGGAAGCCCAAGCCCGGCGATGAGCCCATCACCCAAATTCTGCTGCTGTTAGGCGCGACCATTGGCCTACCTTACTTCGTAGTATCCACCACTGGCCCGCTGATGCAGGCGTGGTTTGCCCGCATGAACCCGGGCAGGTCCCCCTACCGCCTTTACGCGCTGTCCAACATCGGCTCCCTGCTGGCGCTACTAGCGTACCCGTTCCTCATTGAACCCAATTACGCGCGCAAGCTTCAGGCGCTCTCTTGGGGTTGGGGGTTGATGGCCTACGTGTTGTTTGCCGCTTGGTGCGTGCGGCAGGTCTGGCTGCGGGGCTTTGCGAAGGAAACCTCAGCCACCGGCCATGTGGCTGAGGAGGAGCCGGCAGAAACGCCCTCTGCACGGCGAAAGTTGCTCTGGCTCGCGCTGCCGGCCTGCGCGTCCGCGCTGCTGCTGGCCACGACCAACAAGCTCACGCAGGACGTGGCGGTCATCCCGTTCCTGTGGGTGCTGCCGTTAAGCCTCTACCTGCTGACGTTCATTTTGTGCTTCGACGCAAACCAATGGTATTGGCGGCCGCTCTTCCTGCCGGCGATGCTCGCGTGCTTCGGTTGGCTGATTTACGTACTGACGAACATCAACAACGTGGGCATCGGCTGGCAGGTGCCGGCGTTTTGCCTGACAATGTTCGTTGCATGCATGGTCTGCCACGGCGAGCTTTATGCGCTTAAACCGCATCCGCGCTGGCTCACGAGTTTTTATCTGATGATCTCCCTCGGAGGCGCGATCGGCGGCTTCCTCGTCGCCGTGGTTGCTCCGCACGTATTCAATAGCTACGCGGAACTCTCTTGGTCCTGCGGCGCGTGCGCAGTGCTTACGTGGCTGGTTTGCCTACCCGACTGGCGCGGAGCGAACTTTCAATGGTGGCGCTTCCACGCGTGGCTCGCCGGCTCGCTCGTCGCGCTCGGCGTTTGTCTGGCCTTCTACCTCCAAAGCAAAGAGCGCGATAATGTAGTGGAAGCTACGCGCAACTTCTACGGTGCAATGTGCGTGCTCGAATACGGCACGGACTCTCCCGGGTCACGTTACCTGTTGCTGCAGCACGGCCGCATCACTCACGGTTTCCAACTCACTGACCCCGATCAGCGCCGCCGCATCACAAGCTACTATGGAGAAAAGAGCGGCGTAGCCCTTGCCATTCGCAACCTTCCACGCCCCCAGAAGCGCATCGGCGTCGTCGGTTTAGGCACGGGCACCACAGCGGCCTTTGGCGAGAAAGGCGATTATGTCCGCATCTACGAGATCAACGAGGAGGTTCGGCGCATCGCAACCAACCACTTCTCCTTCATCAAGGACACGCTGGCAGCCGGCGGCTCGGTGGACGTGATTATGGGCGACGCCCGGCTTTCGATGGAGCGCGAGGAACCGCAACGTTTCGACGTGCTCGCGCTCGATGCGTTCAGCAGCGACGCCATTCCTGTGCATTTGCTGACAAAAGAAGCTGTGGCCATCTACGGCAAGCACCTCGCTGACGACGGCGTGCTGGCCATCCACATCTCGAACCGCTACCTCGACCTCGAACCGGTGGTGGAAAATCTTGCCGAGAAATTCGGCTACCGTCGGCTTTCGATCTCCGATGGCGATAGCGAAAAGGACTGGTGGATTTATAGCTCTACGTGGGTGCTCTTGAGCAAAAACGAGGCGTTGATGAACACGATCGCCAGCAAGAGCGAGTCGGCCAAATCAGAGCCCAGCAACAAGAAAGTGCCGCTCTGGACCGACGATTACGCCAGCCTTTGGCAGATCATGAGTTGGTGACGAATGTCGCGGTGACTGGTGAGTGAGAAGAGCTTAGCAGGACGAGGCTGTTTCACGCCCCGCCGCTTCACAACCCGCTGAATTGCCGGAGATACTTCACTGTCACGCGTAAATCCTTGGGCCACTCGGCCGTGACGTTCAGCGATATGCCAGTAACGGGGTGACGGATTTCCAACTGTTCCGCGTGCAGGGCCACGCGGTTCATGAGCGGGCGTTCGGGTTCATTGGGTTTAGGCGTGTAGCTGCGCTTGATTTGCGAAAGATAAAGCGGCGCACCAGCGTAGTCCAAGTCGCCGACGATGTGCAGGCCCACAGAGCGCAGGTGCACGCGAATCTGGTGAGTGCGGCCCGTGCGCGGCTGGCAGCGCAGCAGGGTGAAGCCCCGGAACTGCTCGGCCACGCGGCAGTTGGTGACGGACTTCTTGCCGCCCTGCCGGTCAATCCGCATCAACCCAAGTTGCCGAGTCTGCGGACCGATGGGCGCGTCCACGGTGAACTCCGGCTGCTCGGGCATGCCCCGGGTGAGGGCGACGTAAGTCTTGAGCGGCAGGTTGGAGCCGAACTCGTTGGCTAGCAAAGTGAGCACAGGCTTCGATTTCGCCAGCAGGAACACACCACTAGTTTCGAAGTCTAGCCGGTGGGCGTTGGCAAGGTAAGACAAGTTGCGCTCCTTGGCCCACGGCGCGCTCTGCGCGATGCCATCATGCAGCAGGCGCATAAGATTAGGGCGCTGGGGATCATAGCGGTCAGGCGAGGATAACAGCCGTGCGGGCTTGTCCACAGCGAGCAGGTGCTCGTCCTCGAAAACAACGGGTAATTCCCAATACTCGCGAGTGGCGGGGGCGGAAAGCTTGATGACCGCGCCGGCGGGCATGGCTACTCGATCACGTTCATCCGTGAATCACCGCCCTTAGCCTGCTGCCGCAAGGGGGCCATGACGCCGGAACGTTCCATCTCGCGGCCGAGCCACTCGCGAAAGGCGTAATTGGCACGATTGTCACGCAGGGATTCGGCAAACTTGGGAAGCTCGGCCTTGACCTGCTCTTCGGCGACCGGCGTGAAACTCTTGACGAAAACTACAAAGCCGCCGCCGCTAACGGAGCGAAAGCTGCTGACCTTGCCGGCGGCTAAAGCGAATACTTGGTCGCGAAGCTCCTCCACACCGATGCCTCGGCTCTCGACGATCTCGATCCCGCGCGCATTGCGACTGAAAGGCGGGACTTCGAGCGCGATGTGGCCCTGCTCCTTTGCAGCGTCCTTGAAGGACTTGCCAGCAGCCAAGGCGTTAGTCGCAGCCTGCACAAGCTTAGTGCCTTCGTTAAGCGTCAGTTCGGTGGCTTGCGCACGCCGATAATCCTCGGCGACCTTCTCACGGACTTTCTCAAAGGGCGGATCCTCGGGCTTCAGCCGCTCTTTGAAGGCAATAAAATACACGCCGTCTAGCGCAGGTAACATCTGACCGAGAGCCTCGTCCGGCGCGAGTTGGAAGGCCGTGCGTCCAAAATTGTTCGGGGCGTTGGTGAGCTTCGGCCCCTCGAACTCAGTGAAAGGCTCGGTGACTTTCACCGGCAAACCCTTGCGCGCGGCGAGTTGGAGGAGGATTTCCGCCCGATTGGTTTGGCCAGCGAGTTTAAATAGTTCGTTGCCAAACTCGGTGGCCTTCTGGAAACCAATGCGCGCGGCGGTCTCGTCGCGGAACTCGGAACGGATCTGATCCCTGACTTGGTCGAAGGTTTTAGCTGTCCCGTTGGTGTCGCGGTAACGAAAGACGTTGGTCTGGTACTGCATCTCCATCAGCTTCACGAGATTCGTATTCGCCGCGAGTTCCTTGTCTGCCTCAGCGTTGTAATTCGTGTGGGGGAGAAAGACATAGTGAACGCTGACGCGCTCGGGGATGCGGTAGGTGGCGAGGTTGTTGGTGTGCCACGCGCGTAATGCAGCCTCGTCGAGCTTCACCTTGGCGAGATTGTTGGAGGTAGCGAGGAAAACGAACTCCGCCTGTGCTTGCTCGTTCTCGCGGCGGAAAAAGGCGTCCGCCGCGCGGTCAGGCATAAGCTTACCCACGAGGCCGAACGCACGCGTGAGTTGCTGCCGCCCGAGTTCGTGCTGCAGGAACCGCTCAAACGCCGCTTCGGAAATGCCGGCGGAGCCGAAGTGCTGCTTTAACATACCTTCGTAACGTTGAAGGCTGAATGCCCCGGTCTGGGGGTCGGTAAAGATATTCTTAATTTCTTGAGCTACGGCAGAGTCACCTACGGCGATGCCTTGGGCCTTGAGATGGTGGTTTATGAGCAGCCGCTGGCGCGCCTCGGCGTCGAGGTTAAACCCAAACATCCGAGCGCGCTCATCGCGGTCGGGCCACTGACCGGTGCTTAGGAAGTAGCCAATCCGCGCGTCGCTGTAAGCTTGCGCAAGATCGTCGCGCTTGATGGGCAAGCCGTAGAGCGTGCCATAGTCCGCCTCGCGTTGACCGGAGCTATTGCCGATGTCTGGGCTGAAGAAGACCACGAAGGTGACGATGATCACCGTGATGATGATGCCCCAGAGCCACTGCGAGTGCTTGCGTAACGTGCCAATCATAACCGGGCCGTAAGAAACAGGCGGGGAACGTAGCCGCCGCTTTACAATCCGGTCAAACCCTAAAGCGGCGGGGCGCACCCGCCTTCAGCCGCAACGCTGCAAAACCGCTTTTCTCCACAACGCAAAGGCGGAATGTCGGAGCTTCCAACTGAATGGCTCTGGCTTCAGAACGTGTAAGTCGCCAAAACTCCAAAAGCCTGATGGTCGAACCACTGCGTGCCGGCGAGGGTCTTGCGCCAGAGGTGGAACACGCGCAGCTCCAGCTCCGGCGACGGCCGGAACACCGCGCCCAGCGGGATGAGGCGGTTCTCCGTGATGCGCCCCTGCGTGAAATCGTAGAACACTTCGTTGTTCGCGTAGAGGCCGCGAAAGACACCGGAGCGGGCCATGACCCAATCGAACTGCGGGCGCATCCGAATGCGCGTGTTAAAGGCGTCGCCGTTATCGAGCCGCCGCCACTCGAACCGGTTTCTCATGCTGTATTCCACCGACTCGGAGAGCTTCACGTTCGGGTTGGCCTCGAACTCCAGACGGAAGGAATCCACGCTTCGAGTCTGCGGCCCGTTGAGCGCCTCAACCCAAGTCGTGTTGAGCTGGAGTTGGAGGCGCGGATGCAAGTCGTAACGTACGCGTGGGCTTACGATCCACGTGTGCAGGTCGCCCAGGCCGTCGTTCACGCGCGCTTCGGCATAGTTTCCCACGGACCACTGGTCGTTGAGGCGCTTCCAAATGGTGCTTTGATACCAGCCTTGCAATTGGTCCGCCCGGCCGGGGGCGATCGCCGCAAAGAGAATTCCTAATCCCAACGCAGCGCTGCCCAATCTAAATCGGGGGAATGTGGGCGTTCGCATGATCGACTCTCGACCTCCCTGACACACGGGTAATTCAACCCATTACTTCCCGATGGCGTAAAACAAGCGGTCGCTATGGAAGATTAGGCGGCCTAGGCTTGGCATGGACAACGGGACGAACGGGCTTCGCCACCCAAACTCCGTAGCTGGGTAAAGCCCGCTTGAACTCGCCCTCCGGCCCTGTCAGCGTGCGTTTCATGCACTCAAAGTTTTGGCTTAGCCTAGCTGGACTCGCCGCGTTGCAGGTGACAGTTGCGGCCGGAGAACCGCTCTTCACCAACGACCTCAACCTCGCCATCCCGGCCCTCGCGTCGGACAAGTCCGTTCGCTACGATTACGACATCGTGTATGTCCGCGCACCGCGGGCCGGCGACGAGGTGCACAAGCGCTTCTACACCGATTTCTCGCAACCGGTCACGATGGAGCCGGGCGCGGACCTGATGTTGCTGCGCCCGGACGGCAGGGAGGAGTTGCTCGTCGCGGGCGGCGACGGCTCCATCACCGACCCGATGGTATCGTTCGATGGCGAGTGGGTTTATTACTCTCATCTCTATAATTTGCAGAAGGCGAACCAGTGGACGCCGCCGCGCGCGGGGGCAGACATTTTCAAAATCCATCTCAAGACCCGGCGGGTCGTGAAGCTCACCGACCAGACCTTCACGCCCAACACCGGCGCGGCGAAGTGGTCCGATGACTTCCGCACGCCGCAGCCGGGCCGCACGCACTTCGACTACGGTGTGTTTAATATGGGACCGTGTCCGTTGCCGGGCGGGCGCCTCGTCTTCACGAGCAATCGCGATGGTTTCCGTCCCTCGAAGGGGTATCCGACGGTCGCGCTGCAACTGTTCGTGATGGACGACTCGGATGACGGCTTGGGCCGCAACGTGGAGAAAATCGGCCACCTGAACATCGCCGGCGCGTTGCATCCCGTGGTGCTCGCGGACGGACGAATCATGTTCAGCACGCTCGAGTCACAAGGCATCCGCGGCGACATCCTCTGGGGCGTGTGGACCATCAACCCCGACGGCACCGGCTGGGCCCCGCTCGTCAGCGCCTTCGACACCGGCGGCGCGCCGAACGGCTTTCATTTCCAGACGCAGCTCTCCGACCACGCGCTCGTCGTCGAGGAATACTACAACCAGAACAACTCCGGCTTCGGTGCGTTCATCAAGCTGCCGCCGCAGCCGCCGGCGGGCGCGGCGCAGTTTGGCCCCGCGCATATGCCGAGCAACGCGCCGTGGCGCTTCGGTCGCCACTACAACGGCAAGGGCGTGTGGTATCGCATGCCCTTCATGCCTGTCGGCTCGGAATCGCTCACCCGCTTCGCCCGCGTGGATGACGGCCCCGCCGGCCCTTCCAAGCTGGGCGACAAGAATTCTGCCGCCGTCGGCAAGTTCACGCATCCCTCCGGCGCGCCCGACAATCACCTGCTCACCGTCTATTCGCCCGGCCCGGCGAACCATCAATACAAACACCTGCCGCAAATTGACGGCGGGCTTTACCTGCTCAAGGGCGGCACGGCGATTGACGAACCCGCGCAGCTCCGGCTCATCAAGAACGACCCGAACTACAACGAGTGCTGGCCGCGCGCAGTCGTTTCCTACGCCCGTATCTACGGCGTGAAGGAGCCAAAGCGCCTCGCGCCGCTGGCCAACGACGGCGCGCTTTCGAAGCATTTGCCCGCCGGCTCGCCGTTCGGGCTCATCGGCTCATCGAGCCTCTACAAACGCGAAAGCTACCCGAACGGCATCGTCCCGCCGGGCAAAGTCACGGCCACTTACGCGGGCGGCACAGACCCGTGGCGCGGACTCGATGCCTTCACCAGCCATGGCAACGGCATGCCGCTCAACCTCCACAACCAGGGCGGCGACATCGGCCTCTACGAAAACAGCGACATCCACGCGCTGCGCATCCTGGTGATGGAGCCGACCACCGACCGCCAGCGCGGTGCCGACGCGGGCCGGCGCTTCGCCAATCACGCCAACGAACGGCTTCGCATCCTCGGCGAGATTCCCGTGCGCAAGTTCACCGGGGCCGACGGCGAACAGCCGCGCGACCCGGACGGCCATCCCGACACCAGTTTCCTCGCCAAGATCCCCGCGGACACCACCTTCACGTTCCAAACGCTCGACCGGCGCGGCATGGTGCTAAACAACTCGCAGACTTGGCACCAGCTTCGCCCCGGCGAAATCCGCAACGACTGCGGCGGCTGCCACGCACACAGCCAGAAGCCGACGGACTTCGCCCTCACTGCCGCCGCGAAGCCCGACTACAAGGTCTGGGACCTCATCAACACCACGCCGCTGCTCGCTGCCAAGCGCACTGCCGCCGCGCAGCCCCAGTGGGACGTGGCGAACCAAACCGGTCTGCGCGTAACCGACGGCGGGCCGCACGACGTGGAATATTGGCGCGACGTGCTGCCGATTCTCCAGCGCAGTTGCGTTGCCTGCCACTCCGCGAAGTCCGGCTCGACGCCCGCCAGCAAGCTCGACCTCGACGCTGACGACCAGCTCGTTCCGCGCGAGAACACGGGCAAGTTTCCCGGCACTTACTACCGCCTCGCGCTGGATGAGCGGGCGCAGTTCGGTCACAAGCCCATCGGCTACGACTCGTGGGGTTACCCCAATGCGTCTCGTTACATCCGCAAGCTCGCCTCACGCCGCTCGCTGCTCATCTGGAAAATCTTCGGCGAACGCCTCGATGGCTTCTCCAACGACACGCATCCCTCCGAACCGGAGCCGGGCGCGGGTTACTTCGCGCACAAGGGCGAGCGGGTGCCGACGGACAAGAACCGCCACCGCTATGACCTCGACTTCCTCGGCAGCCAGATGCCACCGCCGGACGCGGTCGCCGGTGGCCACAAGCTGCCCGACGGACGCGTGGTGAAAGTCGCGCCGCTCACCGATGAAGACCGCCTGACGTTGGTGCGGTGGATTGACCTCGGCTGTCCGATTGACCTCGACCGCGCCCCCGCCAGCCAGCGCGGCTACGGCTGGTTCCTCGACGACCAGCGCCCCACGCTTACACTCACCACGCCACGCCCCGGCGCGAACGCGTCGCTCGACCGCATCCTGCTCGGCGCGCACGACCTCTACACGGGCCTCGACCCCGCGAGCCTCACGGTCACGGCCGACTTCACAGTCAACGGCATCGCCCCGGGCGAAAACCTTGCGGCGAAGTTTAAGCCGCTGGCCCAAGGCGTGTGGGAACTCAAGCTGAACTCGCCAATAAAAGACCTCGCCCGCGCGCAGTTGCTTGTCGCCGTGAAGGACAAGCAGGGCAACCTCACCCGCATTGAGCGGAGTTTTTCAGTGAAGCAATAACGCCTGCGGCGACGACCGTTGCCCGGCACCGGCCACTATTTCCCGCCCAGGCAATACAGCGCGCGGTTGGAGCGGAGCAAGAGGCGGCTGCCATCGAAGGCGGGTGTGGCGTTGAAGTAGCCACGCCGGTTCTCCAGCGAGTTCTCAGCCAGCATTTCAAACTTCGGCGAGGCCGCGAGCACGACCGCGAGGCCTGTGCGCCCGAAGTAGTAGAGCTTGCCGTCGGCGACGACGGGCGAGGAGTAGATGCCTTGCAGGCTTTGGTTCAGGCGCTCCTCATACACGATTTCGCCAGTCTTCGCGTTGGCGCAGTAGGCGACGGCGAGGGAATCGCTGGCGAAGTAAAGGTGGCCATCGTGCAACACAGGCGAGGGGACGTTGGAGCCTTTGTTGATTTTCCAAAGCACGTGGCTGCCGCTCACCTCGCCGCGCCCACCGGCTTTGATGGCGAGGCCGTTCTGCGGGTTGCGTCCGCCGATGGCGTAGATGATGCCGTCTTTCGCAACAGGCGTGGGGCACATATACCAGCCGATGCCGGTCTGACAGGTCCACAACGGCGCGCCGGTGTCGGCATCGAAGCCGAACACCTGCTTGATGCACGCGGCGACGACCTCGGACTTGCCGCCGGGCAGCGCGACCACGAGCGGCGCGTGCCACGACTCCGTGATGCCGCGCGCACTCCATTTCTGCGTGCCGGTCTTTTTGTCGAGTGCCACGAGCGAACTGCTCTCGACGCTGGCGTTCACGAGCACGAGGTCCTTGTGGAGCACGGGCGAGGTCGCGGAACCCCAGCCGTTCAACTGCGTCCCGACCTTGGTGTTCCAAAGTTTCTTGCCCGCGTGGTCGAACGCGAACACGCCGGACTTGCCCCAGAAAACATACACGCGCTCAGCGTCCGCGACGGGTGTGCTGGTGGCGTAACCGTGGTCCTCACGGATGCCGGATTGCTCAGGAAGGTCGGCGGGGACGGGCGTGTTCCACAGAAGCTTGCCGGTGGCGCGGTCGAGGCAGAGCAGGTGACGCTTCAAATCGTCGAGGCTCGCGCCGCGTCCGGGCTGCACGCCGGTGTAGCAGGTGAGGAAGATTTTGTTGCCGAAGACAATCGGACTGGACGTGCCGGGGCCGGGCAGGTCGGTCTTCCACGCGAGGCCCTCAGTGTCGCTCCACTTGAGCGGCGCGCCTTTGGAATCGCTGACGCCGGAGCCACCGGGGCCGCGGAATTGGGTCCAATCCGCGGCTAAGATCTGGGTAGAAATGAGTACGAGTAGGAGGGCGAAAACCGAAACCAGATGCATGAGGGTTTTTCAGAATTCTGATGGGCCGAGGCAAGAGTAAACTTTCTCCCGTCAAGTCGCGGCCTTCCCATGCTTGACGATTGAGCTACATTCCACGCGTGCGCAGCCGCGTCACCGAGCCATTCAGCGAACGCCCCTTCTGGCAGGCGTGGCCGGGCGCATGGCATCCGCTGTGCGGGAGCTTCGCTGGGATGGGCTGGAGCTTCGAGTGGCATGATTTCGAGCCAACGACCCGCGTCGAGTGGGGTAAAAGTTTTCATCCACAGGGCCTCGAAGTCTGCTTAAACCTGACCGGCACTGCACATCTGGCGGCGAAAAAAGGTGAGGCCGAGCTGCGAGCAGACTCGGCGACGCTCTACCTCGCCGGCGATTTACCATTAGCCGCATGGCGTGAGGCTGGCCAGCGGCACCAGTTCCTCACGGCCGAGTTCAGCGTAGATTTTCTTCGGGGCAATCTGCCGCGTGGGCTCGGCCAGGTGCGGCCGTTTGTGCAGCGCGTGCTGGACACAAAAAAGCCCATGAGTGCAGTGGATGATATGCAGCCGCTTACCCCGCGCCTGCGTCTGCTGGTGGCCGCGCTGCGCTCACCGCCCGTGGCCGGGGCGGCGCGCACGATGTGGTTCACCGCCAAGGCGTATGAGGTCGCGGCGGAGCTGTTCTTCGACCACACGGCGGAAGAAGCGCTGTTCTGCACACGGCAGACGCTCGTGGCACAGGAGCGCGTGGAAAAAGCCGCCGCGCTCATCCGCGAAAACCTCGCCGAGCCGCTCACGCTCGAAGCCCTCGGCCAACGCGTGGGTTGCAGCCCGTTTTATCTCAGCCGAACGTTCAGTGAACAGATGGGCATGACCATTTCGCAATACCTGCGGCAAGTGCGGCTCGAACGCGCAGCGGAGCTGCTACGCTCCGGCAAATTCAACGTCACGCAAGCTGCGCTTGAAGTTGGCTACTCGAGCATCGGCCACTTTAGCACCGCCTTTCACGAGACTTTTGGTTGTTGCCCGGGCTTGTATCCGCTGCAGATGCCGTCGCAAGTGGCGGATCGAGAATAGGTCGCCAAGTTGCGGGCCGATTTAGATTGGGCCGGCCGAAGCTGCGAACTGTAGAAGTGAGGAAGGCACCTCCCGTGCTGCAAGCCGCCGCAAACTTTCCGCAAGCCGTCGGAAGCGCGGCTTTTCCCTTTTGCGTAGAACTTCCATCGTTCGGGCGGGCTGGCGCGCTTGTGTGTGTTCCTCCTGCTCAAGCCTAGACGGTGCAGTCTTTGCGTCACCCGCCCGGACCTAAAAAATAATATGCGACAATCCAAGATTCGTTCCTTTGCCTTGCGCCACGCGCTGATCACCGCGTCGCTCATGAGCAGCGTCTTGCTCGCGAAGGTGGCTTCCGCGCAGACCGCCACAAACAGGCCCGCCGCGAAGGAGCCCGTCAAATTGCCCACCGTCGTCGTGACCGGCGAGTCCCAGGCGGACGCCACCGTGCAGCCCACGTTTCTTCCGGCGGTCGAGGGCACACGCATTTACTCGGGCAAGAAGACTACAGTGATTGATTTCGATGCGATGCCGCTGATCCAGTCAGACAACTACCGGCAGGCCTTCACTAAGACGCCCGGACTAATCGTCAGCGAGATGCCTAACCCTGCCTTCCTCAACCTCGGCTCGCGCGGCATCGGCGATCCCCACGAGTCGCAGGACCTGATGGTGCTGCGAGACCGCATCCCGTTCGCGATGGACATGATCGGCTATCCCACCGTGTATTACGCGCCGCCGCTGACCTCGGTGGACCGGTTGGAATTCGTCCGGGGCGGGGCCTCGCTGCTGTTCGGCCCGCAGCCAGCGGGGGCATTGAACTATGTCACGCACCAACCGCGCCGCGACCGCGCGTTCGCCGCACGCACGGACCAGGTGTTCGGCTCGGACAACCTCTATTCCACCTACACTTCCGTGGAAGGCACGTCGGGCCGCGTGGGCTACTTGGCCTATGTCGATCACCGGCAAGGCGACAGCTTCCGCGATGTGAACAGCGACTTCCGCGTCACCGGCGGCACCTTCAAGCTGGTGCTGGACGCCGACCGGGAAACGCGGTGGACGCTGGGCTTCGATGCCTTCAACGGGGACAGCGGCGAGCCGGGCGGGCTGACGCTCGGCACGGCCGCGCCTCTCGGCGGCTCGGTGTTCAACTACTCCGCCAACCGCAACGCCACGCAGCACGCCTTCGACCGCGTGCGGGTCGAGCGCTACGCGCCCTCGCTGACCGTCGAGCATGACTTCAGCCCAACCACGCGGGCCGAGGCGCGCGTCTGGGGCGGTTACTCGCGGCGGTTCAGCCGTCGGGAGACGGATGTCGGCTTCGGCACGCAGGCGGCGGTGCCAGTCGCGGACGCCGATGGCAACCGCGACAACCTGCTTACGGAGCACCAATACTATTTTTCCGGCACCGACGTGCGCGCGCGCCACGACTGGACCGCGTGGGAGAACGACCACACGCTCACGGCCGGCTTCACCACATATTACTCGGACGCGCCCTTCTCAGTGCGACGTGGCGAGACGGTCACCGCCGAAGACGGCGCGCTCCGGCTGCAGTCACGACGGGGCACGGTTTACGGCGCGATCTTCGCGGAGAACAAATTCACCTTCTCCAAGTTGAGCATCGTGCCGGCGATTCGCGTTGAGACAATCCACCAAAACATCACCGAACTGGCCAACAACGGCACCGGCGAAGCCGTGACGCCCAAGGCAGTTCTCTCCCGCGATTCCTATGTCGAGGTCGTGCCCCTGCTGGCGCTGGGCCTGGCTTACGATTTCGGGCGCGGACACGAGGCCTACGCGAATGTCTCTCAAGGTTACAAGGCCAAGACCTTCACCGATGCCGTTCCGTTGGGCACGGCGGACACCGTCAGCGCGAACCTCGAAGCCGCGCGCTCCTGGACCTACGAACTTGGCCTGCGCGGTGCGCCGCAACCCTGGCTGACCTACGATGTCAGCGTCTTCCGCATTGATTACGACAACCGGTTTGGCCGCGTCGGTGCGAACATCCAGAACGTGGGCCGCTCCATCAACCAAGGCCTGGATCTGGCCCTCGAAGTGGACCTGATCGGCCTTTACGACGCCCGCACGGGCGGGCAACCCGGCGAGCGCGACCTGGCTCTCAACTTGCACGGCAACGTGGAGTTCCTAGACGCCCGCTTCGAATCCGGTCCGCTCACGGGCCTGACGCCGCAATACGCACCGGACCATCTGGTGCGCGTCGGTGCGACGCTGCACAGCAAGCGCTGGGGTCGCGTGGGGCTCATGGGCACGTTTGTAGATAGCCACTGGGCTAATGACAACAACGGCCTTTTTGCTCCGGCCAATCCAGCCAGTAGCGGTTTTATCCCCGCTTACATGGTCTGGGATCTGTCCGCTGAAGTGCGGCTTTATAAGGACTCCGTCTCGCTCCTCGCCGGCATCAACAACCTGCTCGGCGAAGATTACTTCTCACGCGTTCGTGCCGACGGCATCCAGCCCGCCTACGGCCGTAACTTCTACGCCGGCCTGTCAGTGAGGTTTTGAGGCGACCGGCACCAGCCGCCTAGCGCAAACTGCCGTAAAAAAATCGCAATTCGGCGTAAGACTGCTCATCTGACGCTGTTAAATGATCGTAGACCTTGTCACAAAACGAGTTCACAGGTCGTCGGGTGGGGTATAAGATTAAATTCTGTCTCTAAACAATAAGGGCTGTGCCTGCGCAATCTCCAAACACTGATTCCGCCGCCTCCCCGGGCGGCCGGACGGAATTGTCGATGGCTCCCATCCTCACATTGGTGTTGTGGTTGGGCTGCTTGCTCGTGGGCGGCTTGGGTTTTGTATTACCTTATTCCCGGCCGCAACCATCGCCCCCTGCAGCCATTATCCAAGCAGAGTTGCTGAAGGTGGATCTAAGCAACGAGCCAGCGCCTCCACCCGATGCCGCTCAACCGCCCGCGCCCGAGTCCGCCGAGCCGCCGCCGCTCTTCGCCCCTCCCACGCCGCCGCCAGCCCCGCAACTGGTCGCCGTCGCGCTGCCTAGCCCAGCCGTGGCCTTCGCCCTGCCCGTGGAAGGGCCCGCCCGGATTGTCGAACTCAAACAAGCTGCGTTCGTGCGGCCCGCACCCGTGCAAAAGATTGTCCCCACTGGTCCGCCCGGCCCACCAAGCAATTCCAACCAGCCGAGTGGCAACAACGCCGCCGCGCCCGCTGTGCAAACGCTCACCTATGGCCAGGGCGAAGGCCGCCAACCTGCACCGCGTTACCCAGAATCAGCCCGGCGCGCCGGACAAGAAGGCACCGTGGTGGTTCGTCTCAGCATTGGCACTGATGGTCGCGTGCTGGCGGCAGAGCCGAGTGCCCCTTCGCCCTGGAGCGCACTTAATCGAGAGGCCCTGAGAGTAGTGCGCGAGCAGTGGCAATTTCAGCCTGGACCTGTGCGGCTCTTCGAAGTTGCCATCCGTTTTGAACTGAAGAAGTGATTTTTAAAATGACTCCCATTTTCGCCAACGTCGCCGTGGACATTTTCATCAAGGGCGGCCCCATCATGTGGCCGATCCTTGCCTGCCTGGTTGCCGCATTAGTGGTGGTCGCCGAGCGCAGCCTGTGGTGGTGGCAGCACTACCGCCGCTGCCGTGAGCCCCAGTTGCGCGAAGCGTTCGAGGCTATCGCCGCCGGAGACTTCGACCGCGCCTTGTGCTTGAGCGAATCTTCACCGGACCCTTACCTGAACACCGTGGGCGAAGGCCTTTGCCATGCTCACTCATCACTGCTGGGCGCTATGCAGCTCCGTGCGACTGACGAATTGGAGCGGGCAGAAAAACGGCTTTGGATCCTCGGCACGTTCATCACGCTTGCCCCATTGCTGGGCCTGCTGGGCACGGTCACGGGCATCATGCATTCATTTAGTTTCGTAGGAGAGGAGGCACTCGCGCCGGCGAAGGTCAGCGGCGGTATTGCTGAGGCGCTCATCGCCACCGCCGGCGGACTAGGCATCGCCATCCTGTGCCTACTGCCTTACAACTGGTTTAACCGTCGGCTCGCGCACTATCGCGGCAACTTGGAGCGCACCATCAACCACGTCGAGTTGTTGGTGGAATCAGCCAAGCACCATGGCCACGACCTCGAAGTCTTCGCCCGCCAACGCGCCATTCGCACGCGGGCCAGTGTCTTCCGCCCGAAGGAAGAAAAGCCGCCCACCTCGGCCGTGACCCGTTGACGTCCATTCCCCCAAAAAACCATGCCCGTCAAACTTGGCTCCAAACTTCCGCCAGAAAACGCTGAGGCGCGCATCGAGATCATTCCGCTGATTGACATCATGTTCTTCCTGCTCGCCGCGTTCATGCTGGTGAGCCTGAGCATGGTGAACCTCAAGAGCGTGAAGGTGAACCTGCCCACCGCCACCTCGGCCACGGCGGACCCTAAGCGTGACTACGTGAGTCTCTCCGTGGACAAGGCCGGCATGGCCTACCTCGACGCCAAACCCGTCGCCCCCAACGAACTGGCCATCGCGCTCGCCGCCCTAGTCAAGGCAAACGAAGAGGTGCGCGTTTTCATCAGTGGCGACAAAGACGCCCGGCACGGCGATGTGATCCGCGTGCTGGATATCGTGCGCGGCACGGGCATCCAGAAAGTGGCCTTCGAGATTCGCACTCCGGAGAAATGACCCGCTTCCTCCAATGGTTCAACCTCGTGGGCGTGCTGGCGTTGGCGGCGCTTTGCGTTCAGCAGTGGCGCATCAACCGGCACCTCAACCATGAGTTCAACGAGGCCTGCAAGCTTTGCATCAGCCATAGCCAGAACCTCGGTGAGAAAGATAAGAAGCTGAAGAGCGCCGCGGCCGATCTCGAAGTCTTTCGCGACCAACTCACCCGCGCCACCGCCTCGCTCAAGGACACCGAAACCAAGCTTGCCGCACTCGACCGGCAGTTGAAGCAACTCACGAACGAGCGCGAACAACTCAAGACCAGCGTCACCAACTGGGCTGCCGCCGTGGCCACCCGCGATGAGCGCCTTAAACAATCCGGTGCCGAGCTCACTAAGCTAGGCAACGATCGCAACGACGCGGTGCGTAAGTTCAACGAGCTGGCCGGCCGACAGAACCAGCTGGTGGCGGAGATCGAGCGCCGCGCGAAGGAACACAACGCCGTGATCGAGGAGATGAATAAGCGCACGCTGGAGCACAACCGCTTACTCACGGAGATGAACAAGCGAGCGAGGGACTTCAACGAGTTGGTGGACAAATACAACGCGTTAGCCAAGCAGTTGGAGGCCAAGCCTCCGGCCAAACCTTAAACCGCGCGCCCTCGCGATTGGATGCCGGAAGTAAGTGGTCTGACCCGACGCATGTGGGCAGAGGTTTGTCATGAACCACCCGAGGCGTCATCTAAAGTGCACAGTCCGCAGCCCGTGTCTTGCGGGGCCCCGACCACTCCGATAAATTACAACCAAGTTGAAGAGCAGTTCGCGATCAGAAATACCGCGCAAGGCTGTTTATCGCCTTTCGATTTACCTGCGCTGTTTGTTGCGCCTCAAGGAGAACGGCTTGCCAACGATTTCCAGCGAGGCACTCGCCCGCGCGGCGGGAGTAAAGCCTACGCAGTTGCGCAAGGACTTGACCTACTTCGGCTCGTTCGGCACGCGCGGGCTGGGCTACGATGTGGAGCAACTCTCCGGGATGATCGCCGACGTACTGGGCACCAACCGTCTGCAACCCGTCGTGCTCATTGGCGTCGGCAATCTTGGCGCGGCGTTGTTGGCGTATCAGGGCTTTGGCCCCGAGGGCTTTGAGGTGGTAGCGGCCTTCGACGCGGAACCGGCCAAGGCGCGCACCCGAACCAATTTTCCCCGCATTCTGCCCATGCCTGAGATGATGCGGGTCGTTCGCTCCCGCAACGTGCGCATGGCGATTCTAACCGTGCCGGCTAATGCAGCACAGGAGGTCGCCAACCAACTTGTGGACGCAGGGATCGTCGGCATCCTCAACTTCGCGCCGATCGTGCTGCAGGTGCCCGAGGATGTGACGGTGAATGGCGTGAACCTTGCCATCGAACTGGAAAACCTGAGTTATTTTATCCAGGGGTGAAATGGGTTGAGAGTTTAGCTGGCGTTCCGGTCATGGCCGCCCCTGACAATTAAAATTAACCGCGAGCGAAACTCCATTTGCCAACCACGCGTTGTGCGGTTAATTAACCTCCCGTCGAACGGGGCTTTCCAGTTTGTTCTATGTTTCGGGACATTGGCGGATTGACATTGCTGGTTTGGCGGACGCTTCAGGCGTTGCCGCTAGTGTTTAGGCACGGGCGCAAGGTGCTGGAGCAGTTCTACGAGATCGGCATGGGCAGCATGCTCATGGTCTGCATCTTGTCGTTCTTCATCGGCGGCGTGCTCGCACTGGAGATTGGCCCAGTAATGGTGGAGCGCGGGCTGGCAAACTTCCTAGGCGGCATTGTCGGCCTCGGTTTGTGCCGCGAGCTAGTCCCGGTACTTATGGCCGTGCTAATCGCGGGGCGCATTGGCTCAGCAATGGCAGCAGAGATCGGCTCGATGGCCGTGTATCAGGAAATAGATGCACTGCGCACGATGAACATCAACCCCGTGCATTACCTCGTGCTGCCCCGTATCGTCGCCCTCGCGGTGGGCTTGCCAATGCTGGTGATTTTCGCCGATCTCGTCGGCTGGTTGGGCGGTGCGCTGGTTTGCTCGGCGAACCAACAGATCGCTGTGGGGACGCAGTCCTTCTTGTCGAACCTGCGCGCCACGGTGGGGTTGGAGGACGTGTTGCATGGCCTGTACAAGACCTTCGCCTTCGCGCTGGTCATCGGCACGGTATCGTGCCATCAGGGTCTGGCGACCATTGGTGGTCCGCGCGGCATCGGCCGCACCGTTACTAAAGCCGTGGTCAACTCCATTGTGCTTATTCTCATCCTCGATTACTTCCTCACGCACCTGCTGGTGCAGCTTGAGAAATGAGCGCCGCGAATAACCACCACGAAAGCGTCCGTGTCGAGGCGCGCAAACTGCGCAAGTCCTTCGGCGGGCAGGAAGTGCTCCGCGGCGTGAGTTTCAACGTTGAGCGCGGCGAAATCTTCGTGCTTATGGGTCCCAGCGGCAGCGGCAAGAGCGTCCTGCTCAAGCACATCATCGGCCTAGAAGAGCCTGACGCAGGTCAAATCCTCATCGAAGGACAGGACATTCACACCGAGGGCCTGCGCGACCGTTACCGCATGGCAATGGTTTTCCAATCCGGCGCACTGCTCAACTCGCTGACCGTCGGAGAGAACGTCGGCCTTTACTTGCGCGAGCACCGGCTTCAGCCCGAAGCGGAAATTCAGCGCATCATCGCGGAGAAGTTGGAAATCGTTGGCCTAAAGGGTGCCGAGGAAAAAATTCCGGGCGAACTGTCCGGCGGCATGAAAAAACGTGTGGCCTTGGCCCGCGCGTTGGTCATAGAGCCGCAACTGATACTCTACGACGAGCCAACCAGCGAGTTGGATCCGCTTATTGCCATCACTATCGGGCAAGAAATCCTCGCGCTGCGTAACCGCACGAGCGCAACGAGCATTGTTGTCACGCACGACCGCGACCTCGCGTTCGGCATCGCAGACCGCATCGC
>Ga0194132_10001381_pt1 | contig 49186 bp, 47 predicted proteins | sample TA2KigOf80mmetaG_FD_148612 | JGI IMG/M metagenome (GOLD analysis project Ga0194132, IMG submission 148612) | Freshwater microbial communities from Lake Tanganyika, Tanzania - TA2015054 Kigoma Offshore 80m | ecosystem: Environmental > Aquatic > Freshwater > Lake | place: Tanzania: Lake...
GATAAACCGCATACGACCGCCTTTTGCCGCACGGTCGTTCGCCCGTTTTTTGCTCCACGATCTACTCGTACAGGTGCTTATGGTCTGGGACCCCAGACCGGCGTGAAGTTGTTCCCCTGCGTGACGATACGTCGGACCTCCGAACCGTCCCAGTTCATAATATACAAATTGTAGCGCCCGTTGTTGTCGCGGTCCGAACTAAACAAAATCTGAAGACCATCGGGCGACCACGTCGGATTTTCATTGTTGCCCTGTACACCCCCAATGCCGGTCAGTTTCATCAGATTCCGGCCTTCCGCGTCGCAGGTGTAAATGTTGAATATCCGTTCCAATCCTCTGGAAGTTCGTAACGTATCGCCCGCCACAAAGGCAATCCGGTCTCCGCGCGGCGACCATGCAGGCGAAGCGTTGTATTTGCCTTCGAAGGTAATCCGTCGGTCGTCCGTTCCATCGGTATTGATGACATACAGATGTCGGTCATCGGTACGGTCGGACATATACACGACCCGGTTGCAGCGCGGCGACCACGAAGGTTCCACCGAGATGCCGTAACTCAACACGAGCGGCTGAAGATCGCCACCATCCGGACGGCTTGTAAACAACCGTGAGATGCCGTCTACGACCAGACCGAACACCAGTCGCTTCCCATCCGGCGACCAGCGAGGTGACAGCGTCGTCTGACGGGAAAACGAGTTTTTCGACGTTTTGCCTGTCTGAAGATCGAGGACGTACATCTCGTGTGGACCGTCCCGGTAAGACGTATACACGATCTTGCTGCCATCGGGCGACCAGTTAGGAGAGTATTTTCTCGACCCGTCGTTGGTCAGTTGCAATACGTTGAACCCGTCGTAATCCGCCATAAATACTTCAGGGGCGCCGGTCCGGTCGGAAATAAACGCCACGCGGCTCTGCGCGATACCCCGCTCGCCGGTCATCTGCAACACGATGTCGTCAGCCATGCGATGGACGACGCGGCGCAGGGTAAGCTCGATGGCGGCGTACCCCTTTGTCGTGATTATCCGCCGAGTGCGGACATCTGTCAAGCGCAGGGTGATTTCGATCTGGCGGTCTTTGGTCTCGAATTCTCCCGATACGAGTACTTGTGCCGAAAGTTTGCGCAACAACTCCATGTCAGGCATGCCATTGGCATCCGAAAATACTGTCACCGAGCGGCCCATACTGTCGCGTACCGCAGCCCTGAGGTCAATGATGGAAAACACGCTGGACCATTTGAGGTCTTTTGCCAGTACGCTGTTGATCGAGTCGCGTATCGCGGGATGAAGCACGCCTGCGCTTTTTTCCGTGATCGGCTGAAAAGCGATCGTCATACGCGGGGCGATTTTGGCTTGGACGGTCAGCCGGACTTCGTCTTGTGCATGGACATCCCCGACAACAGAAACGAGAAGCATCGAAAACGCCACGACGGCGATTTGGCACGGAAAACGGTAAAATGCGGTCATGACAGATCCGGATTTATGGTTGGTACTCGAAGGTAAAATGCACACCGAGATAGTCCCGGTCGTATTCGGTTGGCAACGGTGGCAACGGATTGGCAGCTTCCAGCGCCCGTTGTGACGACAGATCAAAAACGGGATTGGTCGAGCTTTGCGTCAGCGTGGTCGCGTATACTTTTCCGTTTTTGTCGATGCGAAAATAAATCATCGCCTGCAACGGTCCTGCCCCGGGGATACGGGGTATGACGAAATTTTCCTGTATTTTACGATGAATCGCCGCCAGATAGTACGGATACTGGAACGTTTCCACGTCCAGCCGGACACCGGGCATGGCAGTTTCGAACGATGCGGGCGTGGCCGGTCCTTTTTTCGGTGCTTCGGCGACTTTTTTCAACGTACGTTCAAGCGCCATGTCGGCCTTTTCTTCGGGTGCGGCGGCCTCTTTGCGCGTAACTATCCGGTACGGTTCGTCCAGCGCCGGAAGCTGTTTGAACGCCGTTACCCGAGCGGATACCAAATCTACCTCGTACACCGGAGCACCGGAAAGCGTCGCCGACCCGGTGGAAAGACCGGAAAGCGCCGTCAGGCCGACCAACAAGGCCGCATGGACCAACCCGGACACCCACAAGGCGCTTCGGTTCATTTCGACGCAGGTAGTGAGGTAGCCAGACCGATACGAGTCACACCCCGGCTTTTGAGTTTGTCGATGATTTCCATCACGGCGCGGTACGGGACCGAAGCATCACCCCGAATAAAGACGGGCGGGCGGTCAGCCTGCGAATAGATGGCGTCGAACACGGCGTCGAACTCAACCAGAGAAAGTTTTCTGTCTTCCAGATACACACCACCGTCGCGCGTGATGCTGACGACCAGCCCTTCGTCCATACCCTGTGCTGCGGCGCGGGCTTTGGGCAGATTGACCTGCAACCGACTCTGAATGATCGGTGTGGCAATCATAAAGATGATCAACAACACGGTCATGACATCGATCAAGGCGGTCACGTTGATTTCGGCCAGCGCCCGCGACGTACCCGGTCCGTTGAAATTAAACGTTTTCATGATGCCCTTTCAACTGCACCGTGTTGAGCAAGGTCGTAGCCATATCTTCCAGTTCCAGACCGAAGGCGCGGGTCTGTTGCAGAAAATGGTTGTAGGCGACCGTGGCGGGAATGGCCACAGCCAGACCCGCGACCGTTGCGATAAGCGCTTCGGCGATGCCCGGAGCCACGACCGCAATGTTGGTCGTCCCTTGTGCCCCGATATTCATAAAAGAACTCATGACCCCCCATACCGTCCCTAAAAGACCGAGAAATGGTCCCACACTGCTGGCCGTAGCCAAAAGCGGCAGTTTGCGTTCGAGACGGTCGAGTTCGGCATGTCCTGCCCGGTCGAGTTCGCGGTACAACACCTCGGAAACCGAAGAGAAGTCCGGGGCGGACAGCGTTGAAAACAGACCCGGGTGTTTGCCGTATACGGCGCGAAACACGCTCGCGGCGGGACTGTCGGTCCATCTGGAAGCCGCTTGATAGACTTGACGATAATCGGTTTGGTTGCGAAAGGCTTCGAAAAAACGGCGGGACTGTTCGCGGGCGCGGCGGTACAACTTCCACCGGTCCGCAATAACGGCCCACGAAACGACGGAGAAAACCAACAGGACAATCAGGATAAATTTGGAAAAGAGGCTGGCCTGCATCAAAAGGTCGAGCAGTCCCGGAGAAATGGCTCCTGCTGTCGGCAATCCCGAAGTCCTCCTTTTATTCCTGTTATTCCTGCGCAACACCTATGGGGCGCTGTTGAAGACTCCCGCACAGCAAGTTGCGAGGATTGCGTTTGCTATAGTGTACCAATGTAAAGAGGTGGAAAAATAGCGTCAAGCGTGATCCGAAAATCTGTCGCCCACCCTTCCGTGTTTGCGCTACAAAATCTGAAGTACGACGCATTTGAGATAGTGTGTTTCCGGCGCGGCCAAAAGCGTCGGGTGATCGGGTGCTTGGCCTCGGAATTCGAGAACGCGCGCCGTGCGGTGAACGTCGCTTGCCGCCTGAAGCAGCACATCGCGAAACAGATCGTCCGTCATGTGATACGAGCAAGAACAGGTTATGAGAAATCCACCCGGTTTGAGTAGACGCATGGCGTTGAGGTTGATGTCCTTGTAGCCTCGTGTCGCGCCGGGAAGACTGGATTTTCCCCGCGTAAATGCCGGCGGGTCGAGGATGACCAGGTCGAAAGGTGGTTCCTGCTGATACGCGCGCAACAGGTCGAAAATGTTTCCCTCTTCGAACCGACATCGGTCCGCCATGCCGTTGAGTGCGGCATTTTGCCGGGCCATGTCGAGCGCATCGGCGGCGTTGTCGACACCGATCACCTCGGCGGCTCCGCCCGCCGCCGCCGCAAGCGAAAAGCCGCCCGTATGACAGCAGCCGTCCAGCACGCGCGCACCGTCCGCCAACCGGCGCACTACCGCTCGATTTTCACGTTGATCTAAAAAAAAGCCCGTCTTGTGTCCGCCGATCACATCCACCCGGTATGCGATGCCGCTTTCGCGTATCGTCACCTGCTCCGGACAGGTGCCGCGCACGATTCCGCTGGTCATCGGCAGTCCTTCGTGAGCACGAACAGTCACATCGCTCCGTTCCACGATGCCGGTGGGACGGAACAGCGTTTCGAGCAGATCGAGAATCAGTTCTTTCCACCGCTCCATCCCGAGCGTCAGAAACTGGACCGCTAAATAATCTCCGTAGCGGTCCACGATCAACCCCGGCAACAGATCGGATTCGGAATACACCAGCCGAAAGGCGTTCGTATCGACAACGACTTTCTGACGCATCGCCGCTGCGGCTTCGAGACGCTCCCGAAAAAACTCCCGGTTGACGGATCGCCGGGCGGTAGTCAACAGCCGCGCCGTAATTTGGGATCTCGTGTTGATATATCCTACACCCAAAAACCGTTTTCTTGCATCCAGCAGTTCTACGACGTCTCCTTCGTCGAAACGCCCTTTGATCTCTTCTATTTCTGTTTTGTATATCCACGGATGTCCGCTTAAAAGACGGTTTTCCTGACCGGGTTTGAATACGAGTGCCGCCATGTGTCCTTCCAAATAAAGAGGAATTGATAAAATCCGTTACGGCGCCAAGGAGACTTTGATGGCCCGGTTCGGCTGGTCGATGAGCAGGGTGAACGCTTCCGAGGCGCGGTGAAGCGGAAATACGTGGGTAAGCAGTGGGCGGAGCACGATCGCGCCGCCGGCGATAAGATCAAGACTTTTTCGAAGCAGGCTACGCCATAGGGCGGAGGGTGTCGTTGCCATGACAAGACGCAACGACCGTTGTTGCCAGTCGTCGAAATTTACTACAAGCGGTTTTTGCAACGTACCGACGACGACAAGCATGCCGGAGGTTGCAAGCGCTTCCTCGCAATTTCGGAACGAACCTTCTTCTCCCGCGCATTCCATACACAAATCGACACCCCGACCGGAGGTCTCTTCAAGGATACGACTCGCCACCTCCTCGGTGGCGGCGTTGATTCCTCGGTCCACTCCCAGTTCCATGGCGCGACGCAGCCGAAACGGGTGCATCTCCGCCGCATAAAGCGCCGATGCGCCTGCGCACCGCGCTGCCTGCACGCTCAGCAGTCCCGCCGCACCCGTTCCGCTTACGAAAACCGAAGGTTGCTCCATGTCGCACCGTTCCAGACTGTAGACGATCGACGGCAGCATCTGGGCGATGGCGCCTTCCTCATAGCTTACACCGGCAGGAATTGCCATGGCGTAGTCTTCCGGAACCGCGATATACTCGGAAAAACCGCAAGACACGCCCCACACCGCTACTCGGTCGCCGGCAGCAAACTGCGTCACCCCGGAACCGGCGCGTTGCACCGTCCCCGCGACCTCGCCGCCAAATCCCTCACCGCCCCGACCCGAAGTGATACCCACATAGCGATCCAGATCACGCCGCGAAATGGTGCAGGCCCGCACCCGAACCAGTATTTCGTGATCCTCGATATCCGGAACCGGCCCGTTCCGAATCGAAAGCTGCCGGACCCCGTCCAACGTCAGCATCTGCATATTTCGGTTTCACCGCCTTCCCTCGCCCTTCACCTCACACAACCCCAAGCCAAGATCTAAAAGTCAGATATAAATTACCCTTCCAGCGCACGGAAGCAAGCGGAATCTGGCGATTCGAAGGGCCGTCGGAACCGCAGGAATGTACGTTGACAAGCCTCTTCGGGAAATATACAATACCGAGGAACAGGGGGTAAAGCGGAGTGATGTATATCCTTGAAGGACTGACGGAGGCGTTGCGTCTGCTTTCGATCGGTGACAACGGTGTATACGGAATAGCGGGCGTTTCTCTTTTCGTGGCAGGCATTTCTACGCTTTTGGCCGGTCTTGTGGGTCTTCCCGTCGGATATTTCGTGGCTATGCGGGCTTTTCGCGGACGACGGGCCGTCACGCTGATCCTGAACACCCTGCTGGCGCTTCCCACGGTGGTCATAGGCTTGGTGGTCTATGCGCTTCTGTCGCGGCGCGGTCCGCTCGGTTTTATAGACCTGCTGTATACACCCTCGGCGATGATAGTAGGCGAAACCCTGCTGGCGGTTCCCATCGTGGCTGTCTTTGCCCTGTCGGCGTTGCGTGCGGTAGACCCAAGAGCCGCCGACACCGCCGCAACGCTCGGCGCCACGCCAGCTCAGACGGCGTGGGTCGTTCTCACCGAAGCCCGGTTTGGTCTGTTGTCCGCCGTTGTCGCCAGCTTTGGCCGGGTCGTAGCGGAAGTGGGCATCGCCATGATGCTGGGTGGTAACATAAAAGACAGCACCCGCACAATGACGACCGCGATCGCCCTGGAAACCGGAAAAGGCGAATTTGGAACCGCCCTTGCTCTCGGCATCGTCCTGCTGATCGCGGCATTTGCAGCCAATATCGTGTTTCACTGGCTTCAAGGGTTTTCGGAATGACTACCCCGGAACCCCTGCTGGATATTCGAGACTTGGTGCAACAACGCGCCGACGGATTCCGGCTGACCATCGCGTCGTTTTCGCTTCTTCCCGGACGATCGTATGCTATCACCGGGCCCAATGGGTCGGGCAAGACGACGTTGCTGCGTACGTTCGGCCTGGTCGATCCGCCGATCGAGGGACGGATGCGGTTCGAGGGGCGCGATCTGTCGCTGGGCGATGCAAACGCCTTAACGGACTTTCGCCGACAGACGACGCTCGTAATGCAACACGCCTTTTTGTTCCGGGGCAGTGTCTTTGACAACGTAGCCTATGGCCTGCGTTTTCGGCGCGTGCCATCGGGAACGTTCCGATCGCGTGTAGCGCAGGCGCTGAAACAGGTAGGATTGGTCGGTTTCGAGGGGCGCAACGCCCGCCGGTTGTCAGGCGGCGAGTCACAGCGGGTGGCGCTGGCACGCGCGCTGGCGGTAGAACCCCGTCTTCTGCTTCTCGACGAGCCTACCGCCGGTGTAGACACCGAAAACGCGGACGTGATCGAAACGGCGATCCTGCGCATGCGCGAAGAACGCCGGATGGGGGTTGTGTTTTCTACCCATCAGTGGGATCAGGCGTACCGACTTGCGGATGAAGTAAGCGCCCTGCGCGACGGACGTATGCTCGATGCGGGGCCGGTCAACTTGTTTTCCGGCGAGGCGCGTGACGACGGAACAACGGTTGTTTTGCACCCCGGCGTTGTCTTGCAGACCGTGACGGACCGGCGCGGGCCGGTCCATGTGCATATCGACGCGGAAGACATCATAGTTTCCCGACAGCCGCTTGCGTCGAGCGCGCGGAACTCGCTTATCGGCACGATCGTCCGTGCCGCCGTGACGGACCCGTTTATCGATCTTACAGTAGATGTCGGTGTTTTGCTTTCGGTGCGCATCACACGTCAGTCGTTTGCCGAACTCGGTCTCAACATGGGCGACCGCGTGGCGGCTACGTTCAAATCCTCGGCGGTGCGGATACTTTGAGCATTTACATTTCCGAAAAAGAGAGGATACGATGAGCGAGTCTATTTCCCGTTGTGAATTTATCGCTGCCGGGGGTGCCGCGTTGCTCGGATATACGGTACTGCCGGATACGGTGATGGCCATCCCGCCGCAGGCTATGGCTGGGACGCTTGCAAAGGCCTCCCTTCCGGCAGCGCTGTGTATCTATTCGCACGAAGGGGCGACAACTGCCGGAAAGGCGCTTTTAGCAGGGGCTTCGGCGCTTGATGCGGTGGAGCAGGGCATTCGCGCGGTGGAAGACGTGCCGTTGCCGGGTGGCTACAACGTCGGTCTGAGCGCTGTGGTCAACGAGCACGGCAATGCCCAGCTTGACGCCACGATCATGGACGGACGCACCCACCGAAGCGGGTCGGTCGGCGCGCTCGAAGGCATCGCCCACCCCATCTCGGTGGCACGCAAAGTGCTCGAAGAGACCCCTCACTCGTTAATCGTCGGCAAGGGCGCGCAGGATTTTGCCGTGCGGATGGGATTTAAGGTTGAGGAAATAGTTTCTGACATCAGCAAACAGCAGTACGACGACTAGGTCAAGGTGGAAGAACTGCGCAAGCGTCAGGCGGACCGGATCGCCACCGAACCCGCAGCGGCCAAAAAAGCGCTGGAAACTTTTATCCCCCAACCCGGTGACGGGCTGAACGGTCTCCAACGTGGATTTGTTCTGTTTGAAGGACTGCGTAATGCGTTTGGCGTGGACTATGCTCAACCAATGGTCAGCATCATGAAACCGGAAGAAGTCGAACGCATTCGCGGCGCGTTCCCCACGCAGCGGGTCGGATTTGCGGGGCAGGCCCGGATACTGTGGGAATACGAACAGACGCTCGACAAGAGCAGGTCCGGCGCGGCGCCGGGACAGAGCGTGCCGGATGCACACGAAACGTCCGGGCTGATCGCGCTGACCGCAACGGGCGACATGGCCGTGGCGGTATCCACCGGCGGACTGTTTGGCAAGATGAACGGACGTCTGGGTGACTCGCCCATCGTCGGCGAGGGCGGGTATGTGGACAATGCGGTGGGATCGGCCTGCGCGGTGGGGGTCGGCGAGCAGATGATACAGACCGTCGGCAGCCACATGGTGGTGGAAAACATGCGTCTTGGCATGTCCCCTATGGAGGCGAGTCAGGATGCGCTGGGGCGTATGATCGGCAAGGGACACAGCAAATATGTGGCCCTTGCCGCCATGCGCAAGGACGGCGCGTATGCGTCGGCTCATCTGGGGCGCCCGGAAGGTTCGACCGTCATTCAGATTTTCAGCGGTGGGGCCGTCCAAGCAATCCGTAGGGAGGGTATACGCGAAATCGCGTCGGAAACGACCGTCGAGGTGGCGTTGCTCAAATCCGCTCGGTTCGAGGTAGTCGTCACCGATATGACTGGAAATCCGGTGCGTACGCTTTCCGAACGCCGCGTCGCCGGGTATCACCTCGTGCAGTGGGACGGCAAAAACGAGGGCTGGACGCGTATGCCGCCGGCCGCGTATTTCTGCACGGTACGGATCGGCGATCATACGGATCCGCGTCAGCGTATGTTGCTGCGGCTCTCGGCGGATGACATCCGTCGCGCGTTGTTGTAGGCGTATCTCAAGGATACACCCATGCGATCTTTTCGAAGCCTCTACTATGGCGTCAGACATCGTCTCGACAGGGGGAATGGCATGAAACTCAAAGTCATGGACGGAGAAGTGGAAATGGGGGGGAGATACCTTTCTACACTTCGCGAAGCCAACGACCTATTGCACGACCGACAGGCGCTTCAGGCGCGTATGGAAGAGGATGGCTACCTGCTGATCCGGGGGCTCCAGAAAGTAGAGAACGTAAAGGCCGCGCGTCGTGTGATGGTCGAAAACCTGAAAGCCAACAATCAGTTGAACCCGGATTTTCCGGTGGACGACGCCGTACCAGCCGAAGGAGCGCGAGGCCGCTTTATGGGCGGCACCAAGGCAATCACCCATACCCCTGAATTTCTTTCCGTCGTCGAATCCCCCGAAATCATGGGTTTTTTCGAACACTTTCTCGGCGGCCCGTCGCTTACCTTTGACTACAAATGGCTCCGCGCCATCGGCCCCGGCGACAGTTCGGGCGCGCATTACGACGTGGTGTACATGGGGCGCGGTACGCGCAACCTGTACACGGTCTGGACGCCGCTCGGCGACGTGCCTTATTCGATGGGGCCTCTTGTCGTACTGGTAGGTTCACACCGATTTGACAAGGTGCGGCAGACCTACGGCGAAATGGATGTAGACCGTGACCTGGTCTCCGGACATTTTTCGAAAGACCCGGTCGAACTCGTGGAACGCTATGGAGGACAATGGCAGACTATCGAGTTTGCCATGGGGGATGTACTGGTCTTTAGCATGTATACCATGCACGGCTCTATCGTCAACACGTCAAACCGGTTCCGGTTTAGCGCCGATACCCGCTATCAGCTTGCCAGCGACCCGGTGGACGAACGCTGGATGGGCGAAACCCCGATCGCACACTATGCATGGACAAAAACGCCGGGAAAAATGGTGTCCATGGATGAGATGCGAAAGAAATGGGATGTATAGATTTGTTCAAAGGATGAATGATAAAGGGTGAATTATGAAGGATGAAAAAAGACGGATAAGGTGGACCGTGTTGTCGGGGTTTCTTTTTCTCCTGTTATCTGCCGGATGCCAAACACAAGGGGCGCGTACGGCGCATGTGCGGCTGGAGCAGACGACCGATGTTCGCACGGTAGCCGCTTCTGTCGATTCCACTCGAATACGCAGGACCATCGTCGATTTGGCAGGGTTTGGCACGCGCATGACCGGCTATCCCGGGGCGACGCAGGCCGCGCACTATCTGGTCGACCGGTTGCGCGACATCGGCGTGGAGGAAGTGGAACTCGAAGAGTTTATCGCATCCGTTCCGCTTGACGAAGGTGGAGAACTCACCTTGCCGGACGCTGCCTTCGCCGATAGCACGGGAGCGCTTCTGCGTAACCTGCCCCTGTATGCGGTATGGCCTAACCTTGTGCGCACCTCGACGCTTCCGGCGGAAGGGCTGGATGCCAAGTTGTATTATGTAGGCGCAGGCGACTGGGCGGACTTTAACGGTATCGATCCCCAAAACGCCATCGTGCTCATGGATTTCAATTCGGGGGTCAACTGGCAAAACGCGGCCCAGTTGGGCGCGCGTGCCGCGATCTTTGCCGAACCCGACCGGATGACGCGTGTAGACGGGGAAGAGAAGTATCTTCAGGTTCCGATCAATTTCCCGCGTTTCTTTATGAAAAAAGAGCATGCCCGTCCGTTGATCGACCTGATCCGGCAACAGGGACCACAGCACGTCCGGGCCAAGGCGCGGATGACATGGAAACGCCTGCCTGCCTATAACGTTCTAGGCAAAATCACCGGCACGCATCCCATCCTCAAAGACGAAGCCATCGTCCTCGAATCGTATTACGACTCGATGTCGCCCGTACCGGCGGTGTCTCCCGGCGCCAATCAGGCGTCGGGCACGGCGGCACTCGTCGAGATGGCGCACTACTTCAAAACCCATCCGCCGGCACGCACCGTCTACTTTCTGGCTACCTCCGGACACTTTCTTTCGCTGAGCGGTGTCAACGATTTTGCGCACCGTCACACCCGCAAAAACGAATACTTCGCTCGACAGGTAAAAGAACCGATCAACATGAAGTTGTTTATCGGGTTGGACCTGTCCAGTGCCCGCGACCAGATCGGAGTCTACTATGCGGGCATCCTGTTTGCCGGAAACTCGTTTGAAAAACAGCGGTTTTTTACTCCGTTCGGTAAAACCTTTATGGCGCACGCCGGCGAGATCACCAGCGCGCTGGGACTGCCAAACGATATCCTGATGAACGTCATCACCCCGACCCAGGGGATACAGTCGTCCGAGTTCTTCCCCGCAGGCAATATCGGTCTCGACGGCGAACTGATTTTCTGGTCAGGGTTTCCGGCGCTTTCTTTTGCTACCATCTTTGATGCCCGTGTGTATGTGGATACACCCATCGACACCCCAGACCGTGTCCACTATGGCCACCTGTACACCCAGACGGCCTTTATGACGGTGCTGTTGGCCAAGGCGATCAACAACCCGGACCTGTTTCCCGACTTCAAGATGCAACTGGAAGATCGGTTTGTCCGGGGACGTATCCGCGTGGTGGAGTTCGACCCCAAAAAGAGCTATATCCCCAGCACACCCAAACCCGGTGCAGTGGTGCGATTTCGGCGCTATAACAAAAGCATAAGCGGTGTCAAGAACGAGATTTTTGTCATGGCCGACAGCAACGGCGTAGCTGAATGTACCGAACTGGAGGCCGGGCGCGTGTATCCCACCGAGGGGTATGTCCTTGACCCGGAAACGGGCAATATCATCTACGCCCCGGACCGGGGACCCTGCGGAAAAGGCGCGTATCCGCTCGAAATCCGTATGGACTGGTTGGACAAGGAAAAACCCACGGTCGTGTTTCGGTGCGAGGCGACCAATATCTACGATCTGGTTGATCCCCGTTTTCTCAAAAGGCTCAATGAGGCCGTTCTGCTCAATGAGTCGGGAACCCAGCCCATCGAATTCGGTTTGACGTTTCAGGAAGGCGGGTGGACGACCGGTAACACCTACGAAGAGGATACGGCGGCGTTGTTTGTGCGCCCCGGCACGCGGTTCAAATTGACCATGTCGAGTGGGCTTATCGGTCGGCGTCTCGTGCTGACCAACGCCAGCGCCGAAAACCCCGAAGGCATAGGGTTTCCAGCCGGTCAGCTTTCGATCCCGTACACCTCTTATCAAGTGGCGCAGGATATGTGGCATTTAGACGACGCGCGTATCCGGGCGCTCAAAAGCGCCGGAGTCGGTAGCGACCGACTGGAGTTGTTTCATCAAACCGCCCGCCAACTGCTCAACCGTGCGGAAACGGCACGCCAGTCGCTCGAATGGGACAGCTTTATCAAGCACGCCCGCGCCGCATGGGGCTACGAATCCCGCGCGTATCCGGACGCCACCGATACGGCCAACGACGTCGTGTCCGGCGTGTTGTTCTACATGGCGCTTGTCATCCCCTTTGCCTATGCGCTGGAGCGGCTCCTGTTCGGTTTTGCCAACATATACCGCCGCATCGCCACCACTTTCGGTATCTTTCTCGCCTCCTATTTTATCCTGCGTGTAAGTCATCCGGCGTTTCAGATCAGCGCCACGCCGGACATCGTGCTGTTGGCGTTTATCACGCTGACCCTTGCCTTGATCGTCATCTGGCTGATTTCGGCACGGTTTACCCGTACCATGCAACACATCCGACATGCTGGGGCGCGTATACACAACACCGACGTCCAACGTTCGAGCGCGCTCGGAACCGCGTTTGCTCTCGGCATCGGCAACATGCGCAAACGCAAAGCGCGTACCATGCTAACCTGTCTCACGCTCATCCTGCTCGTCTTTACCGTGCTGTCGTTTACTTCGGTGCAGACCTATCTACGTATCCAGAAAGTAAGCCGCGATGCCGAGGCCCGATACACGGGGTTTCTGGTCCGCAATTTGGGGTGGGAGCCGCTCCAGAAACAGACCCATCAATATCTTATGTCCGAATTCGGCTCGCGAGAAGAGGAAGACAAAGATATCGTCATCGCGCCCCGGTCGTGGTATTCGAGCGCCGCACCGGGGATCAAGACCTTTATCAAAGTGGAACGCGATGTCGCCTCCGCCCCCGCCGCGCCGGAGACCAGCTACCGCACCGCCTATGCCTCAGCCATGTTAGGATTGACCCCCCAAGAAACATCGGTCTCCGGTTTAGATGGCACGCTTTTGGCCGGACGTTGGTTTCGGCCCGGCGAACGCGCGGTGTGTATCCTTCCCGCCGACTTGGCGGAACTGCTTTCGATCCGCCGCGAAGACGTAGAGGCAACCGATGTACATATCTTCGGACAACCGCACCGGGTGATCGGGTTGTTCGATCCAGCCACGTTCGAGAACTTGCGCGACCTCGACGGCGAACCGCTTACGCCGGTGGATTTTACGGCAACCGGACAGGATTTGCTGACGCAACTGGCTCAAAAGAACTACGACGAAGAACCGCTCGACATGGCCGAATTCAAACACCAGTTAGCCGCCAACACGATCCTTGCGCCACAGCCGGTCGTGGACGATCTGGGCGGCACGCTCCGGTCGGTGGCGGTCCGATTTGCCTCCGAGACATCGGCCCGAACCCGTATCGACCGGTTTCTACCACGTCTTGGCATTCCCGTGATTGCCAGTGTGGACGGTAAAGTCGCCGTATATAGCTCGATCGCGCTAAGTTCGCTGTCAGGGCTTGGCAACATGTTTATCCCCTTGCTGGTGGCGGCGCTTATCATCCTCAACACCATGATGAACGCCGTCTACGAACGGTTCCGCGAAATCGGTGTATACAGCGCCGTGGGGCTGGCTCCCGTACATATCGGCGCGCTGTTTATGGCCGAGGCGTGCGTCTACGCGGTGGTCGGCGGCATGGCGGGCTATCTGATCGGTCAGACCGTAGCGAGTGGCATCACCGAATACCAACTGCTGGCAGGGCTTACACTCAACTACTCGTCGCTCTCCGCCGTAGCATCCACCGCGCTCGTGATGTCGGTCGTTCTGCTCTCCACGGTGTACCCGGCGCGCAAAGCCGCGCAGATGGCCGTGCCCGACGTCAACCGCCAGTGGAGTTTTCCGGAGCCGCAGGGCAATCTGTGGAGCTTCGAATTTCCCTTTACCATAAGCCGTGCCGAAACACCCGGGTTGTGCACTTATCTGGTCCGGCTGTTCGAATCGTACGAGGAAAGTGCGCTCGGTTCGTTTATGGCCTCCGGTGTGCGTATGACCAGAAAGACCGAGAACGGCGCCGAAACGTATACGGTCGCCATGAACATCTGGCTGGCCCCATACGACATGGGCGTAAGCCAACGCGTCTCCTTGCGGGCCGCTCCGGCGCAAGGCGAACACGACCTCTATGCCGTATGGGTGGATATCCACCGCGAAAGCGGCGACGTGGATTCGTGGCAAAGGCTCAACCGGCGTTTTCTAAACGCCCTCCGCAAACAGTTTCTGATCTGGCGTACTATCGACCACGAAACCAAAATGGAATATGCATCCGAGGGACGGAGAATGAAGTGTGAAGTGTGAAGGCGCGAAACCTGCTCTTCCGCTTTGTCCGGAACAGAAAGCAGAGACACGGCGCGTCGTGTCCGATGGCAAAGAGGCATCCGAAAAATGACCGAACCTTATCGAGATTTTATCCGCGACATCATTGACGAAGACATGAAAACCGGCAAGTTCGACCGACGGGTGATGACCCGCTTTCCACCCGAACCCAACGGGTATCTGCATCTTGGCCATGCCAAGTCGATCTGTCTCAACTTTGGCGTGGCCACCGAATACGGGGGGCTCTGCAACCTGCGTTTCGACGATACCAACCCGGTCAAGGAAAACGAGGAATACGTCCACAATATACAGCGCGACGTAAAATGGCTGGGGTTCGACTGGGACGACCGACTGTATTTTGCCTCGGACTATTTCGAACAACTCTACACCCATGCCATCACGCTTATCAAACGCGGTAAGGCGTATGTGGACAGTCTTTCGCAGGACGAAATCCGCGCGCACCGAGGCGCACCCGGCGCGCCGGGCATCGAAAGCCCCTACCGCGACCGTCCGGTCGAAGAAAATCTGGCGCTGTTTCGCCGGATGCGCGAAGGCGCGTTTGCAGATGGAACGCACGTTCTCCGCGCAAAAATCGACATGGCGCATCCCAATCTCGTCATGCGCGATCCGGTGCTCTACCGTATCCGCCACGCGCATCATCACCGGACAGGCGATAACTGGCCCATCTATCCCATGTACGATTATACCCACTGTCTGTCGGACTCGATAGAGGGGGTCACGCACTCGCTGTGTACATGGGAGTTCGAAATCAACCGTCCGCTGTACGACTGGATCTTAGATGCGCTTGAGGTATATCACCCCCAGCAGATCGAGTTCGCTCCGCTCAACGTCGCCTATACCATACTCTCGAAACGATTGTATCGTCCGTTGATCGAAAAGGGCATCCTGTCGGGTTGGGACGACCCGCGCGTGCCTACCATCGCGGGGATGCGGCGAAGGGGCTATACACCGGCGTCGATCCGGGCGTTTATGGAGCGCGTGGGAGTGGCGAAAAAGGAAAACCTCATCGATATGGCGTTGTTCGAGTACTGTATCCGTGAAGACCTCAACAAAACCTCGCCCCGCGTCCTTGCCGTGTTGCGACCGCTCAAAGTGGTCGTAATCAACTTTCCGGAAGACCAGGTCGAGACGTTTGATGCGGTCAACAACCCCGAAGATGCGTCGATGGGCACACGCAAAATACCGTTCTGCCGCGAAATTTTTATCGAACGGGACGATTTCGAGGAAAATCCGCCCAAAGGCTATTTCCGGCTGGCCCCGGGACAGGAAGTCCGGCTCCGCTATGCGTATTACATCACCTGCACGGATGTCGTCAAGGATGCGGACGGCAACGTCGTCGAACTGCGGTGTACGTACGACCCGGCGTCAAGCGGAGGCGGAACACCCGACGGACGCAAGGTCAAAGGCACGATACACTGGGTGTCGGCGCGTCACGCCATAGACGCCGAAGTGCGGCTCTACGACCGTCTGTTTAACAATCCGGAACCGGATGTGACCGACGAGGAAAAACTGCCGGAGATTCTCAATCCCGGCTCGCTCGAAACGCTATCCGGATGCCGTCTCGAGCCGTCGCTGGCGCATGCCGACCCCGGAAGCCGGTATCAGTTCGAACGCATCGGGTATTTCTGCGCCGACAGCGAAGACTCACGGCCCGACGCACCCGTGTTCAACCGCACGGTAACACTCCGCGACACCTGGGCGAAACTGCAGAAGAAGGATGGGTAAAACCTGAAAACGCTTGGCGCCAATCATTCCGCGCCGACATCCTGGCACTGGAGAAGGAAACCGAAGGGCTGCTGGGCAAGATTATCTGAGACGGAGGATGTTGATGACGGACCATGAGTTTGAGCGATATCATCGACGCTCCATTCGTCTCAAGGTGTACGATTACAGACGATGCGGCGCATATTTTATTACCGTGTGCGTTCAGAATCGCTTCTGTCTGTTCGGAGAAATCGTCGATGGGGTCATGAAAATAAATGAAGCGGGGCAGATAGCGCAAAACGTATGGAACGATTTGCCGCGTCATTATCCACACATGGTCTTGGATGCGTGGGTAATTATGCCGAATCATGTTCATGGCATCATATTTTTATCCGATGTCCGGGATGACGGTGAACCCATGCCCCCACGGGTTGAATCCGTAGGGGCGGGTTTCAAACCCGCCCCTACAGGGATGCCCGATGTCCGGGATGACGGTGAACCCATGCCCCCACGGGTTGAATCCGTAGGGGCGGGTTTCAAACCCGCCCACACACATGGTTTGCCGGAAATCGTCCGGGCATTCAAAACATTTTCGGCGCGTCGTATCAACCCATGGCGTCATACACCCGGTACGCCCGTATGGCAACGCAATTATTACGAACATATCATCCGCAATGAAGAATCCCTACATCGCATCCGACAGTACATTGCCGACAATCCCGCCCGGTGGACGGAGGACCGCAACCATCCGGACGCCATCGGAAGACGCGTGTGACCCACAGCCTCAACTCCTATCCGGGCATGAAACTCTCCGGTATCGAACAACTCAGCGGAGCGTGTGAATGAACGAGCGCATCAGACAGACCGTCGCCTGGTTTTCGACGATGAAGATCGTTGTGGTGGGCGATGTGATGCTGGACCTCTACGAATACTGCTATACCGACCGAAGCAAGCCCATCGACTCGGAGAAGCCGGGCCGGCGGGCGTACACCGCGCAGGCGGTGCACCGTAGCCCCGGCGGCGCGGGTAACGTGGCGGCCAACCTCGCCTCGCTTTCGGTCACCACCGTGCTAATCGGGGTCGCCGGCAACGACGGCCATAACTTGACGCTCCAGCAACTCTGCGAACGCCGAGGTATACGCGCCCGGTTCATCCGCGATCCGGCGCGGCAGACGACCACCAAAAACCGGTTGTATCTCGACGACGAATACCTGCTCCGCCGTGACGACGAATGTACCGACCCCATCCCGGAAACGGTCGGACTGAGCCTTTTCAACGAAGTCCTGTGCGAACTCGATGGCGCCGACGCGGTCGTGCTGAGCGACTACGCCAAGGGTGTATTCTCCGAGACGCTGGCACAGGAAATCATCACCGTTTGCCACACCCGGTCGCTGCCGGTGATCGTGGACTTCAAACCCGCGCATCGCGTCTTCTTTCGCGGTGCGTCGATCATCGCCCCTAATGCCGGAGAAGCCGAGTCGCTACTGCCGAGCAAGCGATTTTCCAGCCCGACGGACGATACGCTCGAATGCAACGCACGCCGACTTCACGCGCTTCTCGATTGCCGCAACCTTATCGTCACGCTCGGAGAACACGGTCTCTGCGGAACCGACGGAAAGACGTTTTTTCATGTCCCCTCACACCGGGTCCAAGTAGTCGACGCGGTTGGGTGCGGGGATACCGTACGCGCCGTGCTGGCGCTCGGACACGCAGCGGGGCTTGACCTGCGCGAAGCCGCCGAGTTGGCCAACCGCGCCGCCGGCATGGTAATCCGCAAAACCGGCACGGCCACCCTTACCCGCGAAGAACTGCTGGCCTATCCATAACAAGCCGATGCCTATTGACAGAGCTGTACAAACGTTCGATTTTGTACGAAATGTACTTCGTATCTGTCTGTCCTCCTTATTTCAATCTTACCCATTATGGGGTTGTCCTATGACTCGACGACCGGATAGCAATATACGAGACCGCTTTGACAAAGCGGTCCTTGCAGAAGCCTCTGCGGTGCTGGGAGACATGGAAAAGGAAGACACGGTCCCATGGGAACAGGTCAAGCTCAAACGAGGATATATACCGATCACGGATGAACGACTATCGTGAGTTATATCAAATTAAAGACCATGCGTTGGTGATCCTTGTCTTGAGCATGGGACATCCGAAGTGATATTTACCGGTAGCTAACACGGGAGGTTTTTATGGCCCATCTTTTCGGACACACCTATACCCGCCGCGAACTGCTCGATCGCGTCGGCGACATGAGTCAGGTAGCGCACGCCCGCAAAGCCGAACTCACCGAAGGCAACGAACGCGGGGCCGACCTTGTCGAAGTGTTCAACGCGTCCGGGCTGTGTTTCTCCGTCCTCCCCGGACGCGCTTTAGACATCGCTTCGGCGCACTACAAGGGCATGTCGCTCTGTTATCGCAGCAACGCAGGTGACGTGGGACCCGCCTTCTACGACCCTCAGGGAAACGGATGGCTCCGCGGATTCTTCGGAGGACTCGTCGTCACCTGTGGCATGACGTTTGTTGGTCACCCCGAAACCGATCCGGAGGAGGAAAACGAAGAGCTCGGTCTTCATGGACGGCTTTCGTTTTTAGCGGCCAAAAACGTGGCGACAGACGCCGCATGGGAGGGAGATGACTATGTCGTGCGGGTGCGCGGCAAAATCCGAGAGGCCCTCGTTTTCGGTACGGACCTCGAACTCACCCGCGAAATTTCTACCGTGCTGGGGGAAAAATCACTTCGCATCTACGACCGTATCCACAACCATGCCCCAAAACGCTCGCCGCTCATGTATGTCTACCACTGCAACCCCGGCTTCCCCCTGCTCGACACCGGAACGCGGTTTGTCATCCACAGCGAAAAAACGACCGAATGGCTCGAAGATCGCGAAGTGGGACCGGAACGGTATACGACGGCTACCGCTCCCGCCGCCGAACCGCATGACGAGGTGTTTGTCCACCGTCCGCGCGCGGACGCAGATGGCAACGTACGCATCGCGCTTATCAACGACACGCTGAAACTGGGGCTGTCCTGGAAATTCCCCAAGACCGAAATCCCGATTGTCAATCAGTGGCAACATTTTCATCGGGGAACTTACGTCACCGGTATCGAACCGGGCAACGTCAGCGTGCTGGGACGCGCATGGAACCGAAAACACGGCACGCTCCAGTATATCGAACCCGATCAAACCTGTACGTTTCACATGGAAATCGGTGTGCTGGATGGAGCGGAGGAGATAAAGAATTATAAAGGATGAAGGAGGATGATTGTAGCGGATTGCTGGACGGGTGTAACCTGAGGGATCTCATTTCTCAGATTCTTTTCTCGCTTTCCACACTAGACGCGCCAGCGACACGGCAACGCGGGATGGGGTCGGTAGGTATCCCATATTGATGGACAACAGCGTCTGAAACACGTCGGGCCCATGGGCGAGCAAATCTACGATCCGGTCGGCAATACGAGGGTGGCGGGAGATAGCAAGCAGGCTGCGTGTCATAAGGCGGTAAGGTCTTCCGATTTGGCGACAGGCACGGGCGTATGGCTGGAGAAGGGCCACGGGGGGCATGTCCTTGGTGGTCTTTAGCGCGGAAACGGCCGTATCGGTGAGGGCCTGCGTCTGCGCAAGTGCCAGGCTGATTCCCTCGCCGGTGATCGCATCTATATATCCGGCGGCGTCACCGACCAGCATGACGCCGTCCGCCACCGGCGACCGGACGGTTTGCCACAGTGGCCCAGCGCCCCGGACCGTGTCGAGCGGTTCGCCCGGCAAAAGCAAGGTTCCCAGTGCCGGAAACCGCCGAAGAAACGTGTCGAACCCCACCGCATCGTCGTCTTCCCGCTTTTGGTCTTCGTCCCACAAAAATGCCACATCCACGCAATTCGGCCCACACGGGGTAATATACGCCTCTACACCGCCGCCCCAGTACACTTCGACATACTCGCTCCACGGACGCATACGGAAATGCCGGCGCAGACCCCACCGTCGACGCGGCCCCATCGGTCCGGATAGCCCCGCCCATCGACGCACCGGAGAATGAAGCCCATCTGCGCCAATGAGCAGACGTACCCAAAACGTCTTGCCTGTGCAAAGCCCTACGACCCATCGCCCCTGTGACCTTTCGATGCCCGCCACACGGACGTTTTCAAGCACCGAAAGTCGGGGTTCTGCAAGCGCCCGGCGATACATCGCGTTGGACAATGTCGTACGGGTCATGCCCCAACCCGGTCCTTCGGCAAATCGTCCTGTTGCCAAACCGCCGTTTGTGAAATATCGAATCCCGTAAAACCGCGCATACGTGTCCGGCGCGAGAAAAGCTTCGATCCCCAATTGTCGCAGATGCGCCACCCCCGACGGCATGATGCCCTCGCCGCAAGGTTTTTCTACGGGAAAGGATCGCCGTTCGCAGACCACCGTCTCCACGCCTGCCTGCGACAACAGCATCCCGACGGCCAGCCCTGCCGGGCCTCCGCCTACGACAAGCGCCTCGACACGCTCCGGTTCGTTCACGCGCTTAAAACCACTGGTTTTTATCCACCACCGTCCACATCGGTTCGCCCTTTATGAATCGTTTCATATTTTCGATAAACACCTCGATGCGGCGATCTTGGACGTACGGACCGTGACCGGCTATATGCGGGGTGAGGATGACGTTTTCCACGTCCCACAGCGGATGATCGGCAGGAAGCGGCTCCATCTCGTATACATCGAGTGCCGCGCCGGCGATGCGTCGTTCGTGAAGCGCCTGAGTAAGCGCGTTCAAATCCACGATCACGCCCCGACCGATATTGATCAGAAACGCCGACGGTTTCATTGCGGCAAATTCGGCGGTGGAAAACATTCGCTCCGTGCCGGGTGCGTGGGGCGCGCAGATGACGACGAAATCCGACAGGCTGAGCAGGTCGTGCAACCGCTCCGGGGGCCATACGGCCTCCACCGGCTCCGGCGGCATCTGCGGGCGCGGATCGACGGCGATCACACGGCAGTCGAACCCAGGGGCGCGAACCGCCACCTCGCGCCCGATGCCGCCCAACCCTACGATCCCTATCGTACACTCCGCCAAATGGACGATCCTGCCACCCGGTCGCCAGTCGTGCGCGATCTGTCTGCGCATATAATACGGCAGGTCACGCGCAAAACTAAGGATATACGCCCATACCTGATTGGCGATATGGTCGCTGAATACGCCACGTACATTGGTAACCGCTATGTCGCTCTCGACCAGTTCCGGAAACAGATAGTTTTCCAAACCGATACAATCGGCCTGTACCCACTTGAGCCTTTGTGCCGTCATGAAGAGCGATAGCGTGATACGACCGTAGAATACGTCGGCGTCCACGATATACGCGAGCGCCTCTCCCTCGGAACGCGGACACAGAATGGTCAACTCCGGAAACGCCTCCCGGATGCGTCCGACGTCGTGCTCGGAAAGTTCAGGATAGATAAGTAGTTTCATGGGCATCCCGGATAAGAAGTAGAAAGGATAAAGGAAAAGACGGCTTCGATCATTGTCCATTGTCTATTGTCTATTGTCAAGGGCTTTAGATTTTGGATTTTGAACAGAACAGCGAGTGCATACCTTGCAGCAAGCTGGAAGACCAACTACATCTTGCAGGTGGAAGGCGTAAAACTGTCTTCGGAAGGCTGCGGGGGAGGCTTTAATGGCAGGTATCAAAACCCTTACCAGATCGGCGATCGGATGGTTTTCGGCATGGCAACCGGTATTGCTTGCCTGTGAGGACACAAGCCTGTAGATTGCCGTTTGTTTTTTTCCTTCTTTCTCCTTCTTACTTTCTACTTTTAAGGAGCGGTTCATGAAAGTCGGTATTCGTATGACCGGTACGTTGAGCCGGATGCCGTTCGAACAGGTATGCGCGTGGATGAAGACGCATGGATTTGACACGATCGATGTCGGTAAGATTACCTCGGAGATGGTGAAAACCGCATCAAAACACGGTGTGGCGATCGGTCAGGTGGACATGGTTTCCGGAGCCGATCTGCTTAGCGACGACGCGGAGACCCGAAAAAAGGCCGTCAAAGCTTCCAAAGCGGGTATCGATGCGGCGGTGGACAATGGCGTGACCAATATGTTCTATGTCACTCCTGCTCCGGGAAATCCCGCGCAGGGCCGCGCCGCCACGTTCGAGCAGTGGAAACGCACTTTTCCTGCCATCGCGGAACACGCCGAAAAAAAGGGCGCGACCATCGCGCTGGAAGGCTGGCCCGGCGGCGCGCCGCATTTCGACCGGCTCGGTTCGACCCCGGAGATGCTCCGTGCCATGTTTGACGCCTGCCCCTCCCCTGCGTTCGGAATCAACTACGACCCATCCCACCTTATTCGTCTCGGTATCGACTATGAGCGCGTGTTGCTCGAATTCGGCGCCCGCGCCAAACACGTACACGCCAAAGATACCGTCTTTGACGGAGAGTCTCTCTATCTCTACGGCCGCCAGTCGCCTACTTTTGCCCGCCCCAAGGCGTTTGGGGAAGATTGGTGGCGGTATTGCATTCCGGGTGAAGGACTGGCCGACTGGGGCCGTATCGTCAAACGACTCGAAGATTTCGGGTTCGACGGCATCCTGAGCGTCGAACTGGAAGACGCTCGGTATTGGGGATCGTGGGACGACGAAGCCGAAGGGTTTATCCGCGCCCGTGCGCATATCAAACGGTATTTGCGATAAAAAGTATAACGGGCCGCAACCCCTTGACCACGAAGTCCGTTCGGACCCTGCTCGCGCCCTGCGACAGCCGGCACGAGTCTCTATGTCCATAGCCCGCAAGGAACCCGTATGATTCGAAATCTCAACGACGGTACTTCCCGGTCTCCGTATCTACGTACGGACCTCAACATCGGCACGCTCTCCGACCTGCCCGGCTGGAGCACCGCGCCGCGCGGGGATACGGAAACCGTATACCGGGCAATAAAAAACGCTGGATACGCAGGTATTCAAGGAGGTGATCCGGCGGCCTGCCGATCCATCGGGCTTGGCGCAACCGGAGGGGGGGGCGTGTCAACGCCGTAGGCGACGCGGACCGCATCGCCTCGGATCTCAAAGCCAAGGGGTTTGAATGCGCCACGCTCCATGTAGGCTGGGGTATGGAGTCCGACGCCGACATGGATGCGATGGTAAAAGACGTCGTCACCGCGTCCGAACGCCACGACTTTCCAATGTATGTCGAAACCCACCGGGCAACCGTCACGCAGGACATTCGGCGTACGGTCGACCTGGTAGAACGGATTCCCGACGTGCGGTTCAACGGGGATTTTTCACACTGATACACCGGTCTGGAAATGCTATACGGACCGTTGGAAGAAAAACTGGCCTTTCTCCAGCCTGTGTTTGACCGGGTGCGTTTTTTGCACGGACGCATCGGCAACCCCGGTTGTATGCAGGTAGATATCGGAGACGGCTCGGGGCGTACGTACGTAGAACACTTCAAGGAGATGTGGACCCGCAGTTTTTCCGGTTTTCTGCGCACTGCCCAACCGGGCGACTTTATTCCGTTCAACCCGGAACCGCTACAACCCGCCAGCTACTACGCACGTACGCTCCCCAATGCGCAAGGCGAGCCGTTGGAAGAGGGCGACCGTTGGCAACAGGCGCTGTTGTATACCGAAATAGCCAAATCGTGTTTCGAGAAAGCAAAAAAAGAAAGGACAGAGACGTGATCAGCGTGCTTGCGTTTATCCGGGTAAACCCCGGCAAAGCCAAAGATTTTCTTGAAGCGTTTGCAGACAATGTCGGCAATGTACGGGCCGAAAACGGATGTATCGAATATTTCGCCACTGTCGATATAGACACCGGTCTGTCGATACAGGAGTTGAATGCCGATCTGGTGACGGTCATCGAAAAGTGGGAGAGTCTCGACGCGCTGCGTGCGCATCTTGCCGCGCCGCACATGGCGGTTTATCGGGAAAAGGTCAAAGACATCGTGGAGGGGGTCTCGCTCAAGGTGCTCAAAGAGGCTTAACGCTTTCCGTTTACTTCGGACAACACAGGTTTGAGGACGGTCCAGACCGTCTCGGCTACACTCCGATGACCTTCGGGCGTGGGGTGGATGCCGTCGGGCAGGTTGAGACGCGGAACGCCTCCGACTTTTTCGAGGATAAAGGGAATAAGAACCGCCCTGTTTTGTTGCGCCAGTTCCGAAAACATTTTTTTGAACTGAGCCGTGTACGAGGGGCCGAGGTTGGGCGGCGCCTGCATCCCCGCGATGACAAGACGCGCGCGGGGATAGCGGGCGCGCACCTGATCCACGATACCTTGCAGATTTTTACGGGTCTCGCGTAGATCGATCCCCCGCAACGCGTCGTTTCCTCCCAATTCGAGTACGAACACGTCCACCCGATTCTTGAGCATCCAGTCGATACGCCGAAGCCCGCCCGCCGTGGTCTCGCCGCTCAGCCCGCCGTTGACCACGCGCAGTTTCCAGCGCTCACGGTCTATTTTGCGTTGGACAAGCGCCGGAAACGCCTCGCTTTCCTCTACGCCGAACCCGGCGGTAATGCTGTCGCCAAAAAACAAAATCACGGGCATATCCGCGATACGGCCCGTTTCACCGCCCTGTGCAAAAACGAACGTCGGCCCTGCCGCAACACACAGAATGACCAGCAATCCCCAACGTATACGATACCTTGCCCAGTCCACGGTCTTATCCTTTGTCCGCCGGATGTCTTTTCGCTTCCTCCCACAGCGCGTCTAACCGCTCGAACGAGGCGTCTTCCAGACTTTCTCCGTTTAAACGCAGGGTTTTTTCGATATACCGGAACCGGTCGATAAACTTGCGGTTCGACTTTCTCAGCGCATCTTCGGGGGTGACGCGGACATGCCGGGCAAGATTGACCATCGAAAACAACAGATCGCCAAATTCCTCTTCGAGTCGCGTCCGGTCCCCGCGTCCGACGGCTTCGTCCAACTCGTCGAATTCTTCGCGCACCTTGCGGATGACATCCTCGACACGGGTCCAGTCGAAGTTGACACGTTCGGCCTTCTCTTGAATGCGGTACGCCTGAAGCAATGCCGGCAGATGACCGGGAACGCCGTCCAAAATGGACCCATCGACCCCACTCTTTTCCGCCCGTTTGATCTTTTCCCAGTTTTCAAGCACCTCGGAAGCCGTATCCGCCTTTACATCCCCAAAAACATGCGGATGTCGGCGGATCAGTTTGTCCACGATACGGTCTGCAACGGCGTCTAAATCGAATCGCTGCGCTTCTTCGGCGATCTGGGCATGAAAAACAACCTGAAGCAAAAGATCACCCAACTCTTCGCAAAACGCTCCGTCGTCACCCGTCTCTATTGCGTCGAGTACCTCGTAGGCTTCTTCGATCAGATACGGGCGCAACGTTTGGTGGGTCTGCTCCCGATCCCACGGACATCCCGTCTCGGACCTGAGCGCCGCCATGATCTCGACCAGTCTGTCTACCGAACGACTCATATCCTTCTCTCACCGTAGTTGCAAGCGTTGCGTATCGTAGTGTTCGAATCCACGTGGATTTTGTTTGCTAGCTACCCGTCTTTGCCTGTAGCCGTAGGATTTTCAATCTGGACTCGCCATCGGGCGACGTCAAGAATTTTCCCTTGCGGCAGAACGTTTTCGCCGATAAACTGTACGCAAGAAGTGGTGCCGACCTCGGACATTCGAAACAGGAGAACGCGGCTATTTCATCCCTCCGGCGACTAATACCGTATATCCTCCGTTATCGGGGCGCGATGTCGCTCGGATTCGCGTCCCTGCTCCTTACAAACCTCATCATGCTTATCGCTCCGCAAATTCTCCAGCGGGCGATCGACACCTTGCGTGTTTCCTCCGACCCCGGCTCCCTGCCGATCCATGCGATGCTTTTTGTGCTTGTCATGGTCGTTCAGGGCGTATTCCGCTATATGGTACGCCAGACCATCGGCGTGGTTTCGCGCCGAATCGAATACGACCTGAGAAACGATCTGTACCGATGTTTGCAGTCGCTTCCTCTCGCCTATTACCACAAAAACCGCACCGGCGACATCATGTCGCGGCTGACCAACGATCTGGGATCGGTCCGCAACCTGCTCGGTCCCGGTATCATGTATTCCGCCAATGCGCTGATTCTGTTTGTCGCGGCGCTGGCGGTGATGCTCTCGATGAATGTCGCGCTTACGCTCATGGCGCTGATTCCGATGATCGTTCTACCGCTGTTTAGCAATCGGATGAGCAAGCGGCTCTACGACCGTTCGCGCGCGGTGCAGGAGCAGATCGCCGTGCTGAGCGGCATGGCGCAGGAGACTGTTGCCGGTGTCCGTGTGATCAAAGCCTATCAGCGCGAAGAAGCCGCGTTCGACCGGTTTTGCGCGGCAAGCCGGGAATATGTCGAGAAATGCATGGGACTGGTCCGGGTGGAGGGGGCGATATGGCCGCTCATGGGCGCCATAGCGGGGTTGAGCAGCGTGATCGTGGTCTGGTACGGCGGACTTAGGGTAATCGACAACGAACTTACGCTTGGAGAACTGGTGGCGTTCGAGGCATATCTCGGCTATCTCATGTGGCCGCTTATGGCGTTTGGATGGGTGATCAACGTAGCACAACGCGGAAAGGCCTCCATGACGCGGCTGACGGAACTTTTGGATGCGCCCGGCCAAGACGGTCGGACGGAGCCGGAGGACCGTGAAACCGTCTTTCGGGGACACATCGAATTTCGCAACCTTACTTTTTCCTACAACGACGGCGTTCCGGTGCTGGAAAACATTTCTTTTACACTCGAACCCGGCAAGACACTGGCCGTCGTCGGCCCCACCGGATCGGGCAAAAGCACGCTTGTCAACCTCATCTCCCGGCTTTACGACCCCTTGCCCAAAACCGTTTTTCTCGACGGTCACGACGTGCTCTCGCTCCCGCTTCGGCGGCTTCGGGAGGCGGTCGGCGCGGTTCCGCAGGATACGTTTTTGTTTTCACGGACCATAGCCGGAAACATCGCCTACGGGGTGCCGGAGGCAACGGCGGACGAAATCCGTAAGGCGGCGGAAACGGCCCGGATCGACCACGATATCGCCGGATTTCCGAATAGATACGAAACCAAGATCGGCGAGCGCGGCGTCACCCTGTCCGGTGGCCAGAAACAGCGTACCGCCATCGCGCGGGCCGTTCTTTCCGACCCTGTCGTGTTGATCCTCGACGACTGTCTTTCGAATGTGGACACTTACACCGAAGAAGAAATCCTCCAGCGGATGCGTGTCTTTATGAAAGACAGAACCACGCTTATCGTGGCCCACCGGATTTCTTCGATCAAACACGCGGACCGGGTTCTGGTCCTCGAACACGGACGAATCGTGGAACAGGGCGATCATGGGACGCTTTTGGCCAACGGCGGGCTGTACGCGCGTATGTACGAAAAACAAAGACTTCAGGTATCCCTCGCGGAAACGACATAAGATGTTTTTTGTTTGGGATGTCACCTTTCAAATCTTCCTACTATGAGCAACGAACGCGACGAAGAGGTTCAGGGCAAAGCCTACGATCGGGTGATCATGCGTCGGTTGCTGACCTATTTGCGTCCGTATCGCGCGCATATCGGCATATCGGTGATTTTGCTGTTGGTGGTAGCCGGTCTGCGACTGGCCGGTCCCTATCTCACTAAAATCGCCATCGACAACTTTATCGTGACCGGCGACGTGGAGGGACTGCATAAGGTCGGGATCGCTTATACGGGCGTCCTGGTGTCGATTTTTATCTGTCGTTATATCCAGATATACCTGACGAATCTGGCCGGACAGCGGGTCATGTACGACATCCGGGTAGCGGTATACAGGCATCTGCAAAAGCTGTCGGTAGCCTATTACGACCGCAACCCCGTCGGGCGGTTGATCACTCGTGTCACCAACGACATCGAAGCACTCAACGAGATGTTTTCGTCGGGTGTCGTCAACATATTCGGCGACATATTTTCGTTGATCGGCATCATGGCCGTGATGATCACACTCGACTGGAAACTTGCGCTGGTCAGTTTTGCCGTACTTCCACTTCTGACCTACAGCGCGGGTCATTTTCGTTCGAAGGTGCGCTCCGCCTACCGAGAAGTCCGCGCCATCGTATCGCGTTTGAACGCGCATCTTCAGGAGAGCATCACCGGGATGCACGTCACGCAACTGTTTAACCGTCAGGAGCGCAACTTCGGGGAATTCGAGGATATCAACCGTGAGCATCAGGACGCCTATATCCGCACCATTCGGTATTACGCGATATTTTTTCCAGCGGTGGAAGTCATCGGCGCGCTGGCTGTAGGTTCGATCATCTGGTACGGGGGTGGACAAGTCGTTCAGGGCGCTATCTCGCTCGGTGTGCTTGTGGCGTTTCTCCAATATGCACAGCAGTTTTTTCAACCCATCAGCAACCTGAGCGAACAGTACAATACCATGCAGGCGGCAATGGCCGCCTCGGAGCGACTGTTTGTCGTACTCGACGAAAAACCGTCGGTTTCCGATTCGGAGCATCCGGTCGTACTCGGACGACCTTCGGGGCGTATCGAGTTTCGAGGAGTTTGGTTTTCCTACAACGAACCGGAGTGGGTGCTGAAAGACGTAAATTTTACCGTCGAACCGGGACAGCGTGTGGCTTTTGTCGGCGCGACGGGCGCCGGGAAGTCCACCATCATCAACCTGATCTGCCGTTTTTACGACCCCCAGCGCGGGCAAGTGCTTATCGACGGCGTCGATATTCGGACCCTAAGCCAGCAAGAACTGAGAAAATATATCGGGCTTGTGCTTCAGGATGTTTTTCTTTTTTCCGGCACGATAGAGGACAACATCCGGCTTTGGAACGACACCGTCACGTTCGAAGACGCACGCGAGGCCGCGGTTCGAATCAACGCGCATCCCTTTGTCTCACGTCTTCCCGAAGGATACGCGGCTTCGCTCGGAGAACGCGGTTCGAACCTTTCCACCGGCCAGCGGCAACTGATCTCGTTTGCCAGGGCGCTTGCCTACGATCCCGCCATTCTGGTACTGGACGAGGCTACTTCCAGCATCGACACGGAAACCGAGCGGCTTATTCAGGATGCGCTTCGCACCCTTATGGCAAACCGAACCTCGCTTATCGTGGCGCACCGGCTTTCCACCATACAGGACGCCGACCAGATCATCGTGCTTCACCGGGGACAGATACACGAGTCCGGCGCGCACCGAAAACTGCTTGACACAGGAGGTCTCTATACCCGGTTGTATCAGCTTCAGTACCGGGAACAGGAATCCGTGTCGGGCGAATGAAGAGGGAGGCCGACATGCATCCCAAGACGCGCTCTTCTATGTACAGAAACTCTTTGAAAACAGGCGGTTAAGACGAAAAAACTGTTGACATCCCCCCCCGTCTCTTCTACATTGTAGAGTTCTCTTGGGTTGGACGCCTAAGAGAAAGGTCCGGTTCGAATGATCAGAGGACACGTCCTTATACTCAACCAGAATTACGAGCCGTTGTGCGTATGCACCGCACGGCGCGCGGTCGTGCTGGTCATGCTGGGCAAAGCGGAAGTGATCGACACATATCCCGATCCGGTGCATACCGTACGAGAGCCGATTCCGCTGCCCTGTATCGTACGGCTCAACAATTTTGTAAAGGTTCCGCAAAACGGCATTTTGCTGTCCCGCAAAAATGTGCTCAAAAGAGACGGCCATCAGTGTCAGTACTGCGGAACGACCAAAGGTCCCTTGACGGTGGATCATGTGATTCCTCGAAATCGAGGTGGCGAGGACTCATGGGAAAATCTGGTGTGTGCCTGCCAGAAGTGTAACAATCACAAGGGAGATCGTTCGCTCGAATACGCGGACATGGCGTTGCTTCGCAAGCCCAAAGCCCCCACACGCATCCATTTTATCCGGGATTTTATCGGTGTGGGGCATCAGTCGTGGCGCCCGTACCTGTTCCTCAAAATATAGGAGGGTCGGTCTCATGGCGTATCAGGTCAGACTGGAAAATTTCGAAGGCCCGCTGGACCTGTTGCTGTTTCTGATTCAGGAAAACGAAGTCGATATCTACGATATCCCGGTTGCCCTGATCACGCAGCAATATCTCCAATATATCGAGATGATGCAACTTATGGACCTCGAAGTGGGCAGCGAGTATCTGATCATGGCGGCCACGCTTTTGCGGATCAAGGCACGGATGTTGTTGCCGCGTCACCGTGACGAAGACGAGACCGAGGAGGAGGATCCACGCGCCGAGCTGGTCCAGCGGTTGGTGGAGTATCGGCAATACAAAGAGGCGGCGCACGTTCTTGCGGAACAGGAGGAGCGGCGTACCGGCATGTTTTTCAGACCGGCCTTTCCGGGATGGGACGACGGTGACGCGCTTGAAGGCATAGATCACGGTCTGGGACACGGCATGAGTCTATGGGATCTGTTACGGGCTTTTCGTCTGGTGCTGGACCGCGCAGGAGAAGAGTTCGAGAAAACCATAGACCGCGAAGCCATTTCCATCGAAGACCGAATGAGCGAACTGTTGTTCCGGCTGCGCCAAGAGAACGGATTTGCCTTTCATCGTCTTTTTTCGGACACCGATTCGCGTCTGATGGTGGTCGTTACTTTTTTAGCGTTGCTCGAACTTATTCGAGAGCACAAAATCGCCGTTACACAAACCGAAACGCTGGGCGACATCTATCTGTTCGACCCGACGTCTCCGGTGATATCGACCTGAACGCAACATGGAAAATTCCGTTACCGAACCTTCGTCTGCGGCCATCATAGAGGCACTGCTTTTTTCGACCGATTCCGCGTTGTCCGTCAACGATTTGAGTGCCATTCTCGACGGTATGGACGCCAAAGAGGTCGAGCGGTGTATTCACAGTCTCCAGCAAGGATATGAGACGACGGAGCGCAGTTTTTCCATCGCCACGGTGGCGGGGGGGTTTCAACTAGTCACCCGTCCGGAATACGCTCGCTGGATAAAACGGTTGTATCGTGGCCGCATTCCCTCGCGTCTTACACAGGCGTCGTTGGAGTGTTTGGCCATCGTGGCCTATCGGCAGCCGATCAGCCGAACGGAAATCGAAGCGGTCCGGGGCGTCAACGTGGACGGTGTCATGCGGACCTTGCTGGACCGCAATCTGATCCGCATCGCCGGGCGTGGCGAAGGGGTAGGTCGGCCTATCCTCTATGCCACCACCGATGAATTTTTGCGGTATTTCGGACTGAACCGGCTGTCGGACATGCCCAAGATAGACGAACTCAAAGAGATGCTCAGAGAACGCGACGAAGCGCTTCACGAGGAAGCACAGGAGTCGCTTTTTCCGGCGCCTCATATACCCCATTTCGAGCGTGATGAGACTGAATAAATTTTTGGCCGGCTGTGGGGTAGCGTCCCGACGCAAGGCCGACGAACTTATCGCCGCAGGCAAGGTGCGGGTAAACGGGACGGTGGAAGATCGGCTTGGTGTGGACGTAGACCCCACACGGGACGCCGTTACGGTGGAAGGACGCCCCGTGCGTCTGACCGAGTCTTACGCCTACTATGCGTTCCACAAACCGACGCGGTGTCTTACGACAGTGACCGACCCGTTCGGACGCGCGACCGTGATGGAGTATCTGCGCGGCGTACGGGAACGGGTGTTTCCGGTGGGGCGACTTGACTTCGACACCGAGGGGTTGTTGCTGTTTTCAAACGACGGCGCTTGGAGTCACACGCTGCTTCATCCGCGTTTCGGTGTGGAAAAGGAATATCGCGTTCTGGTGGAGGGTGTTCTCGGGGAAGAGGAACTTCGCCTGTTGCGAAACGGGGTTCCTCTGCCCGAAAAACCGACCGCCCCCGCCCGCGTGGTCGTGGAAGCGATCCAAAACGGTAACACATGGCTTAACATTACGATACACGAAGGAAAAAAACGACAGATTCGCAACATGATGGACTATGTCGGTCATCCGGTAACACGGCTTTTGCGGACGCGCATCGGGCCGGTCAGACTGTGCAGTTTGACCGCCGGAAAATGGCGCTCGCTTACCCAAGCCGAGGTCGCGGCCCTCAGAGAGGTCGCCGAAGGGCCGGGACGCCGATAGCATAGCTGTGTCGGAGTCCGGATGTCGGAAAATCGGCATAGGGCCGACGACCCGCACCCGGTTATTTATCATTTCAAGGAGGAGAGTCATGTCAGAAGAAACCCCGAAGCCGTCGTCCGACGAAACGGAGACGACTTCATTACCCGTCGAAACTGCGGAGACGGCGCAGGGTAGTTCCGCAGAAAATGGCGAAAAACCGTCCCGTGCGCCCTATACGCTCCCCAAATGGATAGACGAGCAAGAACTGGACGAACAGGCGATGCAGGACTTCGCCAGCATGATCCGGGTGTACGACGATACGATGAAGTCCATTACCGAAGGTGAAATAGTCTCCGGACGGGTCGTCGCCATAGAAAGCGGAGACGTCATCATCGACGTGGGATTCAAATCGGAAGGCGCGATCTCGCTTTCCGAGTTTACCGAACCGGATACGATTCATGTCGGCGACATCATCGAAGTATATCTGGAGAGCATAGAAGACCAGGAAGGTCAACTGGTCATCTCCAAACAAAAAGCCGACTTTATGAAGGTTTGGGATAGCATCCGCGAGGCGTACGACGGCGGAGAGGTGGTCAACGGCCAGGTGTTGCGGCGTATCAAAGGCGGTCTTGTCGTCGATCTGTTTGGCGTAGACGCCTTCCTGCCCGGCTCTCAGGTGGCGCTTAAACAAACCCCCAACCTCGACCAATTTTTGAGCCAGTCGCTTACGTTCAAAATCATCAAACTCAACAAAAGCCGACGCAACATCGTCGTATCGCGGCGCGTGGTGCTCGAAGAGGAAAAGGAACACCTCAAAAAGAATATCATCTCCGAGCTGGAAAAAGGTCAGGTACGCAAGGGCGTCGTGAAAAACATCACCGATTTTGGCGCCTTCGTAGACCTCGGCGGTATCGACGGGTTGCTCCACATCACCGATATGTCGTGGGGCCGTATTGGTCATCCGTCCGAATTGGTCAGCATCGGTCAGGAAATCACGGTGGCCATTCTCGAGTTCGACCGCGACCGCGAACGGATTTCGCTGGGTCTCAAACAGCTTGAACCATACCCGTGGGCCAATGTAGCCGAACAGTACCCCGTCAGCACGGTCGTCAAGGGTCGCGTAGTCAGCATTACCGACTACGGCGCGTTTGTCGAGTTGGAAAAAGGCGTCGAAGGGCTTATCCATATCTCGGAGATGTCCTGGACCAAACACATCACCCACCCGTCCAAACTGGTCTCCATCAACGATGTCATATCGGCGATGGTACTTAAGGTAGATCAGCAGAACGAGAAAATCTCGCTCGGCATGAAACAGACTCAGCCGGACCCGTGGAAAGCGCTCGAAGAGAAATTCCCCATCGGAACGATCGTCATGGGCAAGGTACGCAACCTTACCGCGTTTGGCGCTTTCGTGGAGCTTGAAGAGGGGATCGACGGTCTGGTGCATATCTCGGATATGTCGTGGACCAAACGTATCAAACACCCCAGCGAGATCCTCAAAAAGGGTGACGATGTTCGCGTGGTAGTACTCAATATCGACACCGACGCACGCCGGATTTCGCTCGGCATCAAACAGGTCACGGAAGATCCGTGGATTTCGCTGGCGGATGTGTACCCGGTAGACGTGGAAACCACCGGTAAAATCGTCCGTCTGCTGGAACGCGGCGTAGTCGTCGAACTCCCGCACGACGTAGAGGGTTTTGTACCCATCTCGCAACTCGGCCATCCGAATATCAAACGACCGGGTGACGCGTTCAAGGAAGGCGAGGACATTCCCCTCAAAGTCATCGAGTTTGACGTCAAAAACCGCCGTATCGTGCTAAGCGTCAAAGCCTATTTCCGAGACCGGGAACGCGCCGAAGTGGACGAATATCTCCAGCAGCACCCGATAGAAGCCACGGCAATCGGTGACGTGGCCACCATAGAGGGCGAACTCGCCGGCGAAAAACTCGATACCGGAACCAGCGAATAGACGTCTATTCTAAACCTGCTCCGAGGGAGTGCGCGACCACGCATGTCAAACGAATCTACCCCTTCCGTGGCGTTGCACACCCTCGGTTGCAGGCTGAACCATTACGAGACGGAGGCGATCCGGGAAAAGTTCGTTGCCGAAGGATTCCGGGTCGTTCCGTTTACCTCCGAAGCCGACGTATACGTGGTCAACACGTGTACGGTGACCGGCCAAGCCGACTATCAGGCACGACAGACGCTTCGTCGTGTCATCCGCCAATCCCCCGACTCCTTTGTCGTAGCTACCGGATGCTACGCCCAGACCGATGCACAAGCGCTTTTGGACATCGAAGGCGTGAATCTGGTACTCGGCAATGCGGAAAAGGCCGACATCGTCAGATATGTAACCGAGGGGCGACGCACAGCGCAGCCCTCGGCCATCGTCACTCGACGGAGCGATCTGTCCTCGTTTGACGAAAGTCTCGACGTACACGCCTTTGCCGACCATACGCGGGCGTTGCTCAAAATACAGGATGGGTGCGATCAGTTTTGTTCGTTTTGCATCATCCCTTGGGCACGAGGAAGACACAGAAGCCGCTCCGCAAACTCCATAGACCGGGAATTGGCGTCGTTCCAAGCAGGTGGCTTCCGGGAAGTGGTGCTTACCGGCGTGCATCTCGGCGAATACGGCTCCGACTTACGACCGGTCTCGTCGCTCTGTGAGACGATAGAAACCATCCTGAGCCGCCCGTACCCGGCCCGGTTGCGTTTGAGTTCGATATGGCCGACCGCCGTCACTCCTTCGCTTGTCGGTTTTATGACCCGCCATCAACCCCGGTTTTGCCGATATCTTCATCTGGCCGTCCAGCACGCAGACAACGAAATACTCGCGGCGATGCGGCGCCCCTATACCGTAGAAGACACCGACACCGTCATCCGACAGGTTGTACGGGACATCCCGGGTATCTGTCTCGGTGCCGACATCATGACCGGGTTCCCGGGTGAAACGTCCGCGCATTTCGACCGGATGTACCGGTGGTTGGAAGACGCGCCCTTGGCGTATCTACACGTATTTTCCTATTCTCCCCGCAAACATACCCTTGCCGCGCGAATGCCAGGACAGGTAAACCCTCGCCAAACAAAGGAGAGAAGTCTTTTGCTCCGTCGTCTGAGCGAGAGCAAAACCGAAGCATTCTACCGTTCGTTCGTAGGCAGTGAAGTGGAAGTGCTGGTAGAAACCTCGGAAAGAGAAGGGAGGCTTTCGGGGCGGACGGACAACTATGTGCGGGTCGAGTTTGAGGGGCCGGATTCGCTGATGGGGCATACGGTCGTTGTGCGGCTTACGGAGGCGAACGGACAACGTGCCGTAGGGGTGCAACCCCCGGTAGAAAGACGTTGACAGCCGTCGGATGCGGCTATATCTTAAGATGCGTTTGCGCCAGTAGCTCAGTGGATAGAGCGACGGCCTCCGGAGCCGTAGGTCAGAGGTTCAAGTCCTCTCTGGCGTATTTTCCCTTTCAAAATATCCCGTTTTTTTCTTCGTGTAGCGTATTGCCAAGCAGATAACGCACCGTCGAGGCGTACCATCTGGCTTGGCGCCCTCCACGCGCGACCTGCTTGGTCGCCACGCCTGTCCGATTAAGTTCATCGGCGATCTTGCGCAGAGACCACCGATTTTCGCGCCACGTCCGTACCTGAGCCAGAACTTCCTGCTCGACTCGGTTGGGGTTTAATTGATTCCCCACGAGATCGTATCCGTATGGTGTTACACCGTAGGAAAAACGGTTCGATTTTTTTAGCGCGATATCGGTCCGTGTCCGCTCCGACGTAAGAGACGGCTCCAAGACCGCCAGTTCCGCCGTTGTGCGGCGAAATATCTCCCCTTCCTCCGTGTCCGACTGGATCGGCGCGCCGCCCATATCCGTTACATGCAAGGTAAGACCAAGCGCCGTCCATGCCGATAGATACAAAAGAATTTCGTCGGCACTGCGAAAAAGACGGTCCAATTTCCAGATCACCACATGCCCTACACCGCCCGACTCGACCACCTTGAGCAAATCTCTCCCTCCAAGCCGGTGTGTCAACGGTATAGCGCCAGCTACCCGGTCGTCGCGAACCGTAAGAATAGCATCCAGGGAAACCGAGCGGCAATAGGCGGAGATAGACGCTTCCTGAGCGCGCATGGCTTTTTCGTCGGGTTCGTGTTCCTGCGGCCCTATACGGAGATAGCATACGGCTTTGTTCATAGCCACGGATTCCTGGATAAACGGATGAAAGAAACGGCGCAATGTATGGATAGGTACTGTTTTGGACGGGCTTTATCAATTCAATTTTTTCTTGCGATATTGTCGTAGGGGCTGTATATTTACAAGGTGTTCCGGTTTGGCCCGTCGTCGAACGCCGGGTATCTTTCGGGCCGGGCCGGTCTTGTGAAGTGGGCGGTGGGGTTGCCCGCTTTTTTTGTATAGACACGCTGGAGAGTACGCCATTGATCGACGATCGGGAAACGATCTTGTCGCGTGTCAGACCGCTGATCGATCCTGTCGTCGAAAAGGCCGGGCTGGAACTGGTCGACGTCGAACTTACCGGTGGGCATGGTCGGGCGATTTTGCGGGTCTTGGTAGACAGACAGGAGCGGGTGACGCTCGACGAATGCGTACGGGTAAATCGGGCGCTCTCGGACCTTCTCGATGTCGAGGATCCGATTCCTTATACGTACACGCTGGAAGTTTGTTCTCCCGGCTTGGATCGCCCGTTCAAGACGTTGCGCGACTATGAACGCGCCATCGGAAAACCGATCCGGATCGTTACGCGGGAAAATTTCGAAGGGACCAACGTCCATATAGGACGGCTGGAAACATGCAGCGACACGGAGGTTGCCGTCCGCATCGGCGAGACGCTCCGGATCATTCCCGTGTCGATCGTTCAGAAAGCGCAGAAAGAAATCGTCTGGGAATAGGCGGCGTATCCGCCGGAGGTATAGATGGCATGAATTATGAAGTGACGGAAGCCTTAAGTCAGATCATGCGCGAGAAAAACGTCGACCGTACGGTGGTGATGGAAACCTTGCGCACCGGTCTTGTGGCGGCGGCGCGCAAACAATTCGGCACCGGTGAAAACATCGACCTGCGGATGGACGAGAAAACCGGCCGGATGGAGATGGTGGCGACATGGAACGTGGTGGGTGACGTGGTCGATCCTGAGACCGAAAAAACGCTTGCCGAGGCGCGTCAGATCGACCCGTCGGCGCGGGTAGGAGAGACGTTCGAGCAGACGCTTCCTTTCGATCTTTTCGGGCGCAACGCCATCCAAGCGGTCAAACAGGTGGTTGTCCAGCGTGTACGCGAGGCCGAACGCGAAAACATCTACGAACTGTACAAGGACCGCGTGGGCGACACCGTTACCGGTACCGTACAACAGGTGGACCGGGGCAACATCATCGTCAAGCTGGACCGGGCTGAGGCGTTGGTTCCGTGGCGCGAACAGATTCGCCGGGAAAAGTACAAACAGGGCGAAACAATCCGCGCGTACATATTCGAAGTACAGAAATCGGCCAAAGGCCCGCAGATTCTTCTTTCACGCACCCATCCCGGTTTTCTGGAAATCCTGTTTCGGATGGAAGTCCCCGAAATACACGAAGGCATCGTGGAGGTTAAGTCGGTCGCGCGTGAACCCGGCGACCGGTCCAAGATCGCCGTGTTTTCGCATGACAACCGAGTAGACGGGGTAGGAGCATGCGTGGGGATGAAGGGCACACGCGTACAGGCGGTGGTCCGGGAACTTAACAACGAACGAATCGATATCGTGCCGTGGAGCAACGACCCTACCGTATTTGTCACGCAGGCGCTCCGTCCGGCGAACGTGTCGCAGGTTCATATCCTCGATATTGCCGAAAAAAAGATGCGTGTCGTCGTCGAGGACGATCAACTGTCGCTTGCCATCGGCAAGGCAGGGCAAAACGCCCGGCTTTCCGCCAAGTTGACCGGCTGGAACATCGACTTGATCAAGCGTTCCGACCTTGAGAAACAGTTGATGGCCGAGACGTTCGGGGTAGATCGCGACGAAAAGGAAGAGGAAGTTTCGGATTTGGGCGGTGTTCCGGTAGACGACTTGGTGGGGCTTTCGCCCAAGTGGCTGGAAAAACTCAAGGAGGCGGGGTATACAACCATCGAGTCGTTGGAAGGGGTGACGCGGGAACAGCTCATGGAGATTCCCGGTGTCGGGGCGGCGACGGCAGACAAGATGTTGACGGCGGTCCGGGGCGCACAATAAACGGTGGAGCCGCAGATGAAAAGAGTCCGGGAAACACAAGACGGCGTTTCCAACGGCGAATTGCGGCCTGTGATTTCGGATTCGATCTTGGGATTGATCGGTCTTGCCTTTCGCGCGCGTCAGGTGCGGGCAGGTGCTTCGGCAACCCGAGCGCTGATTCGTTCGGGCAAGGCGCGTCTTGTAGTGGTGGCTAAGGACAGTTCGGAGAATACGAAGCGGTTGTTTACCTATCTTGCCCGGCAACAGGCGATTCCCATCGTAGAAGGACACACCTGCGAGGAGTTCGGCGTTTGTTTCGACGGCGCTCCCAAGGCAGTGGTGACGATAATCGACGCTCATTTTGCAGACGGCATTCTAAAAAAAGCCGGCATACGATCCCCCCGAAACGGGAGGACCCACCAGGGGGAGGCATAACGATATGGCCCGAAAAAGAATCTACGAAGTTGCCCGTCAGTACAACATTTCGAGCGATGCGCTCATCCAGATGCTGCGCGACCTCAAACACGACGTAAAGAGTCACATGAGTGTCATGGACGAAAAGATGATTCTTGACGTCAACATGAAGTTCGAGGCTGAAAAGATCGCGGCGCGCGAGGATCAGGCCCGCAAAAAGCTGATGGCTGAAAAGACGGAAAAACCGGTGAGCGAAAAACCACAGCCCGGAAAATCACCCGTCGCCGCACCGCAAGGTCCGCAAGGGGGACCCCAGCAGTCGCAGACCGCCCCTGCCGCGCAACGTCCGCAAGGAGGGCCGCGCCCGTCGGGTGCCGGACTGCAACGTCCATCGGGTGCCGGACCCCAACGTCCGCAAGGAGGGCCGCGTCCGTCGGGTGCCGGACCCCAACGTCCGCAAGGGGGATCACCACGCCGCCCCGCTTCCCCGGCCACCGCCCCGGCCCGACCGGCAACGGCTCCGTCTTACGATGCCGGTGGAGAGGATCGTGCCCGACGCCATCGGTCAAAACGAAAAAAACGTCCGGCAACGGATCAACGTGAGGTGGAAGCCAGCGTACGCCGTACCCTTGCCCAGATGGACACGGGCCGTGTACGCCGACGCCGACGCCGCGGTGGAAAAGACGAGGACGGTGAAGAAACCGATCAGGGCAACCTGATTCAGGTTCCGGAGTTTATTTCCGCCGCCGAACTGGCCGAATACATCGGCGTAAACCCGACGGCCATCGTCGCCAAATGTTTTCAGATGGGGCTGATGATCACCATAAACCAGCGACTCGATATGGCTACCTTGGTGACCGTCGCCGCGGAATTCGGTTTTGAACTGGAAGAACAGGCCGAATACGGTCTCGAATTTCTGGAGGAAGAAGAAAAGGAAGAAGAGGAAGCGGAACTCGATGCACGTCCCCCTGTCGTGACTATCATGGGGCATGTAGATCACGGAAAAACCTCGTTGCTCGACTACATCCGCGAGAGCAACGTAATCGCTGGGGAAGCGGGTGGTATCACGCAGCATATCGGTGCGTACGAAGTGGAACTTCCCCAAGGGAAAATCGCATTTCTGGATACACCCGGTCACGAAGCGTTTTCGGCCATGCGTGCGCGTGGCGCTCAAGCCACCGATTTGGTCGTGCTCGTCGTCGCGTCGGACGAGGAAGTCATGCCGCAAACGGTGGAAGCCATAGACCACGCCAAAGCCGCCAGCGTTCCGATCATTGTTGCGCTCAACAAGATGGACCTCCCTACGGCGCGTCCGGATCGTATCAAGGATCAGTTGGGGCATCACGGTCTGATCCCGGAAGAATGGGGAGGTGAGACCATCATGTGCGAGGTATCGGCCAAAACCGGCACCGGGGTCGATCACTTGCTGGAGATGATACTGCTTCAGTCCGAGGTGCTGGACCTAAAGGCCAACTACAACCGGCGTGCGCAGGGTGTAGTCATCGAAGCGGAACTGGACAAGGGACGCGGAACGATGGCGACGGTACTGATCCAGCAAGGCGTATTAAAAGTTGGAGATCCCTTTGTTGCGGGCCAGAACAGCGGCAAGGTGCGGGCGCTCCTCAATGAACGAGGTCACCGAATGGAGTCCGCCGGGCCATCCACCCCGGTTCAGATCATGGGATTTACGGGTATGCCGCAGGTGGGGGATATGTTTGCGGTGATGGAATCGGAGCAGTTGGCACGGGAAATCAGCAACAAACGCCAGCAACTGCGGCGCGCACATGACTATCGCCAAGCACGCCCTGTCACCCTCGAAGATATCTATCATCAGATACAGGAAGGGCAGATACAAGAACTGCCTTTGGTGATCAAGGGCGACGTAGGCGGTTCGGTAGAAGCGTTGAGCGACCAGCTTATTCGGCTTGAAAACGACGAGGTAAAAATCCGGATCATCCATGCCGGGGTCGGTGCGATCAACGAATCCGACGTGTTGCTGGCGACCGCCTCCAACGCCATCATCATCGGGTTTCACGTACGCCCGGCCAATGCCCGCGTCCGCGATCTCGCCGAACGCGAAAAAGTCGATATCCGGTTGTACGATATCATTTACCGGGTTACGCAGGATGTTACGGCCGCGCTCGAAGGGATGCTCAAACCGGAAATTCAGGAAAAGGTCGTGGGGATCGTCGAAATTCGGGAAATCTTCCGGGTGCCGCGTGCCGGCGTCGTAGCCGGATGTCTGGTCCAGTCGGGATCGGTTCGTCGTAACGCATCGGTCCGGTTGGTACGGGACGGCGTGGTGGTGTACGATGGCACGATCGGATCGTTGCGTCGGTTTAAGGAAGATGTGCGCGAAGTGCAGACCGGGTTCGAGTGCGGTCTGACAATCGACGGGTATCAGGATTTAAAAGAGCGTGATCAGGTGGAAGTATACGAAACACAGGAAGTGGCCCGTCAGTTTCAGGTACGATAACGCATGGTGGTAGCTACCTGTCGGATCGAGATGTTCGTGCCGGAAAGCGGCTCACTTAAGGGAAAACGTCAGGTCGTCAAAGCGCTCAAAGATCGGATTCGCAGCCGTTTTAACGTATCGGTGGCGGAAGTCGATCATCAGGATTTGTGGCAACGGGCGACGCTTGGCGTGGCGGTTGTGTCCAACGAATCGGCCCATGCCGATCAGACATTGGCGCACGTCATTCGGCTGGTCCAACAGGAACCACGATTGACGGTACTCGATATACAGACCGAATTTCGATAGGACGTTGAAATGCCGCACCGTCGCCCGGTCCGCGTGGCGGACCAGATCAAAGAAGAAATCAGCGACATTCTTCGCACCGAGATGAAAGATCCGCGTTTGGGTTTTCTGACGATTACGGCGGTGGATATCTCGACCGATCTGCGTCATGCAAAGGTATTTTTTAGTGTGTTGGGGACCGACAAAGAGAAAGAACAATGCCGAACTACGCTTGAGAAGGCGGCAGGATTTGTCCGGTCACAGCTTGGTCGGCGTGTCAGGATGCGGCATATCCCTGAACTTTTGTTTCGCTATGACGACTCGTATGCCTACGCGCAGCGTATTGCCGAGGTCATGAAAAAAATAGAACCTGAATCCGACGGCGAAGCGGTCGTTCCTTCTGCCGGGGAGGAACGGTAACATCGATGAAGGTGTTTCGCACTATCGACGAGGCGGCCTCGGAAGCCGGGGGGGCGGTCATTGCGGTAGGAAATTTTGATGGGGTTCACGAGGGGCATCGGGTCATCATAGCGACGGCGATAGACAGGGCGCGTCAACTGGGCAGTTTGTCCATGATCGTAACGTTCGATCCGCATCCGCGTCAGGTGCTGGGAAAAAACGTCGCTTTTTCGGTGTTGACTTCGCTGGAAGAAAAAATCCATCTGATCGGTCGGAAGGGAGCGGATGCGCTGTTGATCATACCGTTTACCGAAGCGTTCGCCCGGATCGAACCGGAGCTTTATGTACGGGAAATCTATGTAGACCGGCTTGGCGTCCGGGAAGCGGTGGTAGGATACAGCCATGCGTTCGGTCATCGCGGACACGGCAATACGGACTTGCTGAAAACACTCGGTGCACGGTATGGTTTTCCCGTTCAGGTCGTTCCGCCGTTGAATATCGAGGGAGAAATCGTCAACAGCAGCAAAATAAAGGCATTTCTTTCGGAAGGCCGGGTGTGTGATGCGGCCCGACTGCTTGGGCGGCGGTTTCGGATTACCGGAATGGTGGTCCCCGGAGAGGGAAGAGGGCGAAAGTTGCAATTTCCGACCGCCAATCTGGACTTTGACGGCGTGCCCTATCTGATCCCCCGGCATGGCGTCTATGCAGTAGAGGTGCTGGTGGACGACCGGATTTGCGCCGGTGTGATGAATATCGGTGTTAGACCGACTTTTGGTAGCGATCGGCTGTCGTGCGAAGTGCATATTCTTGATTTTGAAGAACGGATCTACGGAAAACGCATGAGCGTAGAGTTTTCGGGGTACATTCGGGATGAAAAGAAGTTTCCGACCTTGGCGTTGCTGCAAGAACAGATCGGAAACGATATCGTTACGGCTCGTCGGATGTTGAACACCCGTCCATCGGGAAATTGACGGTTCTATCACAAGGAGAGGTCAAAGTGGCTTTAGAGGCGCAGGAAAAAAAGGTCATCGTTTCCAAACAGGCCCGTCACGAAAAGGATACGGGATCGTCGGAAGTGCAGATCGGTTTGCTTACGGCCCGTATCGTCGAGTTGACGGAGCATTTCAAGGTCAACAAACACGACCATCATTCGCTTCGAGGGCTTTTGCGGCTCGTAGGCCAGCGACGTCGTCTTATGGCCTATCTCAAGCGCAAGGACATAGAGAAATACCGGAAAGTGGTGGCGGATCTCGGATTGCGTGGTTGAACACCGTAGTTTTTCGAAAGCGCCGCGTGGGCGAAGTTATATCTACCGAATCCTTTACGGTCGGCGCAGACAGCGATCAACAGGGTGTCGGAAAAGGAGAATGGCTGGTCTATGATACATCGTGTTGAGATAGAAATCGCTGGCAAGAGCCTATCCCTTGAAACTGGGAAGGTGGCCAAACAGGCAGATGCCGCCGTATGGGCGCAGTATGGCGAAACGATCGTCCTTGCTACCGCCGTTTCGGCCCGGCAAACCGGCGAGCTTAGGGATTTTCTTCCGCTTACCGTGGACTATCAGGAAAAGATGTACGCCGCAGGCCGCATACCCGGAAGCCGTATGCGCCGCGAAGGTCCACCGACCGAGAAGGAAACCCTGAGCGGTCGTCTGATCGACCACGCGATCCGCCCGCTGTTCCCCAAAGACTATCGTTGCGACACCCAGGTGATGGTCATGGTGCTGTCCGCCGATCTTGAAAACGATTCCGATATTTTGGGTATCGTGGCGGCGGCGGCGGCGCTTCACATCTCGGACATCCCGTTCAAGGGACCGTTGGCCGGCGCGCGCGTAGGACGGGTAGACGGCGAGTTTATGGTCAACCCGACTTTTGCCTACCGAGATGTCAGCGATCTCGATTTTGTCGTTACGGGGACGCCGGACTATATCATGTCGCTTGAAGGCAACGCGCACGAGATCGAAGAGGAGAGCCTGATCAAAGGCATCATGATGGCGCACGACGCCATCAAACAGATCATCGCCAAAATCGAAGAACTACGTTCGATGTGCGGACAGCCCAAACGCTCGTATGAGTCGCCCAAACGCGACGAAGAACTGGCGAGCAAGGTGGCCGAGATCGCGCAACCGCTTATTCACGAAGCCAATCGGACGCGGGAAAAACAGCAACGCGGCGATCTTTTCAGCCAAGCCGAAACTCTAGCGCTGACCCAACTGGCCGAAGCATACCCGGACAAGACGGGTGCCATCCGTGAAATGGTTAAGGACGTACAAAGCCGCGACATGCACGAGATGATCAAATTCGAAAACGTGCGGGTAGACGGTCGCGGCATGGAAGACATCCGCCCGATCTGGTGCGAAATAGCGCTGTTGCCACGGACGCACGGTTCCGCGATCTTTACGAGAGGGGAAACTCAGTGTCTGGCAGTCACAACGCTGGGTAGCAAACTCGACGAAATGCGTCTCGAAGATCTGGAAGGCGAATCTTCCAAGTCCTTTATGCTCCACTACAACTTTCCTCCGTTTTGTACCGGAGAAGCCCGCCCGGTGCGTGGACCACGCCCCCGAGAAATCGGCCACGGCTCGTTGGCCGAACATGCCATCGCCCCGGTCATTCCCTCCGAAGAGATATTTCCCTATACCGTTCGTATTGTCTCCGACGTGCTGGAGTCGAACAGTTCGTCTTCTATGGCTACTGTCTGCGCCGCGACGCTTTCGCTGATGGACGCGGGTGTGCCAATCAAAAATCCGGTCGCCGGTGTCAATATCGGTCTGATTCCGGACGATCCAAAACCGCAGTATCTGGTAGACATTCAAGGTGTCGAAGATTTTCTGGGCGGTATGGACTTCAAAGTGGCCGGCACGCGTGAAGGCGTTACGGCGATACAGCTTGACGTCAAGGTCATGGCCGTCACCGAAGAGATTCTGCGAGAATCGCTCCGACGCGCCAAAGACGCCAGAAACCATATCCTCGACGTCATGGAACAGGCTATTGCTGCACCGAGAGAGTCGCTGTCGCAGTACGCTCCGCGTATCATCACCATACAGGTTAAAACCGATCAGATCGGCACCGTCATCGGTCCCGGCGGAAAAACAGTACGCGGGATTCAGGAAGAAACCGGCACCAAGATCAATATCGAAAACGACGGCAAAATCACCATAGCCGCGGTAGATGCCGCCGGTGGCGAGCGCGCTCGCGAGATGGTTCTCGCCCTTACCGAAGAACCCGAAGTAGGCAAGATTTACAACGGCCCTATCAAACGCTTGGTAGACTTCGGCGCTTTTGTGGAGATCATGCCCGGAACCGACGGTCTAGTCCACATTTCGGAGTGGGATACCCAGCGTACCAACGCCATGCGCGATGTAGCTTCCGAAGGCGATATCGTTACCGTCAAAATCATCGGTATCGACGGCCAGGGGAAAATCAAACTCAGCCGGAAACAGGCGCTGTAGACGGGACGTTCCGCGCCGTGCAGGCTACTTTGACCCTGAGCAACAGCACTTACCGCAAAACTATCCTCCCTAACGGACTCCGTGTCATCTCTCAAAGCATGACCGGAGTTCGCTCGGTTTCGCTCGGCGTATGGGTTTGGGCCGGCGCCCGATTCGAACCGGCAAACAAATCGGGGATCGCCCATTTTCTCGAACACATGGTGTTCAAGGGAACCCCAAGCCGATCCGCTTACCAGATCGCCCGCAGTATCGAATCGATCGGCGGTCACCTCAATGCCTTTACCGGCAAAGAACTCAACTGCTTTTTTGCCAGCGTCCTCGATCAGCATCTGCCGGTCGCCGTAGAGGTACTCGGCGATATCCTTATGCATTCGCATTTCGAGACCGAGGGACTCAAACGCGAACGCAAGGTGGTCATCGACGAGATCAAGGGACTCGAAGACACCCCGGACGATCTGGTCAACGAGGTGTTTATGAGCCTGGTGTGGAACCCTCACCCGCTAAGCCGTGTCGTACTGGGTGACGAAGCGGCCGTTTCCTCGTTTACCCGGCGTGATGTAAAAGCCTATCTGCGCCGACGCTACTGCGCACCCTATATGTATGTAACGGCGGCAGGGCAGGTAGACCACGAGCAACTGGTATCGCTGATCCGCGACCAATACGATTTTCCCGCCGCTGGCCCAACCCCGTCGCCCGCCGCACCCCCGGCCATGAAGGGACACCGTTCCGTACTGAGCAGAGACATCGCGCAAGCCTATGTCTGCTATGGCGGTCCGGCGCTGTCCTTTGACGATCCGAGAAAATACGCCCTGTTCGTGCTCAATACGTTGCTGGGTGGTGGCATGACTTCGCGGCTGTTTCAGAAAATCCGCGAAGACGCCGGACTGGCTTATTCTATCTTTTCGGATGTCGATTTTTGTGTAGACACCGGTCTGATCAGCGTCGGTGTCGGGACGGACGCGCAGGATGTAAACCGCGTACTGGAGATGGTGCGCCACGAATTCGAAGACCTGCGCCACCATCCGCTCGGCGAAGACGAACTGCAAGACGCCAAATCCCAACTTACCGGCGGTCTGCTGCTCTCGCTCGAAGGCTCCACCCACATCATGAACCGACTGGCCCGGTTCGAACTGTACATGGACCACTATGTATCGGTGGAAGAAACCATCGCAGGCATCGAGTCCGTCACCGCGCATGACGTGCTGACGCTGGCCGACGAACTGCTGGCACCGGAACGTCAGTCGCTGGCGATTATCGGCCCTGTAGACGCGAACGACATCGTATGAGCAAGGAAGTTGCCGTCCCCATCCTGTCGCTTCGTCCCGACAAAATCCGTTCGCTTCCGCAGTATATGAGCACCGGCGCCGCCGGTCTCGATCTTCCGGCTTGTCTCGACGACCCCGTCACTCTGGTCCCGGGCACGGCAACGCTCGTAGGAACCGGATACGCCCTGGCCGTCCCGCCCGGCTACGAAGCCCAGATACGCCCCCGAAGCGGTCTTGCGCTTCGACATCAAATCGGTATATTGAATAGTCCCGGTACGATCGATTCGGACTATCGGGGCGAAATCCGCGTCATTCTTTTCAATTTTGGCCAGCAACCGTACACGATCCAAGATGGCGACAGAATCGCACAGCTTGTCCTCTGCCCCGTACCGCGTATCCGCCTTGTTCCCGTCGAACGACTGGACGAAACCGACCGAGGCGGGGGCGGATATGGTCATACCGGGCGGTGACGCTCCTCCTGCCGTTCCGGTTCTTGTCTATCACAACATAGATCCCCGTATCGAATTTTCCATCACGCGTGTGTCGCCCACTCAATTTGGGCGTCAGATGGATTTTTTAGCGGAAAACGGCTATCGGACGGCAACACTCGCCGAAGTCGCCGAAGCCCGTCGCCAGCGCACCCTGTTGCCCGAAAAAACGGTGGCTATCGTTTTTGACGATGCGCTCGAAGGGGTATACGACCATGCACTGCCCGTGCTTGTCGAACGGTCGTTTGTCTGCACGATTCTTCCCATAGTCGAATACATAGGCCGTTTGAATACGTGGGATGCCAATATAGGCTGGGTGCGCCGTCCGCACATGGACTGGCGTCAGCTTGCCGAAGCCTCGGTGTCCGGCATGGAGATCGGTTCGCATACCCTGCGCCATCCCGATCTGACGGCGCTACATGACGATATGCTGTGCTACGAACTGGAGCGTTCGCGCTTTGTACTCGAAGACCGAATCGGATGTGCGGTACGGGCGCTTTCGTGCCCGTTCGGACGTTGTTCGTCGCGTGTGGTCGATAGGGCGTTTGCCGCCGGATATACCGTCGTTTCGGTGATTCGGGGAAAGACCGTCTTTGCGCATTCGTCAGGCGGTTATGTGCTACCTGGCACGGGCGTATACGGAACCACCTCGCGCCGTTCGTTTATGCGCAAAGTCGCCGGCATGGTCGCCCCCTTCTGGCTTCGATGGATCGAAACAGGTATCGGGTTTTGCGCCGGACAGACACCCCGTATAAAACCGCCCGACACCCCTTAGAATTTGCATCTGCCACGTTTGACGAAACCACACCCCCAAGGAGAACCGCCCGTGAACATGCTCATCCGCTGGTTTACGACGGCGCTTGCCATTTTTCTGCTGACCTATCTGTGGGATGGCATCAAGGTGGATTCATTTACGACCGCGTTGATCGCCGCGCTCGTACTGGGACTGATGAATGCCATCGTGCGTCCCGTACTCGTTTTGCTCACCCTGCCACTGACCGTCCTTTCGATAGGGCTTTTCCTGCTCGTCATCAACGGCACCCTGCTCTATCTTGTCGCTTATCTGATCCATGGGTTCGATATCGACGGATTTGTAAACGCGGTGATCGCCTCCATTGCCATCTGGGCCGTCGGGCTTCTGCTCAACGTGTTTTTCAAGCGAGACTGAGACATGAAAATAACGATGCTGGAAACCACAAAACACGAGATCGCGCTCAACACCCGGATGCCTTTTCGGTACGGCATCGTTTCCATGACGGCACTGCCGCATCTCTTTGTCCGTGTATTGCTCGACGTGGATGGGACGCGAAGGTGGGGTATGGCGGCGGATCATCTGCCGCCCAAATGGTTTACCAAAAACCCACAGTCCTCGCTTGACGACGATGTTGCCGAGATGCGCGAGGTTATCGACCGGGCGCTGGCCATAGCCGCTAGTGCCGGAACGGTGCACACGGTTTTCGATCTTTGGAAAAAGATATACGACGATCAAAAACGATGGGCACAACATACCCCGTACCCACCGCTGTTATGGGGTTTTGGCGTCAGCCTCGTGGAGCGCGCCGTGATCGACGCATTCTGTCGGGCGACAAAGATGCCGTTTGCACGCGCCCTGCGCGAAAACCTTTTGGGCATTCGTCTCGAAACCATCTACCCGGAACTGGAAGGCCTCGCTCCGGCAGACTTTCTTCCCCGAATCCCCCCGGCGCAAATATACGTGCGACACACGGTCGGTTTGATCGACACGCTGCGAGAGAAGGACATCGCGTTGACGGATCGGCTCGACGACGGGTTGCCCCAGTCGCTCGAAGCAGCGATTCGGGCATACGGATTGACCCATTTCAAAATCAAGCTCGCCGGTGATCCGGACAAGGACTTTGCATGGCTTCTGCGTGTCGCCGACGTTCTTGACAATGCCAAAACGGACTA
>Ga0194132_10001382_pt1 | contig 49170 bp, 61 predicted proteins | sample TA2KigOf80mmetaG_FD_148612 | JGI IMG/M metagenome (GOLD analysis project Ga0194132, IMG submission 148612) | Freshwater microbial communities from Lake Tanganyika, Tanzania - TA2015054 Kigoma Offshore 80m | ecosystem: Environmental > Aquatic > Freshwater > Lake | place: Tanzania: Lake...
CGGGCGACAACGTGTCGCTTGAGATTGAACTGATCACTCCGGTGGCCATGGACAAGGGGCTCCGGTTCGCCATCCGCGAGGGTGGCCGTACCGTGGGCGCCGGCACCGTCACCGAGATTATCGCGTAGGACCGGCAGACGGAACGAGGTCGCATGAATAAGGAACGCATTCGAATTCGGCTGAAGGCGTACGATCACCGGGTCCTGGACCAGTCGACGACGGACATTGTCGACACGGCCAAGCGGACCGGCGCCGTGATCGCGGGTCCCATCCCGCTGCCCACGGTGAGGAACCGCTACACGGTGAACCGTTCGCCGCACGTGGACAAGAAGTCCCGTGAGCAGTTCGAGATCCGGACCCACAAGCGCCTGCTCGACATTCTCGAGCCGACGCAGGAGACGGTGGATGCGCTCATGAAGCTCGATCTGCCGGCCGGTGTGGACGTCGAGATCAAGGCGTTCGGGAAGAAGTAAACAGGAGGGGGGCGGCGAGTCCGCTCCTTTCCGGCTCTCTCCGGGCTTGCGAACGGAGAGAGAGTCCGGGCCGGTGGCGGCGCGAGGCGCTCCGGGGTCCGGGAAAAGGTTGAGTAAGAGGGATTTCGTATGAGCCCAGGAATTCTAGGCAAGAAGATCGGCATGACGCAGGTGTTCCGGCCCAATGGTGAAGTGGTGCCGGTGACGCTGCTCAAGGCGGGTCCGTGCGTGGTGACCCAGCGGAAGACCGCGACGACCGACGGCTACGAGGCGGTGCAGTTGGGTCTGGTGGAGTTCGCCAAGACGAAGAACATCACCAAGCCGGCGGCGGGGCATCTCAAGAAGTCGGGCGCCGACGGCGTCCGCTTCCAGCGTGAACTGCGGCTGGACGGCGGGAGCGGCGACATGAAGGCCGGCGACCGGGTGCTGGTGGGCGAGTTCAAGCCGGCCGACAAAGTGGATGTGATCGGTGTGAGCAAGGGCCGCGGCTTTGCGGGTCTTGTGAAGCGGCATCACTTCCGCGGCGGCGAAAACACTCACGGTTCGATGTTCCATCGCGCGCCCGGTTCGATTGGCGCGTCGAGCTTTCCCTCGCGGGTATTCCCCGGCATGCGCATGGCGGGCCATATGGGCCACCAGCGGGTGACGGTGCGGAACCTGGAAGTGATCGAAGTGAACGCCGAGGACAACGTGCTGGCGGTGAAGGGCGCGGTGCCGGGCCCGGCGGGCAGCTACGTGCTGGTGCGGCGGGCGAGGAGCTAACCGGAGAAAGACGATGCCGACTGTCGACGTTTTCAATCTCAGCAACGAGAAAGTGGGTCAGATCGACCTGAGCGACGCCGTCTTCGCGGCTCCGGTCAATCAGGCCCTGCTCTATGAATCGGTGCGCAATCACCGCGCCAACCAGCGCGGCGGCCACCACAAGACCAAGACCCGCCATGAGGTGTCGGGTTCGGGCAAGAAGCTGTGGCGGCAGAAGGGAACCGGCCGGGCCCGCATGGGCTCCATCCGTTCGCCGCTGTGGCGCCATGGCGGCACGGTGCACGGGCCGCAACCGCGCAGTTATGCCTACAAGCTGCCGCGCAAGATGCTGTTGGGCGCTCTTCGCTCGGCGCTGACGGCGAAGCTGAACGACGGCGAACTCCGCGTGGTGAGAGACTTCAACCTGGCCGACCACAAGGCCAAGTCGATGCGGGGTGTTCTCAACGGCCTGGACGTGAAGAAGACCGTGCTGCTGGTGAGCAACGGAGAGAACCGCAACCTCGAGCTGGGCTCGCGCAATCTGGAGGGTGTGACGCTGGTGGCTTCGAAGGATGTCACCACGTACGACCTTCTGGCTCACCGCCAGGTGCTGGTGAGTGAAGAGGCGGCGCGCAAGCTTTCGGAGGGTTTGGCGAAATGAATCTGACGGATGTGCTCCTGGGCCCGGTGATCACCGAAAAGGGCCACGACAAGCGCGAAAGCGAAGCGACGCTCTGTTTCAAGGTGGCCCTTGATGCGAACAAGACCGAGATCAAGGCCGCGGTGCAGAAGCTGTTCAAGGTGAAAGTGGCCGACGTTCGGACCACGACGCAGGAAGGCAAGCTCCGCCGCCGGGGCCGGTTCGCCGGCTACCGCAGCGACTGGAAGAAGGCCTACGTGCGGTTGAAGGCGGGCGAGAAGATGCCCGAGTACACGGATATTTAAGGCGGGAGCGAGCAAACGATGCCGATCAAGTCCTATCGTCCCACCACGCCGACGCGGCGGTTCCAGACCGTAGCGTCGCGGGAGGACATCACCAAGCAAACGCCCGAAAAGTCCCTTACCAGCGGCAAGCTCCGGTCGGGCGGCCGGAATAACCTGGGCCAGGTCTCCTCGCGGTTTCGCGGGGGCGGCCACAAGCGGTCCTACCGGGTGATCGATTTCAAGCGCGACAAGCAGGGTGTTCCGGCGAAAGTCGCGGCGATTGAGTACGACCCGAACCGTTCGGCGCGCATCGCGCTGCTGCACTACGTGGACGGCGAGAAGCGCTACATTCTGGCCCCGGACGGGTTGGAGGTGGGCCGCACGGTGCTTTCCGGTCCCACGGCGGACATTCTGGCGGGCAACTCTCTGCCGCTGAAGAACATCCCGGCCGGCACGACGGTGCATGCCATCGAGCTGCGGCCCGGCAAGGGCGCCCAGATGGCGCGCGCGGCCGGTGCGCAGGCCCAGTTGATTTCGAGGGAAGGCGGGCTGGCTCTGCTGAAGCTTCCTTCCGGTGAGGTGCGCCGTGTGAATTCGGACTGCGCCGCCACCATCGGCCAGGTGGGCAATCTGGATCATGAGAACGTGTCGCTGGGCAAGGCGGGCCGCACGCGGTGGCTGGGCAAGCGCCCGCACAATCGCGGCGTGTCGATGAACCCGGTGGATCACCCGCACGGCGGCGGCGAGGGCCGCACCTCCGGCGGACGGCACCCGGTGACGCCGTGGGGCCAGCCCACGCGCGGGTTCAAGACGCGGAACAACAAGCGCACGGACAGCATGATCGTGAGCCGGAGAAAGGGTAAGTAAGCGATGAGCCGGTCACTGAAAAAGGGCCCATTTACCGACCTCCACTTGAGCGTGAAGGTGGAAGCCCTGAATGCCAAGAACGAAAAGAAAGTGGTGAAGACCTGGTCCCGCCGCTCGACCATCCTGCCGGAGTTCATCGGGCACACCTTCGCTGTTCACAACGGCAAGAAGTTCATCCCGGTCTACGTCACCGAGAACATGGTGGGCCACAAGCTGGGCGAGTTTTCACCGACGCGGACCTTCAAGGGCCATGCCGCCAAGTCGGCGGAGAAGTCGAAGTAGTCCGGGGAGAGTAAGCCAATGGAAGCAAGAGCCGAAGCCAGATACGTTCGAATCTCAGCGCAGAAAGCCAGGCTGGTGGTGGATCTGATCCGCGGCCGCAAGGCCGGCGAGGCGATCACCATCCTGCGCCAGACCAACAAGCGGATTGCGCCGACGGTTGAAAAGGTGCTGCGGAGCGCGATCGCCAATGCCGAGGACCGGTCCTCGGATGTGGATGTGGACAAGCTGTATGTGTCGGAAGCCTACGTGAACGAGGGGCCGCGCATGAAGCGCATCCGGCCGGCGCCCATGGGCCGCGCCTACCGCTATCAGCGGCGGATCGCGCACATCGCGGTGACCGTGAAGGAAAAGGAATAGGGAGAGAGAATGGGCCAGAAAGTACATCCCTTTGGCTTCCGGCTGGGCGTCACCCGCACATGGAAGTCGCGCTGGTTCGCCAAGAACGGCTATTCGAAGCTGTTGCATGAGGACCTGGAGCTGAAGAAGTCGCTGGGTGAGCGGCTGAAATCGGCGGGCGTGAGCGCCATTGAAGTGGACCGCCCCGGCAACAAGCTGCGGATCACGATCCGGACCTCGCGGCCCGGGATCATCATCGGCAAGCGCGGCGCCGAGATCGAGAAGCTGAAGCAGGATCTGGCCAAGAAGACGAAGCGGGAAGTCTTCATCGACATTCAGGAAGTTCACAAGCCGGAGCTGGATGCGCAGCTTGTGGCCGAATCCATTGCGCTGCAGCTTGAGAAGCGCGTGGCGTTCCGGCGGGCGATGCGCAAGGCGGTGGACAGCGCGCTGCGGTTCGGTTGCAAGGGCATCAAGGTGCGTGTGTCGGGCCGGTTGAACGGCGCCGAGATTGCGCGCAGCGAATGGTATCTTCAGGGCCAGCTTCCGCTGCACACGCTGCGCGCCGATGTGGAGTACGGTTTTGCCGAGGCGAATACAACGTACGGCGTGATCGGCGTCAAGGCGTGGATCTACAAGGGCGAGATTCTTGAGGGCGGCCAGCGCCGGACACGGTCCGATGAGCCGCGCAAGAATGCTCCGCGCGGGGACCGGGAGCGGCGGCGTGACCGTGGCGACCGGCCGGATCACCGCGGGGATCGCGGCGACCGGGGGCCGCGGCCTCAGGCTCAGGGTCACGGACAGGTTCATGGCCAGGTTCATGCGGCGATTCATGCGCCGGTGGCCGACAGCGGTCCGGTGGTTCAGGCCCTTCCGGCCGACATGCCGCAACCGGTCCGGCAGGCAGCCAACCCGATTTTGCCGCCCATGGCGCCCCCTCAACCTTCCTGGAAGCAGGAGATCAAGGGCGGCGAGGGCGAGAATAGCTAAAGGTTTATGGACTTTCCCGCGTCGAGCAATCGATAGTTAGGGGAATCGAGGAGAAACAACAGCCATGTTGATGCCAAAGAAAGTCAAGTACCGTAAGCAGCAGCGCGGCCGGATGACCGGCAAGGCGTGGCGCGGCTCCTCGGTGGCGTTCGGCGAGTTTGGCTTGAAGGCGCTGCGGTGCGGCTGGATCACGGACCGGCAGATTGAAGCGGCCCGCGTGGCGATGACGCGATTCATCAAGCGCGGCGGCAAGGTGTGGATCCGGCTGTTCCCGGACAAGCCGATCACGAAGAAGCCCGCCGAGACTCGTATGGGTAAGGGCAAGGGCGCACCCGAGCAGTGGGTGGCGGTGATTCGCCCGGGCAAGATCCTGTTTGAGATGGAAGGTGTTCCGTACGACATCGCTCTGGAGGCGATGCGGCTGGCGGCGCAGAAGCTGCCGCTGCCCACCAAGATGGTGACCCGCGACCAGTAGGGCCGCCGCCAGGACGTAGAAGAGGATAGCTATGAAAGCAAGCAAGATTCGGGAAATAGAGGCGGCCGAGATGAAGACCAAGCTCTCCGACGCCAACGAGCAGATTTTCCGGCTTCGGTTTCAGCTCTCGATGGGGCAGACCGACGGCGTCAAGAAGTATCGCGAACTGCGCAAGGACCGGGCGCGGATGCTGACCATCGCGGCCGAGCGCGCCAAGGGAGGCAAATAGTCCATGGCTCAGGAAGCCAAGCAGGCACACAAGAACGAGAAAGTCGGCCAGGTGCTGGCTTCGAAGATGGCGAAAACCATCGTGGTGGTGGTGGAGCGCCGGGTGCAGCATCCGGTGTACAAGCGGATCATCACCAAGCGGAAGAAGTTTTACGCGCATGACGAGAAGGGCCTTGCCAAGCCTGGCGACGTGGTGCGGATCATCGAATGCCGGCCCATGAGCCGCCTGAAGCGCTGGACGCTGGGCGAGATTGTGCGGAAGGCCGTGCAGGTGGGTGTGGAGCCGTCCGAGGTCGCATAAGCGGCTCTGGGTTTTAGGAAGCGAATGAGAGGGATAACGCAATGATTGGAATGCGCACAATCCTCGAGGTGGCGGACAACTCCGGCGCCCGGAAGCTGCAGTGCATCCTGCCGCGCGGCGGAGACCTGGGGCTGCGCGCCGGTTTGGGCGACATCGTGACGGCGGCGGTGAAGGAAGCCGCGCCGGATTCGAATGTGAAAAAGGGCAAGGTGGTGCGGTGCGTGATCGTCCGGATGCGCAAGGAGACCCGCCGCAAGGATGGCACCTACATCCGTTTCGACTCGAACGCGGCGGTGCTGGTGAATGACTTGGGCGAGCCGATCGGCACGCGTGTCTTCGGGCCGGTGGCGCGTGAGCTGCGCGACAAGCGGTTCATGAAGATTGTGTCGCTGGCTCCGGAGGTGATCTGAACCATGGGCGTGATGAAACTGAGCGGCAGCCGGTTGAAGGGCGCGCCGGCTCGTATCCGAATCAAGAAGAACGACACGGTCCGGGTGATCACGGGGCGTGACAAGGGGAAGACGGGCCGGGTTCTGGAAGTGGATCACGAGCGTGGCCGGCTGCTGGTGGAGGGCGTGATGCTGGTGAAGCGCCACACGCGCGCCAATCCGCAACGGCAGATCAAGGGCGGCATCGCCGAGCGCGAGGCTTCCATCCACGTGTCGAACGTCATGCTGCTCACCTCGGGCGGCGTTGCTACCCGCATCGGAACCAAAGTGGAGACCGAAGGCGGCAAGACCCGCCGGACGCGGATTGCCCGGAAGACGGGTGAGACGGTCTAGCGGCTGAAGGATTGCACAATGGCTAAGGCGAGACTGAGAGAACAGTATCTGAAGAACGTGGCCCCGGCGCTGCGCAAGGAGTTCGGCTACGCCAACATCATGGCCGTGCCGAAGATCGAGAAGATTTCGATCAACATCGGCATGGGTGAAGCGACGCAGAACTCGAAGCTGATGGACCCGGCGGTGACTGAACTGGGCGCGATTGCCGGCCAGAAGCCGGTGGTGACCAAGGCCAAGAAGTCGATTGCGGCGTTCAAGCTGCGCGAGGGCATGCCGATCGGGTGCATGGTCACTCTGCGGGGCGACCGGATGTTCGAGTTTCTCGACCGGTTGATCAACGTGGCTCTGCCGCGTGTGCGCGACTTCCGGGGTGTGTCGCCGAAGGCCTTTGACGGCCGCGGCAACTACACGCTGGGGTTGAAGGACCAGTTGATCTTTCCGGAGATCGACTACAACAAGGTTGAAAAGACCAAGGGCATGAACATCTGCATCACCACCTCGGCCAAGAGCGACAAGGAAGGACACGCTTTGTTGCGGCTGATGGGGATGCCGTTCCGGCAGTAATCCGGCGACGGAAAAGGACAAAGGATTTAGAGCATGGCAACCACCGCGAAGGAAGCAAAAGACAGGCAGTTGAACGAGAAGATTGTCCGCGCCAAGGGCACCGGGAAGAAAGTTCCGATGGCGTGCCGGCTGCGGAACCGGTGTCTGCGCTGCGGCCGCCCGCGGGGCTATCTGCGCAAGTTCGCGCTGTGCCGGATCTGTTTCCGGCAGTTGGCCCTGGCCGGTGAGATTCCGGGCGTGGTCAAGTCGAGCTGGTAAGCAGGAACTAGGAACACAGGAAGCAGCAACTCAGGAAGAAGGTAGCGAGAACGATGGTTTCCGATCCCATTGCCGACATGCTGACGCGGTTGCGGAACGCTCTCAAGGCGCGCCACCCGAAAGTGGATGTCCCGGCGTCGAAGCTGAAGGCCGAGATCGCCCGAATCCTCAAGGAAGAGGGCTATATCATGAACTACAAGCTGGCCGAGGAAGGCTCCCGCCGCGTCATCAAGATCTACCTCAAGTACACGCCCGGCAACGAGCCTGTCATCTCGAAGATTGAGCGCGTGTCGCGGCCCGGCTGCCGGGTCTACGTGGGCACGGGTGAGATTCCCAAGGTACTGGGCGGCCTGGGTGTGAACATCATGACCACTCCGCGCGGTGTGATGACCGGCGCCAGCGCCAAGAAGCAGGGCGTGGGCGGCGAAGTGCTCTGTCAGGTCTACTAGGGGAAGGCGAACGAGGTCTACGAGGGAACGAAATGTCACGAATTGGAAAAAAGCCGATTTCAATCCCCGCCGGCGTCAAGCTGAAGATCGACGGCGATCTGACGGTGGAAGGGCCCAAGGGCAAGTTGAGTGTGCCCATCCCGGCCGGGATCAGTCTTGAGCAGCAGGGTAAGGAGCTGGTGGTGAACCGGGCGAGCGACAAGCTGGCCGCGCTGCATGGGCTGACGCGGGCGCTGGCCGCCAACGCGGTGACCGGGGTTTCGAAGGGCTTCACCCGGGAACTTGACATCGTCGGTGTCGGCTATCGCGCCGACGTGAAGCAGAACATCGTCAATTTTTCGCTTGGCTACTCGCACGGCATCGAGTTTGTCCTGCCTGCCGGGATCGAGTGCAAGATCGAGAAGCTGACTCACCTGGTGCTGACCAGCCACGACAAGCAGGCGCTGGGCCAAGTGGCGGCGAACATGCGTGCGCTGCGTCCGCCGGATCCCTACAAGAACAAGGGTGTGCGTTTCACGGGTGAAATGCTGCGCAAGAAGGCCGGCAAGACGGCGGGAGGCAAGTAATCTCCAATGCTTGGTAAGACTTCGAAAAACGAGATCCGGCTGCGGGTTCACAAGCGGATTCGAAAGCATCTGTTCGGTGAGCCGGACCGTCCGCGTCTGGCGGTCTATCGCAGCCTGAAGCACATCTACGCGCAGGTGATCGACGACCGCAAGGGTGCGACGCTGGCGGCCGCGTCCTCGGGCGAAAAGAATTCGACGGCCAGCGGCGGCAACATCGCCGGCGCCAAGGCGATCGGCCAACTGCTGGCCGAGCGGGCCAAGGCCAAGGGTGTGACCAAGGTGGTCTTTGACCGCGGCGGGTATCTCTATCACGGGCGGATCAAGGCGCTGGCCGAAGCGGCGCGCGAAGCGGGATTGGAGTTCTAAACGATGGCTGGCAACGGCAGACGTGTGGACGGCGGGTCGCTCAACCTCAAGGAGCAGGTGGTGACCATCAACCGCGTGACCAAGGTGGTCAAGGGCGGCAAGAACATGAGCTTCTCCGCGCTTGTGGTGGTGGGTGACCCCGCCGCCAAAGTGGTGGGCTACGGAACGGGCAAGGCCAAGGAAGTGCCTTCGGCGATCAAGAAGGGCATCGAATCGGCGAAGAAGAATCTGCGCAAGATCAATACGCATCTGGGCACCATTTATCATCCGGTGCTGGGGCGTTTTGGCAGCGGCCTGGTGCTGTTGAAACCCGCTCCGGACGGCACCGGCGTGATTGCCGGCGGCCCGGTGCGCGCGGTGATTCAGGCGGTGGGGATTCCCAACGTGCTGACCAAGTCAATCGGGTCGCACAACCCGCACAACGTGGTGAAGGCAACCATCAATGCCCTTGAGCAGCTGCGCGACAAGGCGGCCGTGGCCGACCTGCGCGGTCTGTCCCAGGACAAGGTGTAAGAGAGTTCTAGCGGAGCAAGCGATGGCTGAAGGTAAAATCAAAATCAAGCTGGTGCGCAGCCCCATCTGCACGCCGGAAAAGCACAAAGCCGTGGTCCGGGCGCTGGGCCTGAAGACGCTCAACCGTGTGGTGGAGCGGCCCGACACGCCCGCGTTTCGCGGCATGGTCAAGAAGGTGCCGCACCTTCTTGAGATTGTGGACTAGCCCGGCGGAGACCGTAGACCGCATCGTAAGGTAAACGAAATGGACCTCAGTAATCTCAAACCACCGGCCGGACAGAAGAAGTCCCAGCGGCGCATCGGGCGCGGCATGGGCACCGGCCGAGGCAAGTACTCCGGCCGCGGCGCCAAGGGCCAGCGTTCGATCAGCGGTTTCTCGCTGATGCGCGGGTTCGAGGGCGGCCAGATGCCGCTGCACCGCCGGCTGCCCAAGCGGGGTTTCACGAACATTTTCCGCAAGGAATACGCCATCGTCAACGTCGGGACCCTGGACAAGCTGGCGGGCGACACCTTCGACCCCGGCAAGCTGCTTGAGCTGGGCGTGATCAACAAGCTGGGCAAGGGCCTGAAAATCCTGGCCCACGGCGATCTGACGCGCCGCATCACCGTCAAGGCGCACGTGTTTTCGGGTGCAGCCAAGAGCAAGATCGAAGCCGCCGGCGGCGCCGCCGAAGTGGTGGCCTAACCCGGTAGTGAGTCGCCCATGAACAAGTTTTTCGAGGCTGTTGCCAACGTCTTTCGAATCCCGGACCTGAGGAAGCGGGTCCTGTTCACATTGGGCCTGCTCGCCGTGTACCGGTTGGGCGCGCACATTCCCACTCCGGGTATCGACGCCAACCGGCTGGAAGAGTTCTTCCGCCAGAACCAGGGAACCTTCTTCGGGTTCCTCGATCTGTTTTCGGGCGGCCAGTTCCGCCGTCTCACCGTTTTTGCCCTGGGCATCATGCCCTACATCACTTCGTCGATCATCCTGCAGTTGATGACCATTGTGGTGCCGACGCTCGAGAAACTCCAGAAGGAAGGCGAACTCGGGCGGCGCAAGATCACGCAGTGGACCCGGTATCTCACGGTGGGCCTGGCCCTGCTGCAGTCCTTCTTCATCGCGCAGACGCTGCAATCGCAGGGATCTTCGGCGGGCGGCGCTTTTGTGCACAATCCCGGCATCGGCTTCTCGCTGATGACGATGATTTCGCTCACGACGGGCACCGCGTTCATCATGTGGCTTGGCGAGCAGATCACGGAGCGCGGCATCGGCAACGGCATGTCGCTGATCATCTTCACCGGCATTGTGATCGGGCTGCCGAACGCCATTCAGAACATCTACACCAACGTCTTTGAGACCCGGCAGTGGAATCCGTTCCAGTTGCTGGTCATCATCGCGATGATGATCGTGGTGGTGGGGCTGATCGTCCTGGTGGAGCGCGGCGAACGCCGCATTCCGGTACAGTACGCCAAGCGTATGGTAGGCCGGAAGCAGATGGGCGGCCAGCAGACTCACCTGCCGCTCAAGGTGAATGCCGGCGGCGTTATTCCGGTGATCTTCGCCCAGAGCCTTCTGACGATGCCCCAGTCGCTACTGACGATGGACTGGGCCAAGAACAATACCTGGGTGAGCGGCACGCTTGGCGCCATCGCCAGCACCCAGCCGCTGTATTTCATCCTCTATACGGCGTTGATCGTCTTCTTCTGCTTCTTCTACGTGTCGTTGATCTTCAACCCGAACGAAGCGGCGGACAATATGCGTAAGCACGGCGGCTTCATTCCGGGCATCCGTCCGGGGAAGAACACGGCCGACTACATGAACAGGATTCTCACCAAGATCACGGTGGTGGGCGGTTTGTATCTGGCGGTGCTGTCGCTGCTGCCGGAAATCATGATCGCGGGCATCAAGCTGCAGCGGCTGCCTCTGATCGGGAATTGGATTGACAACGTTTTTCCGCGGTTCCTGTTGGACGGCCTGGGCGTCAACTTCTACTTCGGCGGCACTTCGCTGCTGATTGTGGTGGGTGTGGCGATGGACACGGTGAATCAGGTGGAGGCGCAGTTGATCATGCGCCATTATGAAGGATTTACGCCGCGCGCGGGCCGTATTCGGGGCCGGCGCAGCAGCGTGTAGAGAGTGGATCTGGCACTCTTTACCAGAGTGTCCGGAGGGCCGGAGTGTCCGAAGGGTCAGAGTGTCCGAAGGGGTTGATGAACGGATTGGGAAACCCTGCGGGGTGCGGACCCGTTTCCGCGATCGTGCTTTTTGGGCCCCCAGGTTCGGGGAAAGGGACGCAGGCGCAGTTCCTGAGAGAGGCGCTGGCGATTCCTCATATTTCCACGGGGGATATGCTCAGGGAGCATATCCAGGCCGAGGACGACCTGGGCCGTGAGATCAAGGCCGTGATGGCGGCCGGTCAGTTGGTGTCGGATGCGCTGGTCATTCGGATGGTCGAGGAACGGATCGACCGGCCGGACTGCCAGCATGGGTTCATTCTGGATGGATTTCCGCGGACTTTACCGCAGGCCGTTGAACTGGACGGTTTGCTCGGTCCGCGAGGGATCGGCCAGAAGGTGATCCATTTGAAGGTGGATTATAATAAAATTGTGAACCGTCTGACCGGACGGCGCCAGTGTCCGCAATGCGGGACATTGTACAACATCCGGTTGAAGCCGCCGATCATCCCCGGACGCTGTGACATGGAGGGGGCGCGGTTGATGGTTCGCGACGACGACAAGGAACAGGTGATCCGGCAGCGTCTGGCTGCGTACGATGCGCAGACGAAGCCGGTTCTGGACCACTTCCGGTCGTTGGGGCGGTTGAACGATATTGAGGGGAGCGAGGCGTCCCCGAAGGTTTTGGCGGAACAGATTATTCAGGTTGTGCGGGCGCGATGATCATCCGGAAGAGCCAGTCGGAGCTTGATAAGATGCGCGCCTCGGGCGTCCTGGTGGCGTCGGTGCTTTCGAAGCTGGCCGAGATGGCCACCGAGGGTGTGACGACGCTCGATCTGGAAGTGGCGGCGGAGAAGATGATTCGCGATGCCGGGGCGAAGCCGGCCTTCAAGGGCTACTTCGTGCAGGCCGCGGGAGCGAAGTATCAGTTTGTGTTGTGTACGTCGATCAATGAGGAGATCGTCCATGGGATGCCTTCGGCGCGAAGGAAGCTCAAGAGTGGCGACATCATTTCGATCGACACCGGCGTGCAGTTGAACGGCTACTACGGCGATTCGGCCGTCACCGTTCCGGTCGGCAAGGTTTCAAGCGATGTGGAGAAGCTGCTCCGGGTGACCCAGGAGTCACTGGAGCTGGCGATCGAGAAGGCCCGGCCGGGCAACCGGCTGTTCGATATCTGCGGGACGGTGGAAGACCACGTCACCGGCAACGGCTTCTCGGTGGTGCGCGAGTTTGTGGGACACGGAATCGGGACGCAGCTCCACGAAGAGCCGCAGATTCCCAACTACGTGGACCGGAAGAATGAGAACCCGCGGCTCAAGGAGGGCATGGTGCTCGCCATTGAGCCGATGGTCAATGCCGGTGGCCCGGAGAGCCGGGTGCTGCCGGACCGGTGGACGGCGGTGAGCCGGGATGGGTCCTTTTCGGCCCATTTCGAACACTGTGTCGCCATCACCCAGGATGGCCCCTGGGTATTGACCCGGGTTTAGGATTTCGAGTTGGTTGTGAGCCGGGCGGAAGACAGGAAGAGCGTGGAGGCGACGGTGCTTGAAGTGCTTCCTCAGGCCGCCTACCGGGTGGAGTTGGCGAACCTGGACCAGGTGATCGCGCATGCGGCGGGTCCGGGGCGCGTGAACTTCGTCCGGCTGCGGCCGAACGACCGGGTGCTGGTGGAGCTTGCGCCGCGCGATGGCCGGCGGGGCCGGATTGTCGAGTTGTTGAAGTGAGACGGATCGCCCAGGCGGTCCGGTGGGAGTGAACTACAATGAAAGTACGGGCATCCGTCAAGAAGATGTGCGATAAGTGCAAGGTGATTCACCGCGAAGGCGTGGTGCGGGTCATCTGTGTCAACCCCAAGCACAAGCAGCGGCAGGGCTAAGCCGCCAAGGTTTCAAAAAGGACTGGAGCAAGCATCACATGGCACGTATCGCGGGCGTTGATCTTCCGGCGAAGAAGAGGGCCGAAATCGGCCTGACTTATATTTATGGCGTGGGGCGTACGCGCTCCAAATCCATTCTGTACCGCTGCGGCATCGACTTCAATAAGAAGGTTTCAGACCTCACGGAAGAGGAAGTGAACCGGATCAGGACCATCCTTGAGTCCGAAGGTTCCATTGAGGGCGATCTGCGCAAGGAGATCTCGCTCAACATCAAGCGGCTGATCGAAATGGGCTCCTACCGCGGTCTGCGCCACCGCCGCAGCCTGCCTGCCCGCGGCCAGCGCACGCACACCAATGCCCGCACCCGCAAGGGTCCGCGCCGCGGCACCGTCGCCAATAAGAAGAAGGCCACGTCGAAGACCTAGGCCCGCGGCGAGAAAGAGTTAACAACCACCCATGGCGAAAGCACAGGCAAAATCTTCGAAGAAGAAGACCTTCAAGAAGAAGGAAAAGAAGAACGTACCGAGCGGTCTGGTCCACGTCCAGGCCACGTTCAACAACACCATCATCACGTTCACGGATCCGCTGGGTAATGTCCTGGCGTGGTCCAGTTCCGGATCGCTCGGCTTCCGCGGTTCCCGCAAAGGTACGCCGTTTGCCGCGCAGCAGGCATCGCTCACCGCCGCCAACAAAGCCAAGGAATCGGGACTCCGCTCCGTCGAAGTGCATGTCAGCGGTCCGGGCGCGGGACGCGAATCCGCGGTCCGCGCGCTGGCGACGGCCGGCATCGATGTCCGCTGCATCAAGGACACAACACCCATTCCGCACAACGGGTGCCGCCCGCCCAAGCGGAGGCGTGTGTAGCAGCGAAGGCGTGTGTAGCAGCGAAGGCGTGTGTCGACGCGAAGGCGTTCACACCCGCCGGGCGCGAGACAGAAGTTTTTTGAAGCAGGACGAAGGCCCCAGTTTGCCGGGCTGTAAACTGCACCTGAAGCAAGACTAGGTAAGGAGAGTCAATGGCAAGAAATCTGGCACCCTCGTGCCGGCAATGCCGCCGCGAGGCCATGAAGCTGTTCCTCAAAGGGGAACGCTGCCACACCGAGAAGTGCGCCATCGAGAAGCGCAACTTCGTTCCCGGACAGCACGGTAAGGACCGCAAGGCGAAGATTCAGGGCTACGGCCTCCAGCTTCGCGAAAAACAGAAGGCCCGCCGCTACTACGGCCTGCTTGAGCGCCAGTTCCGGAATCTGTTCGAGAAGGCCGCCCAGATGAAGGGCGTCACCGGCGAGAACCTGATCAACATGCTGGAACGCCGGCTGGACAACGTGATCTACCGGCTGGGGTTCGGCACCAGCCGTTCCCAGGCCCGCCAGGTGGTCCGCCACGGCCACATCACGGTCAACGGCCGCAAGGTCAACATCCCGTCCTTCCAGGTGAAGCTGAACGACGTCATTGAGGTGGCTGAGAAGAGCCGCCAGAACCCCGCGATTCTCGCTGCCCGCGACGCCACGGCTCACCAGCCGACGCCGGCGTGGCTGGAGGTGGATCGCGATAACCTCCGCGCGAAGGTGCTCACCCAGCCCAAGCGCTCCGACCTGGTTCAGATTCAACTGAACGAGCAGCTTATCGTCGAACTGTACTCGAAGTAGGGAAAGGAGCGTCCAGCTTGTTCAAAGGATTCCAGAAGCCCAAGCGGCTTGTCGCCAATACCGAGACTCTCACCGAGCGCTATGGATCGTTCTCGGCGAGTCCGTTCGAACGCGGGTTCGGCACCACCATCGGCACCGGCCTGCGCCGCGTCCTGCTGAGTTCGATTGACGGCGCTGCCATCACCGCCGTGCGCATCGAGGGTGTACCCCACGAGTTCATGCCCATTCCCGGTGTCACCGAGGATGCAACCGACATCATTCTGAACCTGAAGCAGGTTCCGTTCAAGATGATGGCGGACGGCGTCAGCACGATCCGGCTGCGTGTGGAGGAGCCCGGCGAGGTTCTCTCCGGCCAGATTGAAACCGATGCGAATGTCGAAGTGCTGGACCGGCACATGCACATTGCCACGATCGGCGAGGGCGGGCGTCTCGATATCGAGATGCGTCTGAAACTCGGCCGGGGCTATGTCGCCGCCGACCGGAACTTCGATGAGGATCTGCCGCTTGGATACATCCCCATCGATTCCGTGCACTCACCCGTCCGCAAGGTGAACTTCGCCGTCGAAGGCGCCCGTCTGGGCCAGATGACGGACTACGACAAGCTCACCATCGAAGTCTGGACGAACGGCGCCATCTCGCCGCAGGACGCGATTGGCCAGGCGGCCAAGCTGCTCAAGGATCACCTGACGATCTTCGTCAATTTCGAAGAGCTGCCCGAAGCCGTGGAAGAGCCCGCCGAGCGCGGCCAGACGCAGGCCCAGGAAGTGCTCAACCGCTCGGTGGAAGAGCTGGAGCTTTCGGTCCGCTCCTACAACTGCCTCAAGAACGCCAACATTCAGACCATCGGCGACCTGGTGCAGAAGAGCGAAGCCGAAATGCTTCGCACCAAGAATTTCGGCCGCAAGTCGCTCAACGAGATCAAGGAGATCCTGGGCGGCCTGGGCCTGAGCTTCGGCATGAAGCCGGATGGCTCGGGTGGCCTTACCCTGCCGGCGGGCGTTGTGCCCGGGTCTTATTCCGGCGGGGATACGTTCGATGACGGCAACGACAACGCATAACCGTGAAGGATACGCAATCCCATGAGACACAGAAACGGAAGCTACAAACTCAAACGCGATAAGGGAGCGCGTAACTCGCTGCTCAAGGGGCTGGTTACCAGCGTCATTGAGCACGAGCGCATCATCACCACGGTCCCCAAGGCCAAGGCCGCCAAACCCATCGTCGAAAAAATGATCACCCTGGCCAAGGAAGGCACTCTGCACTCCCGCCGCCAGGCCGCCGCGTTCCTTGAAACTCCGGCCAGCGTGAAGAAGCTGTTCGACAAGCTGGGCTCGCGGTTCGGCCAGCGCAACGGCGGCTACACCCGCATCGTCCGCCTGGGCCCCCGCAAGGGCGATGGCGCCGAGCAGGTGATGCTGGAACTGGTGGGCAGCGAACTGGTCCGCCGCGCCGAAGATCGCGCCAAGCGCCGTGAGGAACGCCTCAAAGCGATGCGCGAGGGCCGCGGAAAGGGCGAAGAGGGCGGCGCGGAAGCCTAACCACTTCATTGAAAGCAGCGTCCGGGCCGGTCCTTCGCAAGGGGCCGGCCCTTCGCTTTCCGGGCCATGCTGAGTTTCTCCGCCCACTACTTTGACGGCCGTCTGACGGACCCTGTGCCCGCCCGCGCCACCCCGCAGGCCGGCGGCGTCAGCATCGAGATCCCGTCCGGGACACTGTTCTGGCCGGGCGATTCATTCCGGGTGGCCGGGGCGGGTCCTCCGGTTTCGCTGGCCACCCTGGCTCAGCCGGTTCAATCGCTGGTGGTGCAGGACCGGCGGTTCCTCGATCAGATCGTCTATCACCACCCGGCCCATGCTCAGCCCCGGCGGCGGAATCCGGCGCTGACGGCGGCTTTCTCGCTGTTGGGCGCGCTTGCCCTGCTTGCCATCAGCTTGCCGTTTCTGGCCGGGTTCCTGGTGATCCTCATTCCCAACTCCTGGGAAGAGCGCCTGGGGCGGCTTGCCTTCGAGGCGCACACGCAGGGCACGCCGGTCTGCGCGACGCCTCCGATCATCGAGACCATCGTCGAGCGGCTGGATCGCGGCGGGGAGTTCAGTTTCCGGGTGACTGTGCTTGATGACCTCCAGGTGAACGCTTTCGCCCTGCCCGGCGGCCGGATCGGTGTCTACCGCGGTCTGCTTGAGCGCCTCCGGTCGCCCGAAGAACTGGCCGCCGTGCTCGCCCATGAGATTGAACACGTGACGCAGCGCCACTCCACGTCCGCGCTGCTGCGAACGCTGTCGCTGGGCGCTCTGATTACCCTGGTGACGGGGGAGCCTGGCGCCGCGACGGAGATTGGGCGGCAATTGGCTTCGCTCCACTTTTCGCGCCAGGCCGAGGAGCAGGCCGACCGTGCCGGCGCCCGCCGTCTGGCTCGTGCCGGAATCCACCCCGAGGCGATGATCCGGGTGTTTGAACTGCTGGAGAGTCTGGCCGCCGCGGCGCCGCCGGCTTATCTTTCGACGCACCCGCCGGCCGCGGCGAGGCGTGAAATCATTCGGGACGAAGTGGCGGGGCTTAAGGTGTTCTCGCGGCCCCTGCCCGATGCGGCCTGGCCGCCGCCACGGCAGAGCTGCCGTTGATTCCCGCCAGATGATCAGGCTACGCGGCGGCGCGCTCGATCGTCACTTCGGGAAGCATCGCCCGCGCCTGATCGAGTGACGCGAAGGCCGTTCCCGGCAGCCGGGCCGTGGCCGTCCCCGTCGCGACGCCCCAGCGCATCGCCTCCTCGAACGGCGCACCCTTATCGAGCGCCCAGACAACGGCTGCCGCCAGCGCGTCGCCCGCGCCGATGGGGCACACCGCGTCGATGCGCGGCGGCACGGCTTCGTAGACGCCGCGGCCATCGGTGCCCACGGCGCCCCGGCTGCCAAGCGAGATCACGACGCTCCGCGCGCCCATCTGCCGGATTCGCAGCGCGGCTTCGATGAACTGCGTGCGGGTGAGCAGCGCCCGGTTCAACAGCCTCTCGGCCTCCTGTTGATTGGGGATCACCAGCGCCGGGCCCGCCTCCGTGCCGTCGATCAGCGCTTCGCCATCCGTATCCAGCATCACTGGCACCTTCCGCTCTTCCGCCAGCCGCACCAGCCGGGCGTAGAAGTCGCGGGGCACGCCGGGGGGCAGGCTTCCGCACAGCAGAAGCCACCGGACATCCGAGAGCTGACTCACGACGCGAGCTTCGATCAGCGCCACTTCTTCGGCGCTGACAGCCGGGCCGCGCTCATTCAACTTCACCGTCAGGCCCTGGCGATCGGTGATGGTGAGGTTGACCCGGACATCATTGGCAATGGGCACGATGTCCACCCCATAGCCGCAGCACTGGAGATACGAGGCCAGCCGGTGCCCGTGTTCGCCACCCGCGGCGATGATAGCGCGCGTCGGGCCGCCGAAGGAGTGGATGACGCAGGAGCAGTTGATGCCGCGTCCCCCCGCCGTCTCGCGCGTGGCGAGGATGTAGGCGCGGTCCTCGAACACCAGGCGGTCCGCGTCGACATTCCGGTCAATGGCCGGGTTCACTGTGAGTGTGAGCAGCAATCGTGGTTATTCTAGCTAGCCCGCCGCCAGTTCCTCATGCACGCGGAGGAAGTAGGAGTCGGTCATGCCGGCAATGTAGTCGCATGCCACGCGATGCGGCGCCTCGCCGGCCGCGATCTGTTCGCGGTACGACTCCGGCAGGTCGCCGGGGCGCGCCAGGAAGTGCCGGAACAGCTCTTGCACCGCGACCCGGGACTGCTCCCGTTCGGCATGCAGGTCGGCCGATTCGTACACCCGATCATGCAGAAATCGCTTCACGGCCGCGTTCACCGTCCCCGTTTCCTCCGTGAACCTTGCCACCCTGGCGTTGTGTTCCCGCACTTCGCGCCACCCGGCGAGCCCGGTGCAGGCCGCGGCCGTGCCTTCGAGAAGGCCGGTCACCAGGGCGTCCAACAGCCGCCGGATCATCTCGAGAAACTGGACGCGTCCGGATGCCGCGGGGAACTGGGCGGCGATGGCCTCCAGCGCTTCGGCGCACCAGGGAATCGCCTCGCTCAGGTCATCCGCCGTGACGAACCCGGCGGAAAAGCCGTCGTCGAGGTCCGCGGTGTTGTAGGCGATTTCGTCCGCGACATCGATCAACTGGCCCTCCACCGGAAGCATCCACTCCGGGTGGTACGCATCGGCCACCGGCGATTCGCCCGCGCGGTAATCCCGCGAGTGCTTGACGATTCCTTCGCGCACCTCGAAGGTGAGGTTCAAGCCGGGAAACAACGGATACGGCTGCTCGAACGATTCAACGATGCGCAGGGCGTGCAGATTGTGGTCGAAGCTATCGCCATGCCCGCGCATCTCGGCATCCAGAGCCGACTCTCCGGCGTGCCCAAACGGAGGATGTCCGATGTCGTGCACCAGCGCCAGCGCTTCGGTAAGGTCCTGGTTCAGTCCCAGGGCTCCGGCCAGAGTGCGTGCCACCTGGGCCACCTCCAGCGTGTGTGTGAGCCGGTTCCGGAAATGGTCCGACAGGGCGGGTGTAAAGACCTGGGTCTTGTCTTCCAGACGGCGGAAGGCGCGGGAGTGAATGATGCGGTCGCGGTCGCGCTGGAATGCGGGCCGGTAGGCATGAGCGAGTTCGGGGTAGCGCCGGCCTCGCGATTCGTTGTCCGGAAATCGAAGGTGCGCGAGCAATCCGGTTACGGCTTGGACGCCGGCGCCGCGGGCAGTTCGCCCGACAGGCCGGTGGCGACGCGGGTCACCGGCGGCCGGGGGCTTTTCAGAAGCTCATCCACCAGTTTGCGGCTCTCCTGGGGTTGCGTGCGCGCCAGCATCTTGGCGAGCGCGTAGGTGGCCTGCTCCTTTGAAACGAAGACGCTGGGGCTGGCCGCAAGTTCCTTGTACGTGGCCGCGGCCTGATCCGTTTTTCCCTGGCTGGCGTAGAGTTGAGCCAGTGCGAACTTGGCCAGGGAGACCGTGGAATCGTGGCCGTCGGACACCACCGCCTTGAACCGCCGCTCCGCTTCATCATTCCTGCCGGCTGAAACCGCCTGCGTGGCCAGAAGATAGTTCGCCATGGTGCCTTCTTCGCTTCCCGCGTGCTTCTTCGCCACCTCTTCCAACCCCGCCAACACGGCCTTGTCCTTCTCGGCTTGCGTGGGATAGGCAAGGGGCGCCGATCCGGTGGCGCTCACCTGGGCATCCAGCGGCTTAATCGCGCTCACCAGATCCGCCCGGCGCGCCTCGCGCTGGCTGCTCATGAACCACCAGCCGCCCACAGCCACCACCAGAACGGCGGCGCCAATGGTGCCGTACTTCGTGACTTCGCTCTTGTGATCGGCGATGTACTCGACGCTGTGGCCCACCTCTTCGACAAACTTATCGTGCTTCAGGTTCTTGCGGTTGATTTCCATCGGGGTACGTTCTCCAGGATAGCAAAATGGGGCTTTCGAACGAACGAACAGCCCGGTGCGGCGGAGCAGAACGGTTCCTGCCCCGGCGGCCGGGCTGTGATGACTGCTTAGACTTGTGCTCGAACGCGGCTGCTGCTCTTGAAGAAAACGCGCAAAAAGGACTCGCTCCGGCCTTGCTTAAGCCGCTTGTTTCCCGATGCTTGGAGCCGCGCCGGAGCTGCTTTTGCGCTTACTAGTAGCTGGCCACTGCCTCGGCTTCATTCTCGTGCATTTCGAACACAGTGGACAGCTTGGTGATCTGCAGCAGATCCTTCACTCGCTTGGTGAGGTTGAGCAGCTTCAGCACCCCGCCGACGTTGGTCACCGTGGTGTACGCTGAGACGAGCTCGCCGATGCCCGAGCTGTCGATATAGGAGACCTCGCCCAGATTGAGCAGGATCTTCTTTTCTCCCTTGGCGGCCAAGTCGCGGATGGTGTCGCGGAAAACGCTGGATCCTTCGCCCAGCGTGATGCGGCCGGCCGCGTCGATCACGGTCACGTCGCCAACCGGCCGTGTTGTCAGTTTAACGCTCACTTTGTGTGGAACCTCCCCAAAACTATTTCGGTGCGAACTTTACCATCCGGACTTCGGTGCCCTGTGGCTGCCGCCGCCGGACTTCAAACTCATCCATGAAGGAGCGGATCAGTAATATGCCCCGCCCGGACTGCCGCAGCAGATTCTCTTCCGCCAGCGGATCCGGCACATCCTTCAACTCAAAACCTTCACCTTCATCGCCGATGGTTACCTCGAGCCGGCCGGGGGTCAAATGCCACTCCACCCGGACTTTCTTGTGGCTGCTGTAGCGATTGCCATGCACAACCGCATTTACCATCGACTCCCGGATCGCCATGCCGATCCAGGGTAAATCGTCTTCGCTAAAACCGAACCCCGCGGCCGCCTCCAGGATGGCTGCCTCGACCACATCGACGGCCTCAAGCGATGAGTCGTAGTCGCGGACGTCGCTTTTCTGTTCGAGTTCTGCCATCGCGGCCCGGTGTCCCGCCGAATCGTCACCTTAATCCAGTGTCCGGTGAGAAGTCAAGTAGCCGTAGCCTTACGACACGGTAGCGGCGGCGGTGCTAATGCGCCGGCCGCCGGCCATCTTCGAGTTTGGCGACCCGGTCCTGCAGCGCATGAATCTCCAACTCCAGGGCGTGAAGCGCGGCGGCATGAGTGCGCTGACGGGCCTCGTTCGGCGAAGCCCATTTGTGGAACTCCGTCAGGAGACTCGTTTCGACGCGCTCAATCTCGCCACGGACTTGCGCGACCTCGCCACGGACTTGCGCGACCTCGCCACGGACTTGTGTGATCTCGCCACGGACTTGTCCGATCTCGCCCTGAAACTGCCCGATTACGCCACGGATTTGCCCGATCTCGTCCCCGACTTGGCCGATCAGCCCCTCAATCCATTTTTTGTCAACTTGGGTTAGGCTCATGGATCTCTCACTTCGCATCTCGATCATAACCCGAATCGAACCTACCGCGAGGGGGTCCGTTGAGCCTCGGCGGATCAGGCGAACTTCACGCTGTGGTCGCCAATCACGGCGAAGGTTTGGCGCGGCGATTCCAGGGTGAAGTAGCTCCAGGGGCCGGGAATCCAGGGATACCGGTCAATGACTGCGGGGTCCACATCCATGCCCAGTCCCGGGGCGGATGGCACCCGCAACCGGCCATCCTGAATGTCCAGCGGATCGCGCAGCACTTCCCGGGCCGTGGGCCACTCGTACATGCTGCGAACCCCGGCGGTGGTGTAGACGGGATACTCCAGCCATTCCACGACGTTGTCCGGCCAGCAGACGCCCAGGTGAGCCGCCGCCAGCACTTCCAGATCGGTGCCCCAGCTATGGAACGCGAAGCGCAATCCGGCTCGCTGCACTTCGCCGAACAGACGGCGCCCCATGGCGAAACCGCCCTGACAGACAATGTCCATCTGGACATAGTCCACCGCGGGGCGATAGATCAGATCGAGGAAGCCGGCCTCGTTCCGCTCATGTTCGCCGCTGGCCAGCGGCACGATGTTCATTTCGTGCAGGCGCTGGTAGGCGTCGTGATCGTCCGGCGGCAGCGGTTCCTCAAGCCACGCGATGCCGTGTTCGGACATCGCCTCCGCCAGCCGGGTGACCTCGCTTTCCGGGTAGCTTTTGTCGCCCATTCGCCACCAGCTATGGGCATCGATCATCAATTCCACCCCGGTGCCCACGGCCTGGCGCATCAGCGCCACCGTGCGAAGGTCTTCCCCGGGTCCCAGCGCGGGCCGCATCTTGTAGGCGGGAAACCCCAGCCCGGCGATGGCCTCGGCCTCGCGCGCGTAGCCCTCGGGCGTCATGTACATGCCGGCGCTTCCGTAAAGGGCGATGGAATCGCGGATGCGGCCGCCCACCAGTTCGGCCACAGGCAAGCCGTGCATTTTCCCCAGCAGGTCATAGAGGGCGATCTCCACGGCCGAATACGCATTGAGCAGCGCCGGATCGCCGCCGCGGCTTTCAACAAAGGCGGCCCGAAGGGCGTCCGGATCGGCCAGCCGGCGTCCGGCGAGCCACGGGGCCACCTCATCGGCAATCGCCGCCCGGGCCGCTTCCGATCCCTGGCCGGGCGCCCAGCCGTAGAGACCATGGTCGCCTTCCACGCGAATCAACATCGCGTCGCGCTTGACGATGCGCCGGTGGCCCCCGTGGTATGGCAACTCGAGCGGGGCGGGGAAGGGATAAGAGAGCAGGTACGCTTCTACGCTGTGGATCCGCATCTTGACTGCCTCCAGCATACCGCCGGGGCCGGCACCGCCCGGAGGTATACTGAAGCCAACCCGCCGATGCACCGCAATCAGATCGTCGTCGCGCTCGGCCTGGCATGGTGGCCAGCCGCCGCCGCGGCACAGGAACTGCCCCTGGGCATCGTTCACGGGGTTCTTGTGGATGCGGATCTGCGTCCCCCGGAACAGAACTCCAAACTGCTGGGCAGCATGATTCTGCGGCGTGAAGACGGCGGAACCTTCCTTTGCGGATTCGATGGCCGCACCTATTTCGAGCGCGAACGAATGCGTGTGCAGCCCGCCGCGCTCAAGGCGGGCGACCGCGTGGAGGCGGTTACGGAACGCGGAATCGCCCCCATCACGGTCTGTTACGTTCGCATGCTGAGCATCACCGGTGCGATGCAGCCGAAGTTCGAAGCGTACCGCAGCCGCACGCACATGCCGCGAGCCACCGAATCGTTCGCGCCCCGCGGCACACTGACTCTGGCGGGGACACTGGCCGGCGTGGTGGCGAGCACGGAAGACGGCAGTCTGCTGGTGCGGCAGCGGGGCGGCGCCCGGCGGACCATCCGGCTGCGGCCCGATACCCGCTTCCTGGAAGGCGGTACGGCGGGATCGCTTTCCCGGCTTTCTCTGGACGACCGGATCTTCATTCGAGGCAGCGCCACCTACGATGGCCACATTGAAGCCTATGAGATCGTCTGGGGGAGCATCCCGGGCCCGCGCCGCCCGGAATCGCCCGCAACCTCACGGCGGTAACAGGCGTCTCACCCTTGGTATACTGATCTGAGACCCTCTCCGAACTCCCGATGAAGTATTGTGCTTACCTAGTGTTGAGCGCGGGCCTCGCGTGCGCTCAGGAATTCCATACCGGCCAGGCCGCGCGTCTGGTCATCGGCCAGCCGAACTTCACCGCCCAGCGCCCGGGCGCGTCCCAGGTGTTGCTGGGGGCGTGCAGCGGCATCGCCTTCGGCGGCGACACTCTCATTGTTGCCGATTCCAGCCGGATTGGCGCGGCGCCGGATAACCACCGTGTGCTCGTGTTCCGGAATGCCGGCTCGCAGTTCCCGTCACCCCTGGCGGAGATCCAGCCGGATATCGCGCGATGCCCGGTCTGTGTTGGGTCCGCGAGTGTCGTGCTGGGCCAGCCGGACTTCATTAAGAACGAGGTAGGGTTGACAGCGAGCGGCCTCCGGTCGCCCACCGCGGTGGCCACCGATGGCCGCGTGGTGGTGGTCGCGGACACCGATAACAATCGAGTCCTGATCTGGAACTCAATCCCCACGCGCAACGGACAACCGGCCGATGTGGTGCTGGGCCAGGACAGCTTCACCAGCCTGCGCCGCATCACCATCGACAACAAGTCTTTCCGCGGCCCCCAGGGTGTCTGGGTGCACAATGGGAAGCTTTTCGTCGCTGATACGCAGAATCACCGGGTGCTGATCTGGAATTCGATTCCCTCCCGCAACGATCAGCCGGCCGATACGGTTCTTGGCCAGCCCAACTTCACCACGGCTCCGGAGCCGGATCTCACACGCCAGACCCTGAACGCGAAGAACAACACGATGCTGAACCCGGTCTCGGTGAGTACGGACGGCATCCGGCTCTTCGTCAGCGACTTGGGCTATAACCGGGTCCTGATCTGGAATTCGATTCCCACCCAGAATCAGGCGCCTGCCGATATCGTGCTGGGACAGCCCGACTTCGAAAGCATCGCCGCCAACAACGCCCCCAAGATGTGCGCGGCCACCGGCAAGGATTCCGCTGGGAAGGATACGTTTCCCCGGCGCTGCGCCTCCACGCTGGACTTTCCCCGGTTCGCTCTCTCCGACGGGCGCCGGTTGTTCGTGGCGGACGGCGGCAATGACCGCGTTCTGGTCTGGACCAGCCTGCCCACACGCAACGGCCAGCCCGCCGATGTCATTCTGGGCCAGTACAGAGACGATATCAACCTGATCTCCGACAGCACCGACGCCAACCGCATCGCGGCGGCGGACTCGCTGCGCACGCCGATGTCGCTGGCGTTTGACGGCACGAACCTCTACGTGAGCGAGCCTTTCAACCGCCGCGTCATGGTCTTCACGCCGGGCGAACGGACCATCGCCTTTACAGGCGTCCGCAATGCGGCCAGCCGCGAAATCTTCGCCATCGGTGAAGTCCGCCTGGCAGGCACGCCCAAGGAGAACGACGAGATCACCATCAAGATCGGCGGCAAGGACTACAAGTACAAACTGCTCAAGGACGAGAAATTTACAGCCGCTTCACGGAAGCTCGCCGACCTGATCAATGCCGGTGCTGGTGATCCGAACGTCCTGGCGACTCTGAACGTCACCTCCGAGAACGTGGCCATCATCCTGACAGCGCGTGTGGCGGGCGAACCCGGAAACAAGATTGAGTACTCGACATCGGTCTCAGACGGCGCGACAGTGCAGGCCTCCACGGCGGGCGCGACGCTTGCCGGAGGCCAGGAAGCGGCCAAGATCGCCCCCGGGACCATTGTTTCAATCCTCGGCGACAAGCTGGCGGACCGAACCGCCTCAGCCGTCAGCGATACCCAGATTCTGCCCAAGGAACTGGCCGACACCCAGGTCTACTTTGACGGCATCCGCGCCCCGCTACTCCATGTTTCGCCGAATCAGATCAACGCCCAGATCCCGTTTGAAGTGCAGGATTCGCAGGGTATCAACGCATACGTGCGCACCCGCCGCGCCAATGGCCAGGTGACCATTTCCAGCGCCGCCGCGGTGCCCATCATTCCGCAGAACCCGGGCATCTTCGCCGAGGAAGGCGACGACCCACGGCCGGGCGTGGTCCTGCACGGGTCCAGTTTTGCCCAGGGCACAGTTTCAGTCGACGGTTCGGCCAACGCCAACGATGTCGCAACGGTTGTGATCAACCAGCGTGAGTATGCGTATACCGTGAAGACCGGCGATACGCTTGAGGCCATTCGCGACGGGCTCATCGCTAAGATCAACGAAGGCCAGGGTGACCCGCAGGTGTTCGCGTTCGCGGCCGGCGTGTTCACTCGTATCCGGCTGCGCGCGAAGGTGGAAGGGCCTGCCGGGAACGGTATCCCGATTTCCGGCAAGACCAACGATGGCGCGCAGGTGATTCTCACCGCCACGGTTCCCGAACTCTGTTGCGCCAACAAGGCCCAGGAACGGATCACCGAGGCCAACCCCGCCGTGCCGGGCGAGACGATCATCGTCTATGCCACCGGGCTGGGGCTGGTGAAGCCAACGGCGGCCCGTCTGGCGATTGAAACCGGCAAGCCCTACACGGGTCCCGAGGTCAACGAGCCGGAAGAGTTCGTCTCCTCGCTGGCCGGTGGCAAGACGGCCAACGTGATCTTCGCGCGACTGCTTCCGGGCCGGGTGGGGATCTACGAAGTGCAGTTGGAATTGAACTCCGACATCCCGACCAACCCGCGCACGCAGCTCACCATTGCGCAGAGCTTCTTTGTGAGCAACATCATCACGTTCCCGGTGAAGAACCCGCGTGACGATGCGCCCGCGCCCTAACCGGGCTGCCGGTTGATCAGGCTCGCCACGTAGCCGGCGCCAAAGCCGTTGTCGATATTGACCACGGTCACATTGCTCGCGCAGCTATTCAGCATCCCCAGTAGCGCCGCCAGACCATTGAAGCTGGCGCCGTAACCCACGCTGGTGGGGACAGCAATCACCGGACAGGACACCAGGCCTCCCACCGCGCTGGGAAGCGCGCCCTCCATGCCCGCGCAGCAGATGATCACGCGGGCATCGGTGAGCCGTTCCCGGTTGTTCATCAACCGGTGAATGCCCGCCACGCCCACGTCGGTGATCGATTCCACGCGGTTCCCCATCACTTCACAGGTCACCGTGGCCTCCTCGGCCACCGGGATGTCACTGGTGCCCGCGCACACCACCGCGATCTTGCCCGATCCGCGGACGGCACGATCCCGCCACACGCGAATGGCGCGCGACTGCGGAAAGTACTCGGCGTCCGGAATCCGTGTGCGCACGGCGTCCGCGGTCTCTTCGGCAGCGCGCGTCGCCAGCACGTTGGGCACGCGCTCCAGAAGGCGGCTGGCGATCTCCGCCACCTGCCCCGGGGTCTTGCCCTGGGAAAAGATCACCTCGGGCATCCCGTGTCGCAGGGCCCGGTGATGGTCCACCTTGGCGAAGCCCAGATCTTCAAACGGCATGTGGCGCAGGCGTTCAAGGGCAGCGTCGACTCCAGAAGACCCATCCTTGACCTGCTCAAGGAGCTTGCGTAGTTGATGTTGATCCAATTTCCAGAGTAAACCAAGTTTCAGTGGATGGGCTCATCATTCGATGAGGAAATGCTCCGCCAGGTCCACAATCGTCGCGCCCCAGCCGCCGGCTTCCATCGGCGCATCGCGAAACGCGGCAACGAACGGGGTCCGTGCAAGAACTCGCCGCACCATCTCCCTTTGAACACCCACTCCTCGCCCGTGAATGATTCGCACCGCGCGATACCCTCGCTCGCGCACGGCTTCCAGGTAGGCTTCCACGGCCGCCTGGGCGTCGCGTGGATGGAACATGTGCAGGTCGAACACGTCCGTGATGGGAATCTCCACCGGCTCTTCGCCGGGGCTCATGGCTGCTCCGCGGCGAGGATCGCCGCCACCAACCCCTCCATGGTGTACACGCGGGCCTCGGCATCCACGCGCACACCGTGGCGCCGCGCGGTTTCCGAGGTGACCGGGCCGATGCTCGCCACCCGGACTCCTTCCAGCGCAGCATGTCCAGCCAGAGCCAGAAAGTTCTTCACCGTCGAGGAACTGGTGAACGTCGCCCAGTGGGGCCGCTCGCGCGGGAACACAGGCGCCGGATCCGGCACCACGGTGCGGTACGTTTCCACCACATCCACCACGGCGCCCATTTCGCGCAGCGTTTCGGGGATCACGTCACGGGCCACCGCCGCACGGGGCAGCAGCACGCGCTTGCCCGCCATGCCCTGCCGGGCCAACGCATCGGCCACCGCTTCGCCGATGTACTCCGCCGGCATCGCGTCCACCTTCAGGTGCAGCTTCCCGACCGCCGCGCCCGTCGCCGGTCCAATCGCGCAGATCCGCGCCCGGAGCGAACGCAGGTCCGCATCGGATTCATCCAGCCGGGCCATGAACCGCCGCACGCCATTGACGCTGGTGAACACAACCCAGTCATACGACGCCAGCCGTCCGATCGCTTCATCCAGCGGGGCGTAGGATGCCGGCGGCTCAATCGAGATCACAGGATACGATAGCGGGTCGGCGCCCAGGCTCCGAAGAGCGGCCGCGAGATCCTCCGATTGTGCCGCGCCTCGGGTCAACAGCACACGGCGTCCGAACAGCGGCAGCCGCTCGAACCAGTTGAACCGGTGGCGCAGGTTGACGACGGGCCCGATCACAATGGTGGCGGGCGGCGTGAGCGCGGCCTGCGCGGCCAGTTCCGGCAGCGTGGCCAGCGTTCCCGCGATGGTCTCCTGGTCCGGCCGTGTTGCCCAGCGAACCGCCACCGCGGGTGTGTCCGGCGGGCGGCCGCGTTCGAGAATGCGCTGGCAGATGGTGCCCAACTGGTTCAAGCCCATGAACACCACCAGCGTCTCCGAGGGCCCCACGCGATCCCAGTCGATCGAATCGGGATCGTGCCCCGTGATCAGAGTGACTACCGAGGTATGGGAGCGATGGGTGAGCGGAATTCCACAATAGGCCGCGATCCCATTGGGAGTGGTTACACCGGGCACCACCTCGAACGCGATGCCGGCATCGGCCAGCACTTCCAGCTCTTCCCCGCCTCGCCCGAAGATAAACGGATCGCCACCCTTCAGGCGCACCACCACGCGGCCCATTCGGGCATGTTCCACCAGCAGCGCCGAGATCTCGTCCTGCGTCGCGTGATGCGCGGCTCGCTTCTTGCCGACGTAGACGCGTATGGCGGCCGGCGGCGCCAGCGCGAGCAGCGCCGGATTGGCCAGATTGTCGTAGAGCACCACGTCGGCCATGCCGAGGACACGGGCCCCCTTGCGGGTGATCAGTTCCGGGTCCCCGGGGCCCGCCCCCACCAGATAGACCTTGCCCGGGCGGTTCAAGCCAGCAACTCCCGTGCACCCGCATCCAGCAAAGCTTGAGCTACCCGCTGGCCCAACAGCTCCGGCGACCCGGTCTCTCCCGAACCAGTCTGCCGTAAGATCCGGCGCCCGTCCGGCGCGATCACCGCCGCGTCCACGCGCAGCGCCCCGTCCAACACCAGGGCATGCGCGCCAATCGGCACCTGGCATCCGCCGCCCAGGGCTCGCAGTACCGCCCGCTCGCAATCCACCGCCGCACGCGATGCCGCGTGATTCAGAAAAGCGAACCGCTCATCCCCCAACCGGGCCTCAATGGCCAGCGCGCCTTGCCCGGCCGCGGGGCACATCACCGAGGCCGGCAGCACCTCGGCGATTCGCGCATCCCACCCCAACCGCCGCAAGCCCGCCTGCGCCAGAATGATCGATTCGTACTGGCCCTCATCCAGCTTCCGCAGCCGCGTGTCGAGGTTGCCGCGCACCGGCTGCACGTCCAGGTCCGCGCGCACGGCCAGCAACTGCGCCTGCCGCCGCAAGGCGCTTGTGCCGACGCGTGCACCGGCCGGCAATTCAGCGAGACGCCGGCCAATCACCGCATCGAACGGAGCCTCCCGCTCCGGCACCGCCGCCAGAGCCAGCCCCGCGGGCAGCTCGGTGGGCATGTCCTTCAGGCTGTGCACCGCCAGATCCACCGTGCGCGCCAACAGGGCTTCCTCAAGTTCCTTGGTGAACAGCCCCTTGGTGGACGTCTCCGCTCCCAGGCGCGCCAGCGATACACCGGTGATTCTATCGCCGGTGGTCTGGATCACTTCAATGCGCGACTCCAGCCCTTGCGCCGCCAGCAACTGTTGCACATGCCGCGCCTGCCACAGCGCCAACTGCGACCCGCGCGATCCGATCACCACCATGTTCACCCTCCCAGGCGGAACATCCGCCGGATGGCTTCCGTGATCGCGCCGCCGTGCGTGTGCCCGGCGTGCTTGCGCAGCTCCGTGATAGGGCCGTGCGCTACTTTGTTCACCAGGCCCTGGGTGAGGATCTCGATGGCCTCCTCCTGCTGGGGTGTAAGCGGCCCAAGCTTGCCCCGCACACGCGCGATCTCGCCCAGGCGCCACTGCTCCAGTTGCGCCTTGAGATCGGTGATGGTGGGCGCCACCTCGCGCTCCCGCATGCGATCTTCCAGCCGCGCCACCTCTTCGTCGATGATCCGCTCGGCCTGCTCGGCGGCCGAGCGGCGCTGCACGCGGTTGGTCTCGACGACGCGCTGCAGGTCGTCGATGTCGTAGAGGAAGACGTTGTCCAGCGTGTTCACCGCCGGCTCCACGTTGCGCGGCACCGCGATGTCGATGATGAACACGGGCCGGTTGCGCCGGGCTCGAATGACGCGCGCCATCTGCTCCCGGTTCAGGATGTAGTGCGGCGCGCCGCTCGAGGTGATGACGATATCCACCTGCGGCAGATAGTCCGTGAAGGCGGCATAGTCGATGATCATACCGCCGAACAGAGCGGCCATCTCTTCAGCGCGCTCCCGGGTGCGATTCGTCACGGCGATCGAGGAGACACCCGCGTTTCTCAGGTGCCGCGCCGCCAGGTCGGACATCTTGCCTGCCCCCACCAGTAGCACCGATCGCCCGGCCAGGGATCCGAAGATCTCCCGGGCCAGTTCCACCGCCGCAAAACTGATCGACACCGCGCTCTGGCCGATCTCGGTCTCCGTCCGCACGCGCTTGGCCACCGTGAAGGCCCGCGTCAGCGTGGTGTCCAGGAACCCGCTCACCGTGCCCTCCGCCTTGGCCGCGGCGTAGGCATCTTTCAACTGGCCCAGAATCTGTGGCTCACCCACCACCATGGAATCGAGGCTTGACGCCACGCGGAACAGATGCCGGACGGCGTCGCGCCCTTCATAGTCGTAGAGGTAAGGCCGCAGCCAGTCCGGGCTCACCTGCCGCACCCGGGCCAGGAACGCCGCGGCGAAGGCTCGCGCATCGGCCGCCCCGTCGGCCGTGACGGCCAGCTCAACCCGGTTGCAGGTGGAAAGGATGATGCCTTCGCGGATGCCGGGCTCCTGCTTCAACACCCGCAGGCTGGCCTCCACTTCGCCGGTGGGAAACGCCAGCCGCTCCCGCACATCGACGGGCGCCGTCCGATGGCTCAGACCGGTGAGAAAGAACCGCATGCTACCGCGCGATCGCTCCAAGCAGGCCCGCGTGCGCCACCCACGTCAACGCCAGGCAGCCCAGAACACCCACGGCCATCACGGCCGCCTTCCGGCCGCGCCAGCCCGCGATGGTGCGCAGAAATACCATCACCAGACAGAAGGCCCAGGTGAAAATCGAGATCGCGATCTTGGCATCGCCAAGCCACCCCGTGCCGGTTTCAATGAACGCCCAGGCGCTGCCCACCACCATGCCGGCCGTGAGGAACACAAAGCCGAAGGCCATCGACCGTGTCATCAACTCGTCCAACGTTCCAAGCGGCGGCAGCCTATGCAGCAGCCCCCCCTGCGACTTGCGCTTCAACTGGCGCTCCTGGGCCAGATAAAAGATGGAGGCCGCCGCGGTCAACAGCAGCGCGACGTAACCGGCAAGGATGGTCAGCACGTGAACCAGCAGCAGGGCGTTGCGCACGCGAGCATCGGCGAACGGCGTCACCGGAGCTTCCGTCGCGGCGATGGCCGTCATCAGAAAGGCCAGCGGGAACAGAATCACGCCCAGCGACGAGAACCGGTACCGCCAATCGATGAAAAGGAACACCAGCGCCACCAGAACGCCGCACAGCGATAGCGTTTCATAAAAGTTGGCGGCCGGCAGATGGCCCACCCGGATCGAGCGGTCGACAATGGCCACCAGATGCAGAACCGCGGCGATCAGCACGCAAATGCGAGCCGGTTGGAACAGATTCTTCTCGCGCCCCAGTACGTGAAGAATGGTGTGCAGGACTCCGATGGAATAGAAGACGGTCGCGACGCGCAACCAGAAAATGCTCATTTCAAGCATAAGGGCGTCCCACGGCTTCAGTATATCGCGCGTATTCCGGCGGCCACCCGGCCCCTGTATGATCTCGAAATGAGTCTATTTCTCGAAGGCAAGACAGCCATTGTGACCGGCGGAACCCGCGGCATCGGTTTTGAGACTGCGCGCGAACTTCTCGCCCACGGAGCGCGTGTGGTGATTTGTGGGCGAAGCGAAAGCTCGGTGGCCGCGGCGCTTGCGCGTCTGTCTCCGGCGGACCGCGTAGCGGGCTGCGCGGCGGACGTCTCGGATCCCGTTCAGGTGGAGCGTCTGTTTCAACTTGGGGCAGAGCGTTTCGGCGCGATCCACATCCTGGTCAATAACGCAGGTGTGGGCTGGTCCGCTTCCGTGGGCTCCATGACACTTGATGACTGGAAGCGCGTTCTCGACGTCAACCTGACGGGCTCCTTTCTCTGCAGCGGGCAAGCCGTGCGGCATTTTCTCAAGACGGGCGGCGGCCACATCATCAACATCAGCAGCCTGGCGGGAAAGAACGTTTTTGCCGGTGGCGCGGTCTATAACGCGTCAAAATTCGGCTTGAACGCCCTGGGGGAAGCCACGATGCTCGATCACCGCCACGAAGGTGTTCGCGTGACGAATATTCTCCCGGGTTCGGTCGATACGGAATTTAGCCTCCGGTCAAGGACAGACAACCGCACGGAGGCGGGCGCGGCGGTTTCGCCGAAGTCCGATTGGAAAATCGCGCCAGAGGATGTGGCGCGGGTGGTCCTTGACGTGCTATCGATGCCGTCCAGGACGTTGATCAGCAGTATTGAGATGCGGCCATCGATGCCGCCCAGGCGGTGATCGAAGGGCAATGGGGCGCCGCTCCCCATGGCCAAACGTTCCGGCGCGCAGCCGCCGGCGAGGAGAGCGGGCCAAATCGGGACATGCTGAAATTCAAGGGTCGAATTGCCGATGGACTATTTGGTCCGGTGGCGAGGGGGACTGCCAGGAACCGGGAGCTCAGTTTGAAAAGGGGACTCAATCAATTTATGATGCGGTGCAACGTCGCCCTGGATCCGAACCGGACCGGTCACGAAGCCGAAGGGCTCGACCGGAGCCTCCGGCAGATGATCGTCGGCCAGGATGAGGCCATTCAGGAAATCGTCAACATCTATCAGATGCATCTCACCGGGCTTAACGCTCCCGGCCGGCCCATCGGCAACTTTCTATTTCTCGGCCCCACCGGTTCCGGCAAAACGCGGATCGTTGAAGCCACCGCCGAAAGCCTGGTGAAGACATCCAAGGCAGTGATCAAAATCGATTGCGCCGAGTTCCAGCACAGCCACGAAATCGCCAAGCTGATCGGGTCGCCGCCCGGCTACCTGGGCCATCGCGAAACCCACCCGCTGCTCAGCCAGGAAGTGCTCAACCAGTACCACTCGGAGACCATCAAGGTCAGCTTCGTCCTCTTCGACGAAATTGAAAAGGCCAGCGACGCTCTCTGGAACCTGCTGCTGGGCATTCTGGACAAGGCGACACTCACCCTGGGCGATAACCGCAAGGTGGACTTCTCGCGCGCCCTCATCTACATGACCTCAAACCTGGGCGCCGGCGAGATGAGTTCCATCATGAGCCCCAAGCTCGGCTTCTCATTCAACGCGCAGGCCCAGGCCTCGGGTGAAATCCGCTCCGACGAGAAGATGGTCTCCAAGCTCAATCGCAGCGGGATCGAGGCCGCCCGGCGCAAGTTCACGCCGGAATTCATGAACCGGCTCGACAAAGTGGTGGTCTTCAAGCCCCTGGGCGATGGTGAACTGCGCCGCATCCTCGACCTGGAACTCAACCAGGTGCAGCACCGCGTCTTCAGTTCGTCGCCCGAACGCAGCTTCGTCTTCACCGCCACCGACAACGCCAAGAACTTTCTTCTGGAGCAGGGGACCGACGTCAAGTACGGCGCCCGCCACCTGAAGCGCGCCATCGAGCGGCTGGTGGTGCAGCCCATCTCAAACCTCATCGCCACCGAGCAGGTGCGCGGCGGCGACTACATCCGCATGGACTATCAGGCCGGGTCCGCCACGCTCAGCTTCAGCAAGGAAGCCGAAGGCCTGCCCGTGCACGCCATGGCGGAACTGGTGGACAACTCCCTGGCGCCTTCGCTCACCGCGCTCGCCAACGCGGTCATGATGGAAACCTCGCGGATTCAGACGGCCAAATCCAGCCGCCGCAGCTAACGCGAGCCTGGACGGGATCGCGCCCGGCGCACCTCATCCAGCGCGCGCCGGGCATCCGCCGCCTTCGAATCGAGCGACACCGCCACCGCGAACGCGGCTTCCGCTTCCGCCAAACGCCCCAACCGCTGCCCGGCCAGGCCCAGCAGGTAGTGATGCTCCCACGCGGTGGGCGCAAGGCTCACCGCCTCCTGCGCGTAGCTGCTGGCCTCCTCCAACCGGCCCAGATCCAACTGCAGGCCCCCCAGCCGGAACAGCACCCCCGCGTCGCCGGGCTGCAACTGGCGCGCCTCCTCCATCTTCACCACCGCCCCCGCCAGATCGCCTGCCTTCACCAGCGCCGCCGCCTCCTCCGAACAACGCTGCGCCTGCCTGCGAGCCTCCGCGCTCGCCCGGGCCTCGCCGGTCAACTCCGCAAACCGGGCCAGTTCGCGCCGCCGCTCCTCCCCCCGTCCCGCGCCGCCATAGGCCCGCGCCAGATGATAATGCACCTCCGCCGACCCCTCGCCCCCCAACGCCACAGCCTCCCCTAGCGCCCGGATGGCGTCGTCGAACCGGCCCAATCGGTTGTATGCCATCCCCAGCAGCACACGTGGCTCATGCGCCCCCGGCGCGGCCTTCACCGCCCGCAGCAGCAGCTCCAGCGGATTCCCGTTCGCCTCCTTGAGACGCAGGTTCGCCAAACCCACCAGCGCGGATGCGTCGGCCGGATTCACGCGCAGCACCTGCTCATAGTGGCGCACCGCCTCAGCGCGCCGCCCTGATACCGCCAGCGCCGCCGCAAGATCCGTGCGTGCCCGCGCATTCCCCGGCGCCGCCGCCACCAGCCGTTCAAGCAGGGGAATCGCCTGGGCGTTCCGCTCCCCGCGCAGGTAAAGCGAAGCCGCGCCGTGCAGCGCGTCGACATTCCCCGGCGCCACGCGCAGCACCTTCTCGAACGCGGTCAAAGCACCGGCCTCGTTGCCTCGCTCCAGGTATGCTTCAGCCAAAGCCAGGTGCGCCGCCGCCAGCTTCGGGTCGCAAGCGCCGGCCGCCTGAAACGCCACCAGGGCCGCGTCCACCTGCCCCAGCCGGTACCGGGCTATCCCCAGGAAGAACCGCACATCGCATCTTCCGGTGGCCCGATGAACCTGCTCGAACAACCGCGCGGCTTCCTCATACCGCCCCGCGTCAAAAGCCCGCTTGGCGTTCTCCACGCTCTGCCCCGCCGCCGCCGAAACAAGCGGCAACGCCACGCAGATGAGCCTCAACCTCACGCAACTCATTCTACGAAAGCGTCTTGCCCCGCGGCGCCACTCGAAGTGCACTCGCCCCGGCCTTTGTGGCATGATGCAGAAACCGCCCACATGCTCCGCCGCTTTGTCTCAGGCTCTCTCTATGTCCAGGTGCTCACCGCCATCGCCGCCGGAGTGATCCTTGGAGCCCTCTGGCCCAAAGCCGGCGAAGCCATGAAACCCCTGGGCGACGGCTTCATCAAGCTCATCAAGATGATCATCGCCCCGGTGATCTTCTGCACCATCGTGCAGGGCATTGCCGGCGCCGGCGACATGAAAAAGGTGGGCCGAACCGGCGGCCTCGCTCTGCTCTACTTCGAAATCGTCAGCACGCTCGCCCTGGTCATCGGCCTCATCGTGGTGAACACCGTCCAGCCCGGCGCCGGCATGAACGTCGACGCCTCCAAACTCAACGCCAAGTCTGTCGAGGCCTATGCCGGGCCCGGCAAGATGAAGTCCACCACCGCCTTCGTGCTCGATATCATCCCCGCGTCGTTCTTCGACGCCTTCGCCCGCGGCGAGATCCTCCAGGTGCTGCTATTGGCCCTTCTCACCGGCTTCGCCCTGCAGCGCCTCGGCGAGCACGGCCACACCCTCTTCCACTGGATCGGCAAATGCAGCGAGGTGCTCTTCCAGATCGTCTCCATGATCATGCGCCTGGCGCCCCTTGGCGCATTCGGAGCCATGGCCTTCACCGTCGGCGCCTATGGCGTGGCATCGCTGCTGTCGCTGGCGAAGCTGATGGGCACCTTCTATGCCACCTGCATCGCCTTCGTCGTCATCGTGCTGGGCCTCATCGCGCGGCTGCACGGCTTCAGCATCTGGCGATTCCTCAAGAACATCCGTGAGGAACTCCTCATCGTCCTGGGAACCTCCTCCTCGGAAGCCGCGCTCCTCCCCCTGATGACCCGCCTTGAGGGCCTCGGCGCCGGCCGCCAGACCGTCGGCCTCGTCGTTCCCACCGGCTACTCGTTCAACCTCGACGGCACGTCCATTTACCTGACGCTGGCCGCCGTTTTCATCGCCCAGGCCACCAACACCCCGCTCAACTTCCGCGACCAGCTCACGCTCCTTGCCGTGCTGCTGATCACCTCAAAGGGCGCCGCCGGAGTCACCGGCAGCGGCTTCGTGGTGCTGGCTGCCACGCTCTCCGCCGTCGGCAACGTTCCCGTCGCCGGGCTGGCCCTGATTCTCGGCATCGACCGCTTCATGTCGGAAGCGCGCGCCCTCACGAACCTGGTGGGCAATGCCGTCGCCACCATCGTCGTCGCCAAATGGACCGGCGATCTCGACGAAGACCGCCTGAAGACCGCTTTGCGCTGACCCGTCCATGTCCCGCCGCGGCCCTGGCCGTCGCTCATTCAATTGGACAGGACATCTCCATGACCCGGCTCTCCTTGCTCTATTGCCTTTCGTGCGCCCTTGTCGTGGCGGCCAGCGACGCTCCGGTCTGGCTCAAGGAACTCGCCACCGCCAAACATCCCGCCTACCCGCCCAAGGTGGACGCCGTCGTGCTCCTCGACGAAGAGCGGCTGGTGGTGGAAGAAGGCGGCAAACAGGTCACCAGCCGCCGCTATGCCGTGAAGACCCTGACGCGGGAAGGCACCGGCCACGCCATCGCCCGCGAGTACTATCACAACGTAGATGGCAAGCTGCGCGAGCTCAAGGCCTGGACCATCCAGCCCAACGGCCGTGTCGTCCGCTACGAAAAAGGTGATGTCATTGATGCCGCTGTAGCCGGCGAGTACGACCTCTACTCTACCCTCCGAGTCCGTTCCATCAGCGGCCGCGGGGACGCCGAACCCGGCAGCGTCTTCGGATTTGAAAGCGTCTCCGAACGCAAGACCATCTTCACCACCGACGAATTCAGGTTCCAGGGCTCGGCGCCGGTCCTGGCTGCCCGCTACATCCTCACTCTGCCCGAGGGCTGGAAGTCCGAGGCCGTCACCTTCAACCACGCCCCCATTGAGGCCATTGCCCAGGGCAACACCCGCATCTGGCAACTCGACAATCTGCCCTTCATCGAAGCCGAACCCGCCGGACCCGGCTACGCCAGCCTAGCCCCCGCCATCGGCATCAACTTCCTGCCCCCTGACACGGCCCGGACCCCTGGCCGCGGGCTGAGCAACTGGGCCGAAGTCTCGCGCTGGCTCCACGACCTGCAATCAGGCCGCGCCGCGCCCACCGGCGCCATCGCCGCCCAGGCGCGCTCCCTGGCCGATGCCGCCGCCAGCCCCCTCGACAAAATCCGAGCCTTGGCTCGCTTCGCCCAGGACGTCAAGTACGTCAGCATTCAGATCAACCTGAACCGCGGCGGCGGCTACGTGCCCAACCCCGCCTCTGAGGTCCTCCGCCGCAACTACGGTGACTGCAAGGACAAGGCGAACCTGCTCAAGTCGCTGCTGCAGGTGATCGGCATCGAATCCTACCTGGTCACCATCTACTCAGGCGACCGGCTTCACGTCAAGGACCAGTGGCCTTCGCCCAGCCAGTTCAACCACGCGATCCTCGCGATCGCCGCGCCGCCCGGCGCCGAAGGGCCCGCCATCATTCAGACCGCGAAGCTCGGCCGTCTGCTCCTGTTCGATCCCACCGACCAGTCCACGCCGTTCGGCGTTCTGCCCGTCACCGAGCAGAACAGCCTGGCCCTCATCGTCGCTCCCGAAGGCGGAGAGCTCATCCGCGTGCCCGCCGCCCCACAGGCCGCCGCCGATTTCTCGCGCCAGGTGGACGCCGAAATCAAGGAAGACGGCTCCATCACCGGCTCCCTCACCGAACGCCGCGTCCGCGAGGCCTCCGCCGACGCTCGCGCCCGTCTCCAGACCCTCACCCGCACCGAATTCGATCGAACCATCGAGAAGATCGTCGCCGCCAGCGTTCCCAGTTCCACCGTCTCCGCCGTCGCCCCGGAAGACGACCCCGCAACGGGCGTCTACCGCCTGAAAGCCTCCTTCGCCTCGCCCCGCTATGCCCACGTGCCGCGGGCCAGGCTCATGATGTTCCGCGCCGCCATCCTTCGCTTCGACCCCGGCATCGAGCTCCGCGAAAAGACCCGCACCCAGCCCGTCATGCTCGACGCCGAAGGTTTCGAGGAGACGGTCAAGGTCCGGATCCCCGCCGGCTTTCGTGTCGATGAACTGCCGGACCCGGTCAAACTGCAATCGCCCTACGGGCGTTTCGAAGCCCGCTGGGATCACAAGGACGGCGCCGTCACACTGCAGCGCCACTGGGAGATTCCCCTGCTCCTGGTTCCGGCCTCCGAATACCCGCAACTGAAGAAGTTCATGGACACCATCCAGGCCGCCTCCAATCAGCCCGTGGTCCTGGTGAAGCCGTAGTTCGGGGAACTGGGCGCTACCCCTGGGTGGACTCGTTGTCGCCGCCGCGTTGCTCTATCCTCTCGCTCAGGTGACGTAGCCCACCATGTGCACGGCGTGACATCAGACCTCGATCAGCGAAAGAAACCTTGCACTTCGCGCGCGGCTCGGGCGCCATCAGGCGCAGGTGGGGGTGAGGTGTGGCGGTATTGAGATCTACGGGTGTAGGGCGGGCCTTACGGCCCGCCCCCTTGGGGAACTTCGGAGGAACAGCGGCTACTGGAGGTAGCCGTTGTTCGTGGTACCGTTGTCGAAGTTGTTGTTGATCGCGTCCACGATGGAGTTCAGCTCGGAGATCGTCAAGCCCGGGGGCAGGGCCGCGGTGTTGCCACCCAGGACCTGGTTCGCCAGGTTGAGGACTTGAGCAACCGTGTAGCCCGTCAACTCACCGGATCGGACGGTGAGAGCCGCCAGGCCGGAGCGCGTGACACCCGCCGCGGAGAAGTTCACACTCAGTTGCAGAGCGAGGACCTGACCCGCGAACACACCCGCCGAGGTGCGGCTGGTGGGATTGGTGGCCGAGGACGTCAGAGCGCCCGGCGTGCTTCCCTGCGGTAGGAAGACCTCGATGGCCGAGGCGGACGTGAAGGTGAGACGGAAGGTGCCGCCCACCGCAACTCCGGTCGGGTAAACCTGGGCGAAGTTGCTCGCCAGGAACGCACCGGGGTTGTTGCCTTTCGGGCGAGCATCCCAGCCTCCCTGGGTATAGGTGGTGAAGTTGCCCGAAGTGTTGGTGGCCGCACGGTAGCCGAAGTCGACATCGGTGCGGCTCTGCCCGGTCGTCAGAGTGACGCTCGCGCAGTTGGCGGTCGAGATGCCGTCCCGATCGTAGGTCGGGTTGTAGCCGGTGGCCGGACTGACGCACACCGTGTAGCTGCCCGCTGTCAAGCCGGAGAAGGAGTAGGCCCCGTCAGCGCCCGTGGTGGTGGTCCGGTTGACGCCGTTTCCAGTGATGGAGACCTTCCAGCCGACCAGGCCGCTCTCCCCGGTTTCCTGGACACCGTCGCCGTCCGCATCGTTCCAGACGCGGTCACCGATCGACCCTGTGGTCACGGTGCGGTAACCGAAGTCGACGTCCGTCCGGTTCATGCGAGCCGTGAGAACAGCGGTGGCGCAGTTGGCGGTGGCTAAACCGTCCAGGTCATACGTTTGCGCGTAGCCCACCTGCGGCGTCACGCAAACGGTGTAGGAACCGGGCGCCAGGAAGCTGAAGCCGTAGATACCGTTGCTTCCCGTAGCCATCGAAGCACTGTAGCCGCTGGGGCCACTGATGCTGACCACCCAGCCGGTGAGGCCCGCCTCACCGCTGGCGGCCTGCACTGTGTCGCCGTTGACGTCATTCCAGACACGGTCGCCGAGGGAAGCGGTGCCACGGTAGCCGAAGTCGACATCGGTTCGGACCTGACCCGATGACAGGCTGACCGTGGCGCAGTTGGCCGTGGCCAACCCGTCCCGGTCATACGTCTGCGTGTAGCCTGCCTGCGGGGTCACGCACACGGTGTACGTACCGGACGGCAGGTTGGTGAACGAGTACTTGCCATCTCCACTGGTGATGAGGCTGGCGGTGTAGCCGCCAGGCCCGTTGATCGTGACGGTGAAGCCGTTCAGCCCGTTTTCGTTGGTCTGCTGGCTGCCGTCACCGTTCCGATCAAGCCACACACGGTTGCCGATGGCGCCGCGATTACCGCCGACGCCGCCTTCGCCGCCCGTGCAACCCGACGGCGAGCTGTTGTTGAAGGCGTCCAGCGAACTGGCTACGGACACCATCTGCGCACCGGTGGTGCTGGCCGAGTCGACGTGGTACGGCAGTTTGCCCGCGTAGGCGGCGAGCAACTGATCCGCGGACACGATGGCCGCCATGATCGAGGCGCCGTTGGAGCCATTCGCCAGGTTCAGCTTCGCCGCGATCAGCTGGTGGGCGAGGTTGATGCTCGCATCACCGCTCACCGGGCGGGAGAAGATGGCCAGGAGCTCATCCTTGCTGTAGGTCTCGGAACCCAGAACAAGGCTGGTAACCGTCCAGCGCTCGGGGTGGTTCTTCCAGTACCCCTGAGTCGCCGGGCAGGGACCGGGGTTGACCACGGGCGGGATCCGGTAGCCGAAGTCCACATCCACCCGGTTCTGGCCGGCGGTGATGGTCGCCGTAGCGCAGTTGGCGCTGACGAGGCCGTCCAGGTCGTAGGTCTGGGCGTAGGTCGCCATGGGCGTCACACAGACCGTGTACGTGCCGGCCGGCAGGCCGGAGAAGTTGTAGTTCCCGTCGCCCGTCGTCGTCTGGGTGTTGATGTAGCCCGTCGGCAAGTTGGCGCCGGTGATGCTCACAGTCCAGCCGTTCAGACCGGGTTCGCCGGCCGCCGCCTGGACGCCGTTGGCATCCACGTCGTTCCACACACGATCACCAATCGAGCCGAGCGGCTGCCGGTAACCGAAGTCCACGTCGGTCCGATTCTGGCCGGCGTGGCGCAGTTCGCCGTCGCCAGACCATCCAGGTCGTAGGTCTGAGCGAAGCCCGTCATCGGGGTGATGCAGACGGTATAAGTGCCCGCCGGCAGGTTGCTGAACGTATAGATGCCGTTCGCCCCCGTCGTCTGAGTGGTCGTGTAGCCCGTAGGCAGGTTGGCGCCGCTGATGGTCGCCGTCCAGCCCGTCAGGCCAGGCTCACCGGAATCCTGAATGCCGTTACCGTTGGTATCGTTCCAGACCCGGTCGCCAATCGAACCGTTCGGACGGTAGCCGAAGTCGACATCCGTCGCGTTCTCACCCGCTGTGATGGTGCGCGTGGCGCAGTTCGCCGTCGCCAGACCATCCAGGTCGTAGGTCTGAGCGAAGCCCATCATCGGGGTGATGCAGACGGTATAAGTGCCCGCCGGCAGGTTGCTGAACGTATAGATGCCGTTCGCCCCCGTCGTCTGAGTGGTCGTGTAGCCCGTAGGCAGGTTGGCGCCACTGATAGTGGCCGTCCAGCCCGTCAGCCCAGGCTCACCGGAGTCCTGAATGCCGTTCCCGTTGGTGTCATTCCAAACCCGGTCGCCGATGGAACCGTTCAGACGGTAGCCGAAGTCGACATCCGTCGCGTTCTCGCCCGCCGTGATGGTGCGCGAGGCGCAGTTCGCCGTCGCCAGACCGTCCAGGTCATAGGTCTGGGTGTAGCTCGTCATCGGGGTGATGCAAACCGTGTAAGTGCCCGCCGGCAGGTTACTGAACGTATAGATGCCGTTCGCCCCCGTCGTCTGAGTGGTCGTGTAGCCCGAAGGCAGGTTGGCGCCACTGATGGTCGCCGTCCAACCCGTCAGCCCAGGCTCACCGGAATCCTGGATGCCGTTCCCGTTGGTGTCGTTCCAGACCCGGTCGCCGATGGAAGCGTTCGGACGGTAGCCGAAGTCGACATCCGTCGCATTCTCACCCGCTGTGATGGTGCGCGTGGCGCAGTTCGCCGTCGCCAGACCATCCAGGTCGTAGGTCTGAGCGAAGCCCGTCATCGGGGTGATGCAGACCGTATAAGTGCCCGCCGGCAGGTCGCTGAACGTGTAGATACCGTTCGTCCCCGTCGTCTGCGTCGTCGTGTAGCCCGTTGGCAGGTTGGCGCCGCTGATGGTTGCCGTCCAGCCGGTCAGTCCAGGCTCACCGGAATCCTGAATGCCGTTCCCGTTGGTGTCGTTCCACACCCGGTCGCCAATCGAACCCAACGCAACGAACCCGAAATCGATCGTCAGGTCCGAACTGTTGTCCAGCGGCAGCGTCACCACGAACAGGTTCGGATTGCTGTCGTTGCCGGCATTGCTCCCAGGAGCGTTGGCAATCGTCGGCACAAACCCGGTGGGCGTAATCACTTCCACCTTGTAGGAACCCGGGCACAGCCCGCCGAAACCGTAAATCCCCGTGCCGGCGGCCGTGGTGGTCGTCTGCAACACGGAATTGTCCATCGCATTCCGCAAGTTCAGCGTGACGTTGCCCAGCGGCAGTTCCAGCACATCCTGGATGCCATTCCCGTTGGCGTCATTCCAGACGTAATTCCCAACTGAACCCGAGCACGGCGCCTTGTATCCGAAGTCGATCGTCAGGTTCGCTTCTCCCTCGGCCAGGATCACCGTCGCCGGCAACCCGTTGCTGTCGTTGCCCGCGTTGCTCCCCGGGGCATTCACCGTGGTGGGCGTGTAGCCCGGCGGCACGGTGGAGGCGTCCACCTGGACGAAGTACGTGCCCGGGCAAACGCCCTGGAAAGGAAAATGTACTGGCCCCCGTTGACGGTGGAGTCCATCTGGATCTGGTTCATCCCCAGATCGAACAACTTCACCACCACGCCGTTCAGCCCCGGCTCGAAGCCGTCCTGAATGCCGTTCTGATTCTGGTCGTGCCAGACAAAATTGCCGATGCTGCCCGTGCAGGGCGGCTGGTAACCAAAGTCGATGGTGTCGTCGTTCGCGTTAAAGGCCGGCAGCGTCACCAGCGCCGGACTGCCATTGCTGTCGTTGGCGGCATTGGTTCCCGGCGCGTTCGAAATCGTCGGGGTATAGCCGGGCGGCAGCGTCGTCGGGTCGACTTCCACCCGGTAGGTCTGCGCGCACAGGCCCGTGAAGCCGTACGCTCCGCCATTCATCGTCATCGTCGTCTGGATAATCGTGCCGCCGGGCGATTTCAGCCACACCCGCACGCCGTCGATGCCCTGCTCGGACGGGTCCTGACGGCCGTTGCGGTCGGCATCCGTCCACACGTAGTTCCCCAGGCTGGCGCTGCACAGCGCCACGAAACCAAAGTCCACGGTCTGATCGGAGGTGTTGTTGCTCTGAAGCGTCACGCTCGTCGGGCTGCCGTTGCTGTCGATCGTGCGGTCTGCACCCACCAGCGAGTTGGTGGGCGCGAACCCTACCGGAGTATCAATCTCAACGGTATAGGTCCCCAAACAGAGACCGGGGAATTGATAATACCCATGCTGGTTCGCCGGGCCCAGCCCTGTGAACGTCGTTCGCACGACATTGTTGCTGTCCCGCAGCCGCACCTGCAGCCCGTCGATGCCCGGCTCGCCGGAGTTCTGCAGACCGTCGGAGTTCAGGTCATGGAAGGCAACGTCGCCGATGGACCCGGTACACGTGCCCGGCATCGGCCCGATCTGCAACTTCGCCCCGCGACGAACGAGGTTGTGAACCGCGCCGGCGAAGAGAACGTGGAATTTTCCGCCGTCAGCGTCACGGCGATGTCATTGCCGGCGTAGAACGGTGCCAGCGAGCCGCCTGTAATCTGGAACTTGAAGTCAAACTGGTCGGTCGTGGTGCCGGTCTCGTTGTACCCGAAGGCAATCACCTCGCCGGTGAGCAGCGGCGCGGCGTAGTTGTTCGCGCCCAGGGTGGCGGTCGCATTCACCACTAGATCGTGACCGGGCTGGCGGCCGATGAGCACCCCGGTGTTCGACACCTGGATGCGGATGGACACGTTGGGTACCGGCGCCACTGGGTTGCTGATGGTGCCAAAGACACCCATGCTGGTCTCAATCGAACTGGTGTTCGAATCCACCGCGAAGATCTGCGTGGCGGCATCGTAGCGGGCCGGCGAAGACGCAAACGGAGGATTGCCGATCAGGGGCCGGTTCGTGGTGATCCTGGGATAGCCAGGATTTACTCCCAGCAACTGCGCGGAAGCAGGGATCGAGAATCCGGCGGCGACGGCGCCGAGAACCACCAGCGGGGCAACTTTGAACATAGCCGATATTCCTTAAAGTTTAAAATTCACGAGTGACGGGAAACCTGGACCATACAACAGCGAACCGCCGGGAAAAACGGCTTCCCCAGCGTCGCCTCAAAAGCACAAAGGCCGCTCCGGCCCGGCTCCAAAACAGCCGGAAACACCCAGCTGAGCAAGAACCGGAGCGAGTCCGTTTTGCGCTCGTACCTCAGGAAAACAGAACTAACTTGAAACGCTGCCAGCCCACACGGTGCTGAAGGGCTACCGCGCGAACCGGCGCAGAGCCACCAGCGAACCGGCAGCCAGCACCAGGAACGCCGTGCCCGGCTCGGAGACGCCCGTGCTGGCAACGTCGATGGTCACGCCGCTAAAGCTGAAATCGTCCCCGAAATGGGCAGCGAAACCCGGACCGGCGATCACGATGCCGACCTGCGGGACGAACAGGCTCTGGAGACTGCCGCCCGTGGCGGTCCCGCGGAACTCAAAGGGCGCGGAGGGGCTTGGGCCATCCACAAACCCGAACGCGGTCACGATACCGGACAGCAGCGTCGTGAAACCGGCTCCCACATCACCCGATATCGAGAAAGTGCCGCCGCTCGCGTGCAGAGCGCCCGTTCCCGTCAGAGAAGCATTCAGGACGAACGACGCTCCCATGCCGGTGACCGGGATGAAATTGAACATCGGGTCAATATATAGGACGGGTGTGCCGGTGACGCTCAAAGGGTTCGGACCCGCCGGGTCCACAAAACTGTAGCTCGCCGAGACTGCGGCGATCTGGATGTCCGGCAGCCCCAAGGTCAGGTTGAGCGGGGTAGCAGACGCTCCAATGGCGCCAAGAACCACGCCGACGGTGATTGGAATAATGCGTTTCATGTGCGTAACAAGCCTCTTTTCTGTCGAGCGCCAGGATCTGAATTTAAAAGTATTGAATTCCTTGGCGTGCTCAACATCGTAAGATTGGCACGCGCCGTTTCCTGGCAGCAAGAGAATGTTGACCGCCAAACGCGATATGAGAGATCTAGTACTTTCTGGCTGTTAATTCGGAAAGACGACACCTAAGCCATTCCCCGTCAATGAGATGGACGGATATCTGGATGTGTGTTGACGGGTGCGGCTGTGGTCTCTGTTCCGCTTTCAGGGAAAAATATACTCGGGTTGCGGCGTTACGCCCCCTGCAACCGCGTGCCACGGCCATATCGATGAACTGCCTGACGCAGTCAAACTGCAATCGCCCTACGGCGCTTCGTAGCCCGCTGGGATCACAAGGACGGCGCCGTCACGCCGTGGCGCAACTGGCACTTCCCCCGCTCCTGGTTCCGGCCTCCGAATGCCCGCAACTGAAGAAGCGCAAAGGCCGCTCCGGCGCGGCTCCAAACGTCTAGGAACAAGCGACTTAACGGAGAGCCGGAGCGAGTCCGTCTTGCGCGGTTCCTCAACAGCGCAAAGGCCGCTCCGGCGCGGCTCCAAACGTCCAGTAAACAAGCGACTCAACGGAGAGCCGGAGCGAGTCCGTCTTGCGCGGTTCCTCAACAGCGCAAAGGCCGCAACCGGCGCGGCTCCAAACGTCCAGAAACAAGCGACTTAACGGAGAGCCGGAGCGAGTCCGTCTTGCGCGGTTCGTCAACAGCGCAAAGGCCGCTCCGGCGCGGCTCCAAACGTCCAGGAACAAGCGACTTAACGGAGAGCCGGAGCGAGTCCGTCTTGCGCGGTTCGTCAACAGCGCAAAGGCCGCTCCGGCGCGGCTCCAAACGTCCAGAAACAAGCGACTTAACGGAGAGCCGGAGCGAGTCCGTCTTGCGCGGTTCCTCAACAGCGCAAAGGCCGCTCCGGCGCGGCTCCAAACGTCCAGAAACAAGCGACTTAACGGAGGAGCCGGAGCGAGTCCGTCTTGCGCGGTTCGTCAACAGCTCATGGACATCATCCCGGCCGCCTTCAGGCAGCCCGTGGTCCTGATGGTACCGTAGCGCCCGGAATTTTTCGAACAACAAGTCAACGAATTGGCCACCGGAGCCGTTTCTAAGGATAGACAATGTTTACGGTGGCACTCAGTCCGGGTTTGGGGCTGACGCGGGAAGCGGACTTCGATGCCCTGTTCCGTGCCCATGAGCGGGCCGTGCTGCGCACCGCCTACCGTGTCCTCGGCAACTGGGCCGATGCCGAAGATGTCGCCCAGGAGGCCTTTGTCCGGCTTCACCGCCAGGCGCGGCACCTGGAAGGCCCCGCCGTCGCGGCCTGGCTGTATCGTGTGACCGTGAACCTGTGCCTTGACCGTGTCCGCTCCCCATGGCGGCCCGCCGAACTGGTCGAAACCCCGAGTGGCGAGCCTGGCGCCGAAGCCGAGTCCATCCGGCTCGACCAGCAACGCCGGCTCATGGGCGCCCTCGGCAAACTCGCCCCGCGCGAACGCGCCGCCATCGTGCTTCGCGAGATCGAAGGTCTCACAACGGCCGAAGTGGCGGCCGCGCTCGGCTCCTCGGAATCCACGGTTCGCAGCCAGATCTCGAAGGCGATGGACAAACTGGCAGCCATCCTGAAAGGCCGCGTATGACGCTGGAAGAAAGGACCCCGGAACACATGCAAGAGAACCAACTCCGAGACGCCCTCCGCGGCCTGCGCGATCACCCGCCGCCGCCCGATTCACTGGCCCGTGTCCGGCTGAGTGTCGCCCGGCGCACCGCGCCCGCTCCCATCCCATGGCGCGTCGCCGCGGTGTTGGCAGCCCTTGCCCTCATCGCGTTGCTCGTTACCGTACGCCTGCCTGAGGCCCAAACGCTCACGCTAACGGCTCAAGCTCCGCCGCTCATCGTTTCCCCGCTCATTATTTCCAAAGCCCCGCCGCTTGTCGCTCCCGTGGCCGGCAAGGCCGCTCGCTCCATCCCGATGCGCCCCACCCTCGCGCCCCGCGCGGCCGGAACGGTCCGCATAGAGACGCCCCATGCGGCCGGAACGGTCCGCATTGAGACTGAAGACCCGGAAGTTGTGATCTATCTCATCGGTGACTGAACTTAAGGAGATCCAAACCATCATGCTGAAACCACTCGCCGCCACTCTCGCCCTCGCCGCTCTCGCCCTGGCCCAGCAGAATTCGCCGCTCAACCCCGCGCAGCCGGAAGCGGTCCTCATCCCGATCAAGACCCTCAACGGAGACTCATTCGACCGCCTAGTGCGCCTGATCAGCGTCTTCAACGCGCGAGTCACCGCGGATGAACGGCTCCGCACCATCCTGGTTTACGCGCCGCCGGAAGTCACCGGCCAGATCCGCCGCGTCATCGACCAGCTCGACCGCCCCGGCAGCGAAGCCGCCATCGGCCGCAACATCGATCTCACCCTCACCTTCCTGCGGTGTTCCGCGAAGCCCCAGGCCGGTACCCTTCCACCCGAAATCGAACAGGTGGCGAAACAGCTCCGCTCTGTCACTCAGTTCAAGGACATCCAAGTCTGGGACACCGTGCCGCTCCGTCTCCAGGAGGGCCGGGAATCTGACTACACGACGCGCATTGCCGGGGCGAACGCCCTCACCGCGAACGGCGCCTTCGTCACCGCCACCATCGCCATCCGCCCCCAGGTTGTGTCCACCCGCGGCAATGAACGCACGGTGCGTTTTGACAAAGTGCGTGTCGACTTCCGGCTGCCCTACGCCACCGGAGGCAGCGTCGCCAACGGCGTGATGGTCAATACTCAGTTCCAGTTCTTCAACGCCGGCTTCAACACCGCCGGCGAGTTCAAGGAAGGGCAGAAGGCCGTGCTTGGCAAGGTCACCGGGATGGAAGACGACACGGCGATCTTCGTCGTCCTCTCCCTCAAGGTGCTCGACTAACCGCCGAGGAACTTCGACGCCACGTCCGCGCCGTTCCGGAGATCGTCGTCGCGCCGGTCCTGCACCTGTTGCAATCCGCCGGCTTCGCCACAGCCCTCGCAGCTTTGACGACAAAGGTAGTACGGTGCGCAGAGGGCAATGAACGCGATGACACCAATCCAGACCCACACGGGCGGGTCGATCAACAGAACCATAAGGATCCCCCCCGCCCGGCACCAGAAGGCAAGGGCCGCTTCAGACCCTACCGGATTCCAGTGGAAACGGTAGGAAAGCCTGCCCCCGCACTGCGTGCACGTTTCCGCGAATCGCCTCAACTCCGCGGCGCGGTCCCCGGGTGTCCGCAAAGAGCCGTCATTGACGTTCCCGGCCGGATCCACCAGAAATCGAGCGGACATCGCAGACACCTCTGCTCAGTGGACGCTCCAGCCGCCCCAACGGTTGCGCCTGCGGGTTTGCCTACCAGCCGAAAGGGAAATCGCCCTTCCGGGGGGGAGTAGCCCGCCGCAACGCCCACAATTTTGCCAAGACCCAGGACGCTCCCGATCAAGCCATTCCCTAGCCCGTTTTTCTCACGGGAAGTGTAGCGGAAAGCCGCATTCTCTGGCATAACTGATTTTTCTAGTAAAAGTTGTGCGAAGAGAGGAGCGGCTTTCCCCTATGACAGAGTGTAGCCAATCAGAGTTCGAGTTTGGCCAACAGGGACGGCGCCAGGTGAAGGCGGGATTCGACGGCGGGACGATCAGTAGCGACGGTGGCGCGTTGCTGCTGCGCGAAGTGAACCGCA
>Ga0194132_10001383_pt1 | contig 49140 bp, 39 predicted proteins | sample TA2KigOf80mmetaG_FD_148612 | JGI IMG/M metagenome (GOLD analysis project Ga0194132, IMG submission 148612) | Freshwater microbial communities from Lake Tanganyika, Tanzania - TA2015054 Kigoma Offshore 80m | ecosystem: Environmental > Aquatic > Freshwater > Lake | place: Tanzania: Lake...
AACAATGCCCTTCCGCCATTTGCATCAAGGCATTACAAAAATACGATAATACCCCATGTCGACCAACGTAATGCCCGACTCGTACCTTAAGAAATAGAATGGTTGTCGAGTGGAATGTTCAATATTGATTCATCAATGTGGAAAATGCCCTAAATCACTGATAATACCTAGCATACGCAATTTATGGCCACGATTTCAAGCATATTCAGGGGTATTTGATGCCATGCATTGCGTATGAATGCACGGCCTTTTTACAGTTCAATAAAAAGCAAGAAATATTTTTTTTGAAAATGAAATTTTCTACTTGTTTCTATGTGGAAAAATTTTCCATTTTTGCATCCCGGTTTTGCAGGACAAACAGAAAACAATCGGATAAGCTCCATCCCGCTTTAAGATTATCCATTCACTGTTTTTGAACATGCCGATTTCCCCTCGGTTCAATCCCGGTCAGATGAAAAAGGTCATTCCCCAATTTGTGGCTTTATATCATCAACTAACTCAACAATGTATTGTTGTGTTAATAAGCGCGGACAAGCAGTTCGTGCATTCTCAGCTCAACGGTTTATGATTCGTTTCATGGTACTTCATGCTTTGCGTGATAAGTTCCGAACGGTTCATGCCAGCTATTTGGAAAAGGAGTATCCTCTTGGCTAGAAAACGCGACACAATTGATTTATTTCCGGGCGACAAACAAACCCGAGCAGATATCGTAAAAAAACAAGCGACAGATCCCAATAATCTGGTGATCGGCGAAACAGGGCAATCCATCCGACCCAGGAGTCCCCAGGCAATTGAATTTTGGGAGGGAATGTCTCGACTTATACGAGATAATGTATCCTCTCAGATGTGGAAGACATGGTTTGAACTTATCAAGCCACTCACATGGGAAGATGATACGCTTACCATTGAAGTACCCAGCCAATTCTTTGTTGAGTGGATTGAAGAGCATTATCGTGATCTACTTCGCAAAACACTCAGTCAGGTTGCGGGTGAGAAAGCATCATTGCGATATGAAGTTGTAGTTAGCAAGGGTGAGACTTCACTTGAAGACAGAACCATTCGCATCCCTGCACTGCGTAATACACCAACCACGGGCAATCAATCAGTTCTTCAGTTTGCTGCGCAAAGCAAACAGGCGGAACCGGATTTTGAATTTCTTTCAGCATTGAATCAACGATATGTCTTTGACAATTTCGTGCGTGGTGAGAGCAATCAACTTGCCGCCTCCGCTGCATTCGCTGTCGCAGAAAGGCCCGGTAAAACCAATTTTAATCCATTGTTCATCTATGGTGGAACAGGTCTTGGAAAAACACATCTTGCCCAAGCAATTGGAAACTATATTGTTTCACACAAATCTGGTGCAAGGGTTTTGTACACGAACAGCGAGCGTTTCACTTTTGAATATGTGAATGCGATACAGAACAATAAGCTCAATGAATTCACAAATTTTTATCGCAGTGTCGATGTTTTGATTGTTGATGATATTCAATTCTTGGGTGGAAAAGAAAAAACGCAAGATCATTTCTTTCATACCTTCAATGCATTGCATCTTCAAGGAAAGCAAGTTGTTCTAACAAGCGACAAGCCTCCCAAAGACTTGCTTGATATTGATGCGCGTTTGATTTCAAGATTTCAATGGGGACTTTCCGCAGACATCCAAATACCTGACTTTGAAATGCGCATGGCGATTCTTCAAAAGAAATCTCAGGATGAAGGTTTCGATTTGCAGCCCGAAGTTGCTGAATACATTGCCAAAAACATCAATGGCAATGTGAGGGAATTGGAAGGAGCTTTGATCAAACTCATAGCAAAAATCTCTCTTGATAGCAGAGTGATGGGTTTAGATTTAGCCAAGGAAGTGGTGCAGGGTATAGCAGGCACAATTGCACGTCAATTGAGTATGGATACCATCGCTTTGGAGGTATCATCCTATTATCAGATTCCTGTTGAACTGCTCTCCGCGAAAACAAGAAAACATGAAGTTGTCATTGCCAGGCAAATGACGATGTATCTGATTAAGATGTTGATTGGGACTTCATTGAAGAGCATCGGCGCTCATTTTGGAGGAAGAGATCACACAACTGTACTACATTCATGTCAGACAATTGAGAATTATCTCGGACATGATATCAAAGTTCGAACAGCGCTCGAAACATTGAAAGGAAATCTCTTGAGTCGGTAAACACAAAACTTAATAACGAATTGCTGATTCAGAAAGATCGTTCTTCACAGAATGGTCTTTTTTTATTCACCCCGGCGTAGATCACGCTCGATGTCTTTTTTCTTGAGATCTTCTCTTTTGTCATGCAATTTTTTCCCCCGAACAACGGCAATTTCCACCTTCACATAAGGACCCGAAAAATACATCGACAAAGGTACCACGGTCATTCCTTTTTCCTGAATTGCTTGTTTCAGTTTTGTCGATTCGCGGTCATGCAATAACAGTACTCGATCTCTTGTTGGTATGTGATTTTCCCGATTTCCATGATCATATGGGCTAATATGAGTACCAATCAACATGGGAGCCACTGAATGCTTGGACTGATATAATACATAACTATCCTGCAAATTGCATTTCCCTGCGCGCAATGATTTCACCTCCGTTCCGGTAAGAACAATTCCTGCTTCCAATGTGGAGATGATCTCAAAATCATGCCTTGCCTTGCGATTTTGTGCAATCACTTTTGTGGTTCTATGTGTTTGTTTTTCTGTCATGACCTCTAAAAATGGGTTGCTCCTGACGCAAGTGATGAGAAATCATTGCTTTTTGAGTAATGTAAAGCAATGATAGAGAGAAATACCGGTAGCAATGCCAACATTGAGGGATTCAGCGGATCCTGCTCCATCAATACGAATTGGAAGAGTGACATACTCCGATGTTTGTTTTGACAAACCATGAGACTCACTTCCCAAGATTATTCCCCAGTTCCGTGGGAGTTCTTGCAAATCTTGGAGTGAGTGTTTGCCATGTACAATCATTCCGAGAATTTCTCCTTCCACATATTTTTTCTTCCAGGATTGGAGGATGCTTGGAAGATTATCAGTTGATTGGATGTTCATTCTGAATGTAGAGCCCATTGCTGATCGAAGAGCTTTCGGCCCAAAAGGATCTGCACATGTGCCGCCTAAGATGATGGAATGTATGCCGAACCAATCTGCGGTTCTGAATATGGTGCCGATATTTCCGGGGTCATTGATGTCTTCCAGGGCCAAGAAACACTCCGGCAAGCCATGTTCAATATCCGGTAATTCAGCAATGCAAAAGATGTCCTGAGGTGTTTGTGCATCACTCATTCGTTCAAAAGCACTTGTTCCTGCCTTGCACACTTCTATCCCGGCTTCCTCAATTTCTTTGGCAAGCTGCAAAGCCTGTTCATTCGCATCATCTGATATCACGGCATATTGAATGGTAATGGATGAACCGAGCAATTCCTTGCAGACTTTCATGCCTTCTGCAATAAATCTCCCTTGTTCCATACGTTCGCGTTTTTTTCCGAGCAGGCGAATTCTTGCCTGTTCGGCTTTTGACAGATAATCCATTGAATGACTTGAAGTGATTGGCAATGGGCAAATCTACGATGTCCCGACTAGAGAAAGAAACAAAGAGAAGATTGATTATTTTCGTGAACCAGTATTTTCGAAGTCATGAACACAGAATACACACATAGAAACAGCAATGACAGAGATCTGAATGAACGAGAGAAGTCGGTCCTTCGATCCATCGTACAGTCATATATTCTCACTGCCTCACCGGTGGGTTCTCGATTTCTTTCCAAGACATCCGAAGAATTTACATTGAGCCCTGCTACGATTCGAAATGTCATGGCTGATCTGGAAGATTTGAATTTCATTAGTCATCCACATACATCAGCCGGGAGAGTGCCCACAGACAAGGGATATAGATGCTATGTTGATACATTGATGGATGTCAGAGAGTTATCTGAGAAAGATAGACATGTTGTGAAAGATCAATTGCAGGCACTTTCTCAGGATCAGGCATTGAAAGATGCTTCCAGAATCCTTGGTGCATTATCCCATTGTCTTGCAATTGTGGAATTGCCTCAGATGCTTGACATCAATGTGAAGAAGGCGCATCTTGTGCCATTGTCTTCCAATCGTCTATTGATTGTGATGGAATTGGATTCCAATATTGTGCGCACTGTAACATTGGAAACAGACATCGTGTATGATTCTGCGCTTCTTGATCATACAACGCATTTCATCAATAGCAGAATCAGTGGTAAGTCTATCAGGTTTTTGCGCGATCACATCGTGGAGATGATGATGGATGGAACCAGTGGACAACATTCATTACTTCGGCTATTCATTGATTCTGTTGATACATTGCTAAGTCCACATGTTTCAAGTGATGAAAAAGTTCACATAGCAGGTGCAAGACATTTATTGGAATATCCTGAATTTGATTCCCCCAATCAATTGAAAGGTGTGATCGAATTGGTGGAAAATGAGGATGTCATCATACATTTGCTAGATCATCATGATGATTTGCAACAGCAATCGGTTAAGATTGTCATAGGGAATGAAATGAAAGAGGAAAAACTTCATGAATACAGCTTGGTTATGGGATCTTATACGATGAAAGGGGCACATGGATCAATTGGGCTAATTGGCCCCAAAAGGATGAATTATGCAAAAATGGTCTCCCTCGTGCAATACATGGGTCAAGTGCTCTCTCAGAGTTGATGAACAATGTTTTTGGGGCTCATTACGCTGGAAATTTTACTATTTTTGTCGGTGATTCAGTCATTCATTTGAGACTTTCGTGAATATTCAAATCATTGCTTTTTTCGTGCTGGGATTGCTGGCAGTTGCCACAGGAATCTTGCTTGTCACAAGAAGAAATCCTGTTTCTGCGGCAGTTTCCTTGATTATGCATTTCTTTGCCTTGGCGGGTTTATATCTCACATTGCAAGCTCAGTTCATCGCTGCTGTTCAAATACTTGTATATGCCGGCGCGATTATGGTCTTGGTTGTGTTTGTGATCATGTTGCTGAATCTTGGCAAGGAAGATGCATTGAAGGAACGGTTCAATCCTCGAACAGCACTTGCGATTGCATTATCGAGTGCATTGGCTTTGGAAGTGCTTCTTGCATTTTTAAGTACCCCTACAGGTTTTAATGAGATTGCACCTTCAGCCGAGAAAATTGGATCGCCAGCAGAGATTGGGAATGTCTTGTTCTCAGGTTATATCTTTCCATTCGAAGCAATTTCATTATTGCTTTTGGCGGCAGTTCTTGGTACAATCATTTTGGCCAAAAGAAAAATCGAAGACTGACAATATCATTGATTTCGCAATCAGAGAATACTATGAATTTAACCTCGATATCTTTGGAATTTTATCTGGCATTGTCTGCAATCATTTTTGTGATTGGAGCGGCCGGTGTTATCACAAGAAGAAATGCAATCATTATTTTCATGTGTATTGAAATGATGCTCAATGCAGTGAATCTCACACTTGTTGCTTTTTCGGCATATCTTGGAGATTCTGCCGGACAAATGTTTGTGTTTTTTGTCATGGCAGTCGCAGCAGCAGAAGCAGCAGTGGGATTGGCAATTGTTCTCGCCCTATTCAGATCAAGACAAACAGTTTATGTGGATGAAGTAAATCTCATGAAATGGTGAACTTTCAAGCACTTAGAAAAATCAAACTCCCTTAGGGAGTTTTTTTTGCTGTTTTTGATTATAATCCTGCAAGAAAACATACATGATTTCGTCGATGGACCTGTTTGTGAAGTTATTGCTTGATGTAAGGTTCCATCGATACGGACTGTCTTTATAGTATCGAGTACACCACATAGTCGATACGGAAGAGCACTCTCTCTCCCTCTTTTCGCCACCCAACAAATGGCAGTGATATGCCGGATTCACCACCCGGCATATACGCGGTCTCGATGGGACCGAATATGGAGCAATCTTCCAACAAAAAACCCCGACAATATTATGTCGGGGTTTCTTTTTTTTTGATTACTGTTGATTATTTACCTGATTTTCTCACCTTTTTCACATCCGCTTCGGAAACAATTCCACCATTATTTCCCCAGCTATTCAATACGAATGTGATTACAGCAGCGGCATCTGCATTTGAATATTTTGTAGGAAGAGCTGTCATCACATTGTTGAATTTTTTTCCATTAACTGTAATTGGGCCTTTCAATCCGTTCACGACATTATCTGTGATCACTTTCGCGCCTTTGGTCTTAACATAATCCGAACCTGCCACTGGGGGATATACCGTTGACAAACCCTGACCATTTGCTTGGTGGCATGTTTTGCAATATTCATTATAGACAACTTGTCCGCGTTTCATGAGTGCCGCTTTGTCAGGTCCTGCAGCATTGACAGAGAACGTACAAGCAAGTAAAGGTAGAATCGCAATAATTAATTTCATGATTGAAATATACATGGCAGTCCTTTGTAAAATTATTCAATGGTGATTATTCTATGTTAGAACAATCAAACTGACTATTCGGTTGCGCCAAATAAATGAAAATTCTTGCAATCTCCGTATGATGGTTAGCTTTTGACCATGGAATAATCGCCAGGAATCACAATGCGATAGTTTTTTCGAGCCTCATTTCAAAATTCTTTGGTTTTGGCCACTGTAACAATGATTTTTGTCATGGTGAAGTGAATATGGATTATATATGCAACAAGCTTTATTTACATTGATTCTCGCGGAATCCAAAGAAATTGAAGATTCTCTGTATCCCTTTACGGTAATGCATTCATCGTGGGAATTGCGTTTTGGAGGAAGAAGAGTATTCGAGGTATTCCGTGATGCTTTGCCTGAATTTTCATTGCGGTTCATAGGAAGGGATCTTCAAAAACGATCATTCATGGAGCAAGAAGGAATGGATGCCGCTGATTTATCGGCACCGTCTTGCCCTGTGATGATTTTGCGGTCGGATATCGCACCAACAACTCATGTTCTTACCATATTGCGTCGAATGGCAATAGATGGAGCGCAATCATTCATCATCAGCAATAATGGTCAAATCATTGGATTGTATTTGATGCATGAATCGGAACTTTCACAACTTGATTTGTTTGCTCCTTCTTTTGAAGGTATCATTTCGCCTTTTGGGCCTGATACTTTGCCGGTAACAGACATAACTGTTGAGTATTTGAAGCATCAATGGGATGCAATGCTGATGGCTCCGCAGGCAATCGGGGAGTCATTTGGTTATTATTCAAAGAAATATAAAGACGCTGTTCCCACTCATGTTTTTGCATTGAATTTGGATCGCATTGCAATTGGAAAGAACTGTGAATGTGCCCCGGGAATTGTATTGGATGCAAGCAAAGGACCGATCATCATAGAATCCGATGTTATCATCATGGCTCATGCTTTTATGCAAGGTCCATGTCATATCGGAAAGGGAAGCATCATCAAAGCCGGCGCGCAGATTTATGGAGGTACCGTTATCGGACCTCATTGCAAGATCGGTGGAGAGGTTGAGCAGAGTGTTTTTCAGGGATATTCCAATAAACAACATCAAGGTTTTATCGGTCATTCCTATTGTGGTGAATGGGTGAATCTTGGTGCAATGACAAACACCTCCGACTTAAAGAACACATATGGAATGATTGATGTCACTTTGCGAGGAAACGAAATACAAACCGAGCATATGTTTCTTGGGGCGATGATCGGGGATCATACAAAGACTGCAATCGGTACTTGCCTGACAACAGGAACAATCATAGGAATCAGTTCGTCGGTTCATGATATCGGAGCATTTCCGCCCAAAGAAATACACTCATTTTCATGGGGAACAGCGTCAGAATCTGCCAAAAATGGTGGCAATTATGAATTGCACAAGGCATTGCAGGTAGCAGATACTGTCATGAACAGAAGGGGCAAAGAGATGAGCGCGACACAAAAAGAGCTCTTCAACAAAGAATTTCAAAGAATTACCAAGTAATTATCTCCCAAAGTTATCAATTCCGGGTTTTTGGCACATACTTTGCTGAATATTAACCAGAACATTGGTTATTATTCGCCATTTATGGCATTAGTATGTTGACCCCCGGGTTTGATGCTTCCCCCATCAATGCTGCAAAACCTGATTGGTTTCTTGCATCAAACCTATTCTTCCCTAAGAGCACGGTTCCCGTAAACGCTTCCCTTGTTTACGGGAATTGTTGTATAAAACAGAAAAGGCCATCAATGATGGCCTTTAAAATAAACGAGGATTGTTGTTTTATCTGCCTGCTATGCGCACTCTATTTTCTTGAATGGAGATTGCATGTTTGAGTTGTTCTCTTTGACTGATTGTCGTCGTGTACTCAAGTTGTTGTTGTAATTCCGCGATGGAGGCGAGGGCAGCTTCGGAGTTTATTTCCGCTGCTTGCTCTGCTGTTTCAACAACGATTGACACGCGATTTTGGAGAACTTCCACAAAACCACCTTCCGTTGCATAGACAACTTCGCTATTGTCTTCATTGACAATTTTGATCGCTCCAACTTCAAGTGCTGATACAATCGGTGCGTGATTATACAGAACTTGAAAAGGTGATTGTGCGCCGGGTATTGCAACCGAGATGCATTTACCGCTAAAGATGATTCTTTGCGGAGTGACGATATCTATATCTAAGAGATGTTCAGACATATTTCTTCAAAAATGATGGAGATCAATTATGCATTTGCTTTTTTGAATGCATCATGGACTTCGTCGATGGTGCCTTTATAGCTGAAATATCCTTCAGGGATATTATCCACTTCGCCATCGAGAATGGACTTGAAGCCGGAGATGGTGTCTTCGATTTTCACATAGCGACCTTGGAATCCTGTAAACTGCTCTGCAACGAAGAATGGTTGAGAGAAGAACTTTTGGATTTTACGAGCGCGGTATACGGTTTGTTTATCATCATCGGACAATTCATCCATACCAAGGATATTGATGATGTCCTGAAGATCTTTATAAGTCTGCAATACTTTCTTCACGCGCATTGCGGTTGTATAATGATCATTTCCGATGATGAGTGGATCGAGAATTCGTGAACTTGAATCAAGGGGATCCACAGCAGGATAAATACCCAACTCGGCGATTTGACGAGAAAGAACCGTTGTTGCATCCAAGTGGGAGAATGTATTCGCAGGAGCAGGGTCAGTCAAGTCATCCGCAGGAACATATACAGCCTGCACCGATGTGATGGAACCTTTGTCGGTTGATGCGATACGTTCTTGCAAACCACCCATTTCCGTAGCCAATGTTGGCTGATAACCCACAGCTGAAGGCATACGACCAAGCAATGCGGATACTTCGGAACCGGCTTGAGTAAAACGGAAGATATTGTCAACAAACAACAAAACATCGCGACCTTCTTCATCGCGGAAATATTCTGCCATTGTGAGAGCTGTGAGAGCAACGCGAGCACGAGCTCCCGGTGGTTCATTCATCTGGCCAAACACAAGAGCTGTTTTGTCGATAACTTTTGATTCTGTCATTTCAAGGTATAAGTCATTCCCTTCACGAGTACGCTCACCAACACCGGCGAAGATGGAATATCCACCATGTTGCTTTGCGATATTGTGAATCAACTCTTGAATGATAACCGTTTTACCAACACCCGCACCACCAAAAAGACCCGTCTTTCCACCTTTTGTAAATGGTTCGATCAAGTCGATGACCTTGATGCCTGTTTCAAACATTTCCTTTTTTGTGGAAAGTGATTGAAATTCAGGAGCAGGTCTATGAATGGGGTATGTTGTTTTTGCTTGAATTGCAGGTTTAAGGTCAATGCCTTTTCCGGTAACATTGATCAAGCGTCCAAGAACTTCAGGTCCGACCGGAACGGAAATTGGTGCGCCAGAATCTTTGACTGTCATGCCACGAACCAAACCATCTGTGGAGTCCATCGCGATGGAGCGGACTCTGTCCTCACCGAGATGTTGTTGAACCTCACAGATCAAGACATCTTCTTTGCTTTCTGTTGTTGTTCTTGGAATTTCGAGAGCATTAAGGACCGGGGGAATATGACCATTTGGGAATTCGACATCCACCACAGGGCCAATCACCTGAACTATGTGACCGTTGTTCATTGAGGGAAGACCTTCAAATATTGAATTGGAGAAATAATTAATCAGAAAGCACAAAAATACGAAACTTGAACCATAGAGCAAAGCCATTTCAATGCGGTTTTTGGCTTGATTTCCTGCATTTGTTTCGGTGCGAAGTCGAAAAACCTTGTTATTTTTGTCATATTCGTTTTTGAATCAAAGAATGAAGATCAGAGGGTGAATATTCCCCATTTTTAGGAAGTTGACATGGAACTTCAGTACAATTCAGGTTTTGGCAATGAATTTGCCACAGAGGCATTGCCCGGTGCATTGCCTGTGGGGCAGAATTCTCCACAAAAAAATCCGTATAATCTCTATACCGAGCAAGTGAATGGATCTGCATTCACCGCCCCAAGGGATGCAAATAAGCGGTCTTGGTTGTATAGGATCAGGCCATCTGTGGTTCATAAACCGTATGAGCGCATTGACAATGGATTAATCCGCTCCACACCATTCAATGAAGTGGAAACCACACCAAATCAATTGCGCTGGGATCCACATCCGATACCGACCACTCCCAAAGACATGGTTGATGGAATCATCACTATGGCTGGATGTGGTGACTCTGTTTCTCAATCCGGTGTTGCCGTTCATATTTATGCCATCAATTCTTCCATGAAGAATAGATATTTCTACAATGCCGATGGAGAAATGTTATTCATTCCTCAGCAGGGTGCATTGTTGTTCCGGACAGAACTCGGTAAGATTCATGTCACCACAGGTGAAATTTGCGTGATTCCTCGAGGAATAAAATTTGCGGTTGATGTATTGGAAGAAAATGCCCGTGGATATATCTGCGAGAATTATGGATCCCCGTTCACATTGCCTGATCTAGGTCCGATAGGTGCAAATGGTTTGGCAAATCCTCGTGATTTTCAATATTCTGTTGCTTCTTATGAGCAAGTTGATGGTGAATTCCATGTCATTTCAAAGTTCATGGGAAATTTATGGCAAGCTGAATTACGCCATTCACCACTTGATGTTGTGGCATGGCATGGCAATTATGCTCCATACAAATACAATTTGGCTCATTTCAATTGCATCAATACTGTTTCATTCGATCATCCGGATCCATCAATATTCACTGTCTTGACATCCGGCTCCGATACGCCAGGAACTGCCAATGCAGACTTCGTGCTCTTCCCCCCAAGATGGATGGTTGCAGAGCATACATTCAGACCACCTTGGTTCCATAGAAATTTCATGAATGAATACATGGGATTGATCTCAGGAGCTTATGATGCAAAAGAAGGTGGTGGATTTGTTCCCGGTGGAAGTTCACTGCACAATTGCATGTCCGGTCATGGACCCGATGCTTCAACCTATGAAAAAGCAGTGAACGCAAATCTTGAACCTCATTATATCAATAATGGATTTGCATTCATGGTTGAAACACGCTTTGTGAACAGACCAACAAAGTATGCAATGGAAACAGGTGAATTGCAAAAAGATTATTTTGAATGCTGGCAGGGATTGAAACCATTGTTCAATCCGAATCAGCGCTAATAGTTTGTAAATGTGCGGAAGCCCCGACGAGAGGATATACGTCGGGGCAATTTTTTTTCTAAGACCAAGGCAATACTATGTCAGAACATGATGCATCACGTTTCGGGACAGAACCAATCATAGGTATCATCATGGGAAGTGATTCAGATCTTCCAACGATGCAAGAAGCGGCATCGATTTGTGAAACATTTTCAATACCTTATGAATTGAAAGTTGTTTCGGCACACCGCACGCCGGAAGACATGTCCGAGTATGGAAAAACCGCGCATTTGAGAGGCATCAAAGTGATTATCGCAGGTGCGGGAGGTGCAGCGCATTTACCCGGTATGACAGCTGCTTATTCACCTTTGCCGGTGATCGGGGTTCCGGTACAAACAAAAGCACTTGGCGGACAAGATTCATTATTGTCGATTGTGCAAATGCCTCCCGGCGTCCCGGTTGCTACTGTTGCAATTGGTGGAGGAAAAAATGCAGGATTATTGGCAGTACAAATTTTGAGTGCTTGTTATCCCGATTTGCTTGCTGAGATGACTGAATTCAAATCAAACATGGCGAATGAATCACGCAAGAAAAACAAATTGCTATGATACATGAGCATCCAGAAGGCGGGCGAGTTTGCGAGTGGACTCTCTCCTTTCATAACTTTTGATTGCATCAATATTCGGCTGTGCCAAAGACCTTCCTCCTTTAAAAGCACGATACATCTCAAGAATAATATTCGCAATCCCTTTAATATCCGATTGATGAGCGATCCCACCGGCTTTAGTTTCATTCATCAAATCAGCGATAGCCCCTTGTGTTGGCGCAATTGCAATCACCGGTTTGAAGGAACCGATATATTCATACACTTTCCCCGGAACAATTTCCTCGCTTTCTTTTGCCTCATCAACAATCAACAAGAGAACATCAGACACAAGTAAATATGAAATGCTTTGTTCATGGGGCACATAGTCAATCACTTCAATTGATGATGAAAATGAAGTGGAGTGAAACATGTCATGCACTTCATTTCCAAATCTCCCGATGAATCGTAGATGAATGTCTCCCGGAGCAAACTCGCCTTTTTGGGCCAATAATTCCAATGCTGCAAACAGCGATGAAGGATTACGTCTTCCATACATCGAACCTGTATATGTCAATGTGAATATCCCCGGTTTTGAAAGGGAGATATCCACTTTGTCCATGGATGGATAATCCGTGGAGTCATAACCATTCGGGACATGATGAAACTTATGTTCATCCAATTTCGGAAATTTCCGAAGAGCGTCTTTGATGATGCCAATCCAAGCACATTCAACCGCATCTGCTTCGAAAAATACCGATTGTTCCATTTTACGGTCAATCCAAGCTGGGAAGAACCAACGTTTGGGTGAAGTGAGAAATTCAGTCCAGGGATCTCTGAATCCTGCAACCCAATGCAGACCAGACTTACGCTTGACTTGCCTAGCAATCAGTGATGTTGTGTAAGGGGGTGAAGAATTGTATATTGCAACGATTGAATGCTTCTTTATCAATTCCAATGCTTTCGGAACCGCTGTTGGAAGCCAACCAATTCTTGCATCCGGAATGAAGAATGTCGCTCTTATTGCTTCGGCAATTCGCTCTTTGAATGTTCGCTTTTGATGCTCATTTTTAATGACATTCACATCGATCGGCATGCCCTTCTTTTGCCCCATCAGCATACGATATGCATCATAAGGCTCATAGATATGAGTTCGTTCAACGATGATGTCTTTCGGAATTTTGGCAATCAATGATTCATCTCTTGCAGGAAAATCTCCGTTTGAAACTGTAAGAACAATTGGATTCCAACCAAAATCCCGCAAGTATTGAATATGCTTCAATACACGTTGAACACCGGGTCCGCCCGATGGGGGAAAATAGTATGCGATGATCAGAACATTCTTCATTACTGTTGGCTTTCATTGTTATTTGCAAAGATAGCATGATTCTCTCACACTTTTCGGGAATGTCCGCATTCCACGATTCAAAACAATGACAATACAAGACTTGCATTTTGATTGCATGCATTTCCGTGGGGATATACCCTGCAGGCCCAATAAAGAATCCGGGATGATATGTCCGAATTGCACGGAATATAAACCCGTTTCCAAACGCATACTCATCATAAAGCTGGGTGCCCTTGGCGATGTAATTCGCACCACTCCTTTGATCGAGGCCTACAAAAAATTGTATCCCGATTGTCATATCACTTGGATCACTCGTCATCCTGATATCTTGCCGGCACAATCTATTGACATCATTCGTGCTTTTGAGTTTGAAGATGTATTCATCACAACAAGAACAACATTCGACATCGCAATCAATCTCTGTAAAGATGAAGAAGCAGCAATGTTGCTGGCTGAATGTAATGCTGAAGAGAAGCGAGGATTCATTTGGAAAGACGGACATATTTCCATCGCAAATAAGGAGTCTGAACATAAGCTATTGACCGGCCTATTTGATGAACTCTCCAAAGCAAATACCAAAAGTTATCTTCAAGAAATCTTTGAGATCTGTGGTCTCACTTATGACAATGAATCATATGTTCTGAATGTAGATCCAAAATGGGTGAACAACTTTTCGTACATTCAAGAACAAGCGAATGGGAAAAAGATCATCGGACTAAATACAGGCGCAGGTTCTCGATGGCCCACGCGTCTATGGCCTATTGATAATTGGAAGGAATTAATCGGGCTTCTTCAAAAGGATGGATATGCGCCAATGCTTCTTGGCGGGCCGGATGAACATGCATTGAATGCCACATTGCATAATCAAACTCGTGCGATTTATGTTGGATCCTATCCGCTTCATCAATATCTCGCCATTGCATCTTATGCTGATGTGATTGTAACCGCAGTTTCCATGACCATGCATATTGCATTGGGGCTTGGAAAAAAAATGATACTCTTCAATAATATCTTCAATAAACATGAATTTGATGTTTTTGGTTATGGAGAAATACTTGAGCCATCCACAGGTTGTGATTGTTATTATGGAACATCCTGTTCACGAGAAAAATCATGCATGCATGACATAACAGTGCAACAAGTGCATGATGCAATACAAAGGCAATTGACATGAATGGTCAGAAGCCATTGAATATTGCCTATCTTTCGGTGTTCTATCCATATAGGGGTGGCATTGCACAATTCAATGCGGCATTATACAGAGCATTGGAACAATTGGGTCATGTACAATCGGCTTATACATTCACAAGGCAATATCCTGATTTCTTGTTTCCGGGTTCTTCCCAATTCGTGAATGAACATGATACTGCCGACCCCATTCCTGCCAAGCGCATTCTTGATACAGTAAATCCTTTCAATTGGTTTTCCGTTGCTTCTGAAATCAAAGCTCAATCTTCTGATCTCTTGCTCACGCAACTTTGGATGCCTTTCATGGGACCGGCATTCGGTACTATTGCCAGAAGAATGGAAGATGATTGTATCAAATTATGCGTTGTTCATAATGCAATACCTCATGAATCAAGGCCCGGTGATTCAGCATTTACGAAATATATGCTGTCGGCTCAAGATGGTTTGATTGCAATCAGCGATGCAGTGGAGCATGATCTGAAGTCAATGAATCTTGGAAAACCAATTTTGCGAAAAGAACATCCCATTTATACTCATTTTGGTAATCCGGTATCAGAATATGAAGCAAGAAAGCGATTAGGTTTACCGCATGATAAACAAATCATATTGTTCTTCGGATTCATCAGAGAGTACAAAGGGCTCATGAACTTAATAGGGTCATTGAAGTCTCTTCCTGAATCCATTCATTTGGTCATTGCCGGCGAGATATACGGGTCATTCGATCACTATGATGCAACTATTGAACGTTTGGGATTGCAACATCGTATTCATAAACATATACGCTATGTTTCTGATGATGAAGCACCATTGTTCTTTTGCTCGGCAAATGCATGCGTACTGCCTTATGCAAATGCCACTCAAAGTGGAATCGTTGCAATAGCTCACCATTTTGAAACTCCCGTTTTGGCAACGTCGGTTGGCGGTTTGCCAGAAGCCGTGCGCCATGGACAGGCGGGCATGCTTTTCAAGGGGATCTCGGCTTCCGACATCGCTGAAGGAATTAGGTCTTTTTTTGAAGATTCAATGGCTCAAACCTGCATTGATGGAGCCCGGAAACTTAAAAAAGAACTCTCATGGACATCGCTCGCAGAAGATATTGTCAAGTTTCATCATTCCATAAAACACAATCACCATCCTTGAAAGACCTCAAAATCCTCTGAATTACTCAAATTCCTCGTATTTTCTTCGTGAAGAATCATTCATTTTTCTTATCTTTGCGTCTTCAACTGTGTTGAAAAAAGCAAGTTGCTTACCAAAATTTCAATAGCACCTCAACTCGGCTTTTCATAACACAACATTCCAGGTGATTTTAATGGACTTGTTCAAAGCTCGACTCGACGTGAAACTTCCCCAGCTTCGTGCCGAGAGAACAACATTGCTCAAAGAACATGGAGACACGCAAATCTCCACTATTGCCATTGAGCAAGTGCTTGGTGGCATGAGGGCTGTTCCCGCATTGCTTTGCGAGACTTCTTCCGTTTCTGCGGATGAGGGTCTTCGCATCAGAAATATTCCCATTCTCGAATTGACAAAACAAACACCGGAAGATATATTCTTTCTTCTCTGCACAGGTGTATTGCCTAATGATGCAGAAAGAGCTGAAATCAGTGCGGCATTTGCTTCAAGAGCTAATGTTCCGGATTCCGTATGGGATGTGTTGAAGGCATTGCCGAAAGACACCCATCCGATGGTCATGCTCAGCATTGGTATATTGGTACTAGAAAAGGAGTCTGCATTCCGCAAAGCATATGAAGCAGGTGCTTCCAAAGATGATTCATGGAAAGCCACTCTTGAAGATTGCGTGACCTTACTTGGTGGTGTCACAACCATTGCGGCAGCTATTTATCGCATACGTTTTGGCAAGGGTGATCTGATTGTACCAAAGTCTGGGTTGGATTGGAGTGCAAATTTTGCCTACATGCTCGGTGTCAGTGATGATGCATCATGGCAAGATCTTGTGCGTTTGTATTTGGTATTGCACAGCGATCATGAGGGCGGTAATGTAAGTGCGATGACTTCTCATGTGGTCAGTTCTGCATTGTCTGATGTGTTTTATTCAGTTAGTGCCGGACTTAACGGTCTTGCAGGTCCGCTTCATGGCCTTGCAAATCAAGAATGTTTGCGTTTCATCATGGATCTTCGTCAAGAATTCGGTGGTGTTCCAACAGATGAAGCATTGCGTGAATATTGTGTAAAGCGTTTGGGTTCAGGGCAAGTCATTCCCGGATACGGTCATGCAGTATTGCGTGTGACAGATCCCCGATTCACAGCATTCCATCAATTTGCAGAACAGCATAACTTGAATGATGATAATGTTCAATTCATGAAGAAGTTGTTTGCCATCGTTCCTGAAGTATTGAAGGAACAAGGTAAAGCAAAGAATCCATGGCCAAATGTTGATGCGGCTTCCGGTTCACTGCTTTATTATTATGGCATGACTGAATTTGAATTCTATACTGTAATGTTTGGTGTATCGAGAGCGATGGGAATTTGTTCTCAAATTCTTGTGCACCGCATGTTGGGATCTTCGATCGTTCGACCAAAGTCAGTGACTCTTGCAGAACTTGGTAGTATGATAAAATAATCGACATGAATATTGATCAAGGCCTCTTCAATTTTGATAAGCCCTTTTTTATTTCTTACGAGCAATCAAGAATAATTCCACACCTGTGATATGCTCATAGAACCTGCCCAGCTTTTTCTTCAAAGATTGTTTATAACGAAAATTCTTGTATAAGATATTATCAGCTATGAGTCCGGTTTTGAATGTTTGGGCATCATTCGGTTTTCTACTTTTGCATTGTATTGATTCAAAACCATGTTGCCCGATTAATGAGAGTAGTGATTTCTTTGAATAATGAACATAATGATTGCGAGGTTGGAACCAGATCCAATATTTACCCAATATTCTGCTCCAAAAGGAATCAAAATTGGGTACCCGTATGCATACTATTCCACCCGGTTTGAGTTTTGTATTGCATTCGTTCAACAAGGCATGTGGTTCCGTGAAGTGTTCAAGAACATGCCACATTGTTATGACATCGTATTGTTTTTGAACATCCTTTATATGTGCATAGACATTCAATCCCACATTCCGGCAATATGCTCTTGCTGAATTTGATGGTTCCACTCCTGCAGCCTCATATCCGAATCTTCGGCATTGATCCAAAAAGTATCCTTTGTCACAGCCAATATCAAGAACACTCGAACTCGGAGATACTCCAATCTTTTCCAATTGGACAATCAACCAGTACATTTCTGGAATTCTAAATAATCTTCTATGCTCAGATGCATGATTTTCTTTATTGCTCATAACATAAGTATCTGAATAATATGCATCCAAATCATATTGGCTTGGTACGTGTTGAAGGAAATGTGCATCACAATCTGAGCAGTGCAACAGAGGAATAGAACCTCTTGAAGTTTGGCTTATCGCAGTTCCATGACAAATAGGACAAATATTCACGCACATTTCCGATATTGTGAAGTGTGAATTTAAGGAAAAATCAACTTTCATGATTGAAGTGAGAATATTCACAATGAGCGATCATGAAGGAAATATATAATAAGAAGCATAATGGGTGATAGATGGCCAACAACAATCAAATTTCAGGTAAACCAAAAACCCTAAAAGTTTTAGCATCAAACATAATCAACTCCATTCGCAATAATCAAGGGGAGAGTTTATCGGATATTGTATTAGAGTTGCAGCAATTGAGTGAAGCTCCTGAGCAGGTGGTTGATACGATGGTTGAATTTATTATCACATACCAAAATAGAAAATCATATTCTCCCGAAGAAATGAAGAATAGAATTTACAGACAATGTGCTGTATTTTCGAAACATAAACTCTATGAATTGAAGGCAAGGGCAACGCTGCTTCTTGGAAGCCACTATTTGGCTACGTACAAACATTTTGCTGAATCTTTGCGAGAACTCATTGCTGTAGAATTGATCGCTCAAAAACATCTTGGAAACAATAACATGATTCTTTGTGAAGCATTATTCACAAAAGGATCAATCTATCTTTTTCAAGGAAATTATGAAGAATCGACAAAAGCCATTGAACAGGCACAATCGCTCGGAATATTTTCTACCGCCAGTCATGAATTGCAATTTAAGTCACATGTCAATCTTGCCAGAAATTTTTCATTGACTCAAAATGTAGAAAAAATGAAATTTCATTTGGAGAAGGCGGAACAAAGTTATGTTCATTATCAGAGTGTATATGACAAAGCAGCTTTATACATCAGAAGAGCCGATCTCTTAAAATATGAACAGGATTGGGAAGGGGCATTTCAAGCTTTGATAGAAGGATTAAATTTTTATAAATCCACCCAATTCAAATTGAGAGTTACAGAATTTTTAATGGAAATAGGGAATTTGTTGAGTTCAGAAGATTATCCCCAAAAGAGTTTTGATTCATCCATGCAATACTTTGAGCAAGCATTGGAGATTTCGCGGGAATTGAAGATTGAACGTTTGGAGGCAAAGATTGTGCAAGACATCTGGAAAACCGCATATGCAAATAAAGAATGGAAACTATGTGCAGAAAAACTGATTGAGTTTAACAATATATTGGAGAATATAAACCAAGAGGAATTGGCAATTCACATAAAAAAGCTCGAACAATTTGAAAGAGAGGAGCAATTGAAGTTATTGTCAGTGGGAAAGCCCTCGTATAATATCGATATGATTGATGAAGTAGTTAAGCTTAGAGAAGAAAATGAATCTTTGAAGAAAAAGAATACGAACTTCCAAAAAATTCTGGCTGAATTGGATTCTGTGGTTGGCAAATTATCCAATACAAGTAAAGTTCGTCAAAGCACGGTTGAAGAACTCGTTAATATCACAAGGAAAAGCAAGCGAGACATTTCCACTCTTGATGCATACCTTGCCGATTGTGAAGAATTGCATCCTGGATTTTCCAGAACAATGGTAACGTTGATACCATCAATAACACAAATGCAAATGAAGGTGGCAAAGCTTATTCGCATCGGATTGAACACCCAATCGATAGCTAGTGTCTGCGGTGTCACAATCAAGAGTATCGAAAATCATCGCATGAATTTGAGAAAAAAGGGTAAACTCAATCAAGAACAATCCCTTGCAGCCTATATCATGGCCCTGAAATAAAATTTTACACTTAAAAAAATATGGGGTTTTTATAGGGTATTATGCGAGATTAATCCCTGTAAATTGCCATTCAATCACAGTGGTTCGGAATAGGGTGATATTCTGTATCTAGGGATGATTAGTTACATTGGCTTTCAGGGGTCAGGATACTGGCAACAGCTCTCAACGTTATTGAGGGCTGTTGCTATATTTGGCGGGTGCAAAAGAAAAAGCCAATCAATGATTGGCTTTCGTGGTCTCCACAGGATTCGAACCAGTGACCTCTACGATGTCAACGTAGCGCTCTAACCAACTGAGCTAGGAGACCAAATAGAAGGGCAAAAATACTCACTCTGCATGAAATCAGAAAGTGTTGATGAAAAAAGCAATGGGTATCTGCATTAAGCCGGTAAATTGTCCCCAATCCCCTCATGATAAGCGCCTCCTTTCGTATATTTGCAAGCCAAATGTTCCATTCTATGGAATGAGTTCATTCGGTATAAACCATGACATCGATCATTACTTGTTCCACTTTTCAGACTTATTGTATGACAGTTGGATTGATACTTGCATTGGGCTCTTTGGCCCTTATCGTTGCTCTTTTTTATTCACGCAGAGTGAATGCAATTTCCATTGACACAGGTGCTTCATCTCCTGAAGAGGTGGCAAAATTGACAGAAATATCTTCCGCAATCGCGGAAGGTGCGATGGCTTTTCTCAAAAGAGAATATCGCATTTTGTCTTTATTCATGGGTCTTTTTGCCGTTATCATCGTCTTTACGGTTAATGATGACCATGCCGGCATTCCACTCGGTTTATGGTCGGCAATTTGTTTTTTGATTGGTGCCGGCACCTCGGTTGCCTCCGGATACATTGGAATGAAGATTGCAACCAAAGGAAATGTTCGTACTGCTGCTGCAGCAAGAATTTCTTTGCAAAAATCCTTCCATATAGCATTTGAATCAGGAGCTGTCATGGGTTTTGGTTTGACAGGTCTTGCTGTTGTTGGATTGATGCTTGTCTATTTGGGACTGATAACATTACATCCTTCAGTTGATCAACATTTCATCATGGAAGTTCTTTCCGGTTTTGCATTGGGTGGATCTTCCGTTGCTTTGTTTGGTCGTGTGGGTGGTGGTATTTATACCAAAGCAGCAGATGTGGGTGCAGACCTTGTTGGTAAAGTGGAAGCAGGCATCCCTGAGGATGATCCAAGAAATCCGGCAGTTATTGCTGATAATGTTGGTGACAATGTTGGAGATATCGCAGGTATGGGTGCGGATTTGTTTGGTTCAGTTGCTGAGTCGACCTGTGCTGCAATGGTAATCGGTGCTGCATCATTTGTAATACTGGAGGGTGAAGCTAAAACATCGGCTTTGCTTTTCCCATTGTTCGTAAGTGGTGTAGGAATCTTGGCCAGTTTGATTTCACTGTTTTTCGTAAGCCCAAAATCAGAAGAAAAAGTTGAATCTTCACTCAAGAATGCCTTAATCATTTCAACGATTTTAATGCTGATTGCTTTGTATCCTTTCACGATGAACATGCTCCCCGGAGAGTTCATGCTTAGTAATCGCATGCATACAAATATGGGTGTGTTCATTACGCTTGCGGCAGGTTTGATTGCAGGTCTTGCAATTGGCTTAATCACCGAATATTACACTTCACACAGATATTCACCCGTGAGAGAAGTTGCTGATGCATCGCAAACCGGTGCAGCGACAAACATCATTTATGGTTTATCACTCGGTTACAATTCTTCCGTGCTTCCAATGTTGATCATGGCAGTCACGGTGGTCATCGGATTTTCATTTGCCGGCATGTATGGCATTGCAATGTCTGCAATCGGCATGCTTGGCACAATCGCAGTTGGATTGACAATTGATGCCTATGGACCGGTATCAGACAATGCAGGTGGAATCGCGGAAATGGCAGAAATGGGCAAAGATATTCGTAAGCGTACAGATGCCTTGGATGCAGCCGGAAATACCACGGCTGCCATCGGGAAAGGTTTTGCCATTGGCTCTGCGGCATTGACTTCACTTGCTTTGACTGCGGCATTTTTGACCAGAGCGCAATTGCCTACCATCAATATGCTGGATCCAATCGTCATGGCCGGACTCTTCGTGGGAGCTGCTTTGCCATTTGCATTTTCTGCAATGACAATGCGCTCTGTTGGTAAAGCAGCATTCAGTATGATCGAAGAGGTGCGTCGCCAATTCAGAACCATTCCGGGTCTATTGGAAGGAAAGGCAAGAGCAGAATATGGAACTTGCGTGGACATCTCAACCAAAGCCTCCTTGCAGGAAATGATTGCACCTGGACTTCTCGTTATTCTCACACCACTACTTGCCGGTTGGTTATTCGGTGTACACATGGTTGCCGGACTATTGATCGGTGCACTGATTGTAGGTGTGATGTTGGCTATTTCAATGGCAAATTCCGGTGGCGCTTGGGACAATGCAAAGAAATACATCGAAACAGGTCAATTGGGTGGTAAAGGTTCAGATACCCATAAGGCAGCAGTTGTAGGTGATACCGTAGGCGATCCATTTAAGGATACATCCGGACCATCTTTGAATATTCTTATCAAATTGATGGCTATCATTTCATTGGTGTTTGTTCCGTTTTTCATAGAAAAAGGCGGTATTTTGTTGTCAATCTTCGGACTCGGACAACGCTGATACAATAAGACATACGTAAAATCGTGTATCGCCGCCCTCAAAGTAATCATTTATTTGTCGGCGGCGATTGTTGTTCATGCTTCATACCCCAATGCATGAAACTCATTGCATCAATCTTGGGACCCTTGCAATCAATCCATTCGGGGATATTATTCACTAACTATTAGAGGTTATCAATGGATATCTCTCACGTATTTCTGTTCATGTTGCTCATTATGAGCGCTTTTTCATTATGGTTTTCATATCGAACATCTAAAGGTTCTTCGAATCCCGATAATGATAAACTTATTAAGCTAGATGCAGACATTTCGCGCATGGATCCACTGATTCGCGAGGAATTTTCTCGTAATCGTGAAGAAAATTTGCGTGCATTGCGCGAATCGCGCGAAGAGCAGGAAAATGCTTTGTCAAAATTCGAACGACGTTTTTCAGACAGTGTAAAAGATTTAACTGAAATGCATCGCGTAAAATTTGATGATCTTGTACAGAAACAAGAACAAATTCGGAAAAACACTGATGATAAATTGGGCGAAATTCGCTTGACTGTCGAGGCCAAGCTCAGAACATTGCAAGAAGACAATGCAAAGCAACTCGATGAAATGCGAAAAACCGTTGATGAAAAATTGCAAGAAGGTTTGGAGAAAAGGTTTAATGAGTCATTCAATCTGATTAGCGAAAGACTAGAGCAAGTCCATAAAGGATTGGGTGAAATGCAGCATCTGGCCAATGGAGTCGGAGATCTGAAGAAGGTATTGAGCAATGTGAAAACCAGAGGAATTTTTGGTGAAGTGCAATTGCGAAATCTTCTTGAGGAATTCTTGACAAAATCACAATACGACGAAAATATTCCCGTGAAAAAAGATTCGCAAGAACGAGTCGAATTCGTCGTGAAGGTGCCAAACAGAGATGAATCAGGCAATGATGTGATGATACCAATCGATTCAAAGTTTCCCATCGAAGTGTATGAGCGATTGATGGAAGCATATAATTCCGTTGGTTCAATCACGCAAAAAGAATTGGACGCTGCAAAAAAAGCTTTTGTAGATGTGGTGAAGGAAAATGCAAAGACGATATCCTCGAAATATCTCAATCCACCGATAACCACGGATTTTGTCATCATGTTTGTTCCTACAGAAGGATTATATGCCGAAATCTTGAATCAACCGGGTATATCTGATACTCTTCGAAAAGATTATCAAGTGGTTGTCACCGGGCCTACAACGCTTGTTGCATATTTGAGTACACTTCAATTGGCTTTCAGACATTTGGCGATTGAACGTCGCTCAAGTGAAGTGTGGCAATTGCTTGGTGCAGTAAAAAATGAATTCGGAAAATTCGGCAATGTGCTCGATGCCACTCGTCGCAAATTGGAATCAGCTGCAAATGAGATCGAAAAAGCCGGTGTTCGCTCTCGTGCAATCGAAAAAAAACTCAGAGATGTGCAGGAATTACCCGCTTCTGAAACCAAAGGCATATTGGAATTACCTGCTTTTGCCGAAACCGATGAACCGATCGAAGATGCAGATACAGACTTCATGGAAGAAGCTGAGTGAATTAAATGAAAAAAGTTGGCGAGACTAAGGACTCGCCATTGTTTTTAACGCTGATTTTCTCTTTCAATCTGCGTATCTTGCACTCCCTTAAATCAAACCTGACAATGGAACAACAGAATATTACCATACATCGAGCAAAAACACTCGACTTGCTACACTCTTCTGCTGAACGGCTGAAGAAAAAGCATGGGTCTGTGATTTTTGTTTCCGGTGAAACAGGTTTCGGAAAAACAACTGCATTGCGTATTTTCGAGCAAGACATGCAATTGCAAGACAAAGCACTTGTTTCCATGGCTTCTTGCCAAGCTCCGGTTGGCACAATGCAAGTAGGGATGTTGCAACCTCTCGGGCCTTTTCTTCGATTGATCGAAGAATTGAAATCCGGTGAAAAGGTTATGACACCCAAAAGGAAACTTGCAATCAATATTGGTATGACATTACTGACATCCGTTCCATATTTTGGTGACCTTGTCGATGCAGTCAAAGAAATAAATCGTGATGTTCAGTTGTATAAAAATGAAAAAGAGAAAGCAGAAAGGAAGAATGATGTCAAAGTAGAGAAGAAAGATCTCTATCTCGAATTTTACAAAACCCTTGAACAATGGGCTGCAAAAAATCCTCTAATCCTCATTCTTGATGATATGCATTGGTGCGATGCTGAATCAGCTTTGCTGATTGAAAAACTTGCTGAAAATATTTCGAAACTGCCTATCATGTTGGTGATTGCTTACAGAAAAAGCGTCGCTGAGGAAGTACTTTCTCCCTTGTTAAGCGTATTGAGAACAATCAAGGAAGATGGTGCTGCATATCGCTTCTGTGAAATGGAAGCTTTCACCACAGACGAAGTGCATGAATTATGCATTAGAATGTTGCATGGATATTCCGGAAATAAAGAATTCGAATCTATATTATATGGCAAGACTTCGGGCATACCAAGTGTTGTTTCCGAATATGTGCGCTATTTTGCCAAAGTAACACCATTCAAGGATGATGGTTCCGTAAAAGAGGAATTCATCAGAGGCGATCTCCTCCCATCCAGTGTTCATGCGGCCTTTTCAAAATTGATTGAAAACCTCAACGAAGATGAAGTGATGCTGCTTTCATTGTGTGCGGCAGAGGGAATCGAAAGTAGTGCATTCATCATTTCAAAGTTGCTGAATACTGATATTGTCACGGCAATACGAAGAATAAAAAGAGTACAGTCAAAAACAGGTGTATTGAGAAGTCTTGGACCACATGATAGATATGGAATCAAGACAACACTCTTTGAATTTACACAGACATTTTATCGCGAATACTTCGAACGCTCGCTTGAATTTGAAGAGAAAACAGCAATACACTCACAAATGATGCATGTGCTGAAAGAACAAGCGGAAGGATTGGATGAAGTGCAGCGTTCACAAATCACGCCGTATATCGTTGCGCATGCAAATGGTGCAGGCGAACATGATATTATTCAGAATGGCTTGCTTGAGATTGCACAAACTTCACATAATTTATTGATGCCGAATATCAGTGGTTTTGCTTTGCAGCAATATGATTCGAATATTCGAAAACTCACCATGTCGGGAGAAGAAGAGCCAATTGATCAATCACTTCAACGAACGAGAATAGGTGCTGAATTGAGAGAAGAATTCGGCATGAATGTTCCGACTCTACAACAAGCCGAATTACTTGAGAAGATTAGTGAAGATGGTAGTGAAGAGCAATTGCATGATTCAGTAAAACCTGATTCAGTTGCAATGGAAAGAGAAATGATCGCTGCTTGTGATGAAGCATTATATGATCATGCATTGAAGATTGGAAATGAATTTCTTGGTCTGCATGCTGGCTCAATTCCCAAAAGAGATGAAGCCATGCTGTCATTACTGATGGCCAGAATTTCACTTATCATTGGCGACACCGACAAAGCATTTATTTTTTTGAAAGACACCAACCAATTGTCGCAAAAAATCAATGATCCAATAATCTCTTGCTTATTGGATAATGCCTATGCAACATATCACATGTCCGTCAATGATGCATTGCCGGCATGGAAACATCTGCAAACAGCCGCTAAATGCAGCGTTGATCTTGGAAAAGAATATCAATTGCTTACAATTGCCAATATCGCTCATCTGCTGTCCGATACAAGGAAATCTGAATCCAATAAGTATAAAAAAGCAGCCAAAACACTTGCAAAAGCACTCAATATGCCCTCGCTATCACAAGTGATTTCCTCCCTGTAAACCCTTATATCATTACAATCAACATTTGGTCAATCTTGCACATAGCAGAATGATCGGAACTTTCTATTTTCAATAAAGGCGTATAATTCAATTTATCGCCATGATTCTTTTTATTTGGGAAAATTGGTTGACATAATATCTTTATCGTTGCACATTCCGTAAAACTTTTGTTTTTTTGTATAATCTTAGTGGGAGAAAGTGGGGGATGTTTGAAATGTTCAGTACAATCGCATGATCATGGAGGGAAGCCATGTTCTTGCGTATAGCCGGAATTCCTTGATTTAAGGCATGCAGCAGCCATGAGGAAGTTCCTTGGGATTACATTCTGGTCAACTGGAAGTCGATATACACTGAACAAAAAGCATCCCCTTTCCCATGTTCATGCCCAATACCCCTCCTTTGCAATTCTTTCTAAACGCATCTAAGTATCAACAACGCATAGACTTAAGTGTATGTATTGCTTTTGAATTCCTTCGCGCATTTCACTAAAAAATAACGGCATCAAAATTCAAGGATAATTCATCACTGATTGATGAAGTGTAAGAAAAACAGAAAAACATGGCATTTCAGCAAAAAACTATTGGTGATGTCCTATTGATTCGTGAGTTTTGTGTGAAAATTGTGGGTGAAAGTGGGGAATGTTTTTCAGTAAGAGCTATTTGTGGGAGAATGTGTGGAGAAGACATATTCTCTTTGCATTACAGACACTTGCAGGCATGCAGCGATTGAGAGAGCCGATAAAAGTGTGTAGTGTTCAGCTCCTGTTTACATTCAACTCGGATCACCGCTATTCACAAACTTGAATGGTGACATGGCTTTTTACAAAGGACAAGAAACATATTCAGTCGATTCAAAAGGTCGAGTGAATATACCCGCAAAGATGCGCAGGGCTTTGTCTCCGGAGGCACTCAATACTTTTGTGCTGACCAGGGGCTCTGATCGTTGCGTTGCGGCTTATCCTTTGGATGAATGGCGCAGATATGAACTTGAATATGCTAAGCTCAATCAATATGATGAACAAAGCAGATTTTTCCTGCGCACAGTGTTAGCATGGAGTGAAGAAGTGGAGCTTGATGCTCAGCAGCGCATCATTGTTCCGAGGAAATATTTGGACTTTGCCGGGATAGACGGAAAAGTTGTCATTGTGGGAATGATAGATCATATCGAATTGTGGCAACCGGAAGAATTTGATGTATACCTTGGTAAGTTTGAATCAAGTTATGAGCAAGTTGCTTCGCAGGTGATGCAGCGTCCGAATGGGCAATAAGAAGCAATACTCAGCAAAACGGAGACCTCGCGTATCCGATAATCCCGAGATTCAGGATTATGATTATCATTTGCCGGTGATGCTTCATGAATGTGTGGATGCATTGATGTCATTCGGTCCTACAGGCACATATATTGACGGTACGCTTGGTGGTGGAGGTCATACGGCTGAGATTCTTTCTCGATTGACCGAAAAGGGAAGAATGATTTCATATGATGCAGATCCGGATGCAATCTTGCATTGCAAAGAACGATTTGCAAGCATCATGGAGGAAAATCCAGAGCGATTGACATTGCGGGAAGCGAATTTCGTATTCATGACGCAAGATGAAATTCCTGATGGAAGTATATCCGGAGTCTTATTGGATCTTGGAGTATCATCAAGACAATTGGATAAAGGGCAGCGCGGAATAAGCTATCGATTCAATACAAAATTGGATATGCGATTTGGTCCGAATGGACAAACAGCAGAAGAATTGCTTAACAGCATTGAGGAGGGTAAACTCCACCATATTCTGCGAGGTTTCGGGGAAGAACCTTTTGCAAGAATAATCGCACGGCGGGTCGTTGAGCGCCGCCGTGCGGCTCCTCTGCAATCAACATATGATTTGCGTCACCTAATCGAAGAATGCGTTCCACCGCATATTGTATCCAAATCGCTTGCCAGAGTGTTTCAAGCAATTCGCATAGCCGTGAATGGAGAATTGGACATACTTGAAAAAACCATCAGAGGAATCATGCCGAAACTCATATCAGGTGGACGAATCGTGATTTTGTCCTATCATTCATTGGAAGATCGGATTGTAAAACATGTCTTCAAGGAATTGGCATCAAACCATGATGACAAAGCCCCTTCACTTCGTATACTAACACCCAAACCCATAGAAGCCGATCAAGGAGAAATTTCACGGAATCCGCGGGCTAGAACCGCAAAACTCAGGATAGCCGAAAAGTGCTGAGCATCCCCTTGAAAGCATATTGATTTGCTATATTGCAACACATTCATCAATCAAAAGAACATCAATGAAAATACAAAGACTCCTTTTCGCATGTTGCGCATTCTTGGCACTGTCAGCAATGATGATTGCTGCAGAACAAAAATCCATTCAAGAACTTGCCATACTTTCACCCGATTCATTATCAATTCCCTCATATTTATCTCCGCATTTTGGAGATACGATCATAGTCCGTGGAAGAGCGGGCGTTTCCGTGCTCATCAATGGATCAGGTGGGGACAGAAGGCCGATCATGCTTATCGGAAAAGGATGGTTGACATATCTGTCTTCTGCAGACTCAAATGCGAATGCAAAAGCGGGCATCGCATTGTTTCAAAGAGACACTATGATTCGCACATCGCTATTCGACAGAATTCGCGTTGGTGATCTTATTGAATGTACGGCCATCGTCACAACTTTGCCTTATGAGTTTGATGCTTTCTCTCAACAAAGAGTTTCACTTCCCGCTTTGGAATTGGTGGCAACCGTTCCTGTGAAAACAATTGCAAGAAATGCCACACTTGATGCCGTTCCCACTTTGGAAATCTCACAGTTTTACAAAGGTACCAGAGGAAGAAATGCACAAGCTGCAGCATCCTTGTATGCAGGAAGAAAAGTTCGCTTTGATTCAGTGATAGTTAGCTCCACTTCGCCCATATTGATGTTTTCCGATGGAGATGGAAATGAAATACCGATGTCTGATCAATCAGGATATTTCACGACAAAAAATCATTTCATCGAAGAATCGCAATTTTCTCCTTATACAATAGGTCAAAAACTGTTCAAAGTAGAAGGATTCATCACAACCAATTTCCTTGCCGGTGGTGGTGGAGGAGGAATGGGTGGCGGATCGCAATTGTATACCTATGCAATTGCTCCTGCAATGCAACAAGATGTGATTGCCGGTCCGAAACCAGCCATCATTAGTCTCATTGCTCAAAGGCCCTCCAAACTCTTTCCATCTTCAAAAGATCAAGTGCAAATCGTGTATGATGTATTAAGTGGAACAAATCTTGTTCCATTCCAAAACATAGCATTGTTTGTTTCTGTGGATGCGGGAAAAACATATACCAAATATCCCGCACAGGATGATCCATCCGGAAGTTGGCTCGGAGTGATTCCGGCTCAACCTGCAGGTACAATCGTTCGATATTATATTAGTGCAATTGATGATGCAAACAATGAATATCGCTTGCCTGTTGCATCGGACTATTTCTATAAAGTTGTTGACACATACCCGAAAATCTCTGATGTGAAAATTCCGGATACAGTCAGCGGTATCAGAAACATGCAAGGCGCATCAGTCACAATCGAAGGAGTTGTGATGTGTGATTCTTCAGATATATTCGGTGATAGATTCCAAAATCTAGCAAGAGCCATTATTCAAGATGGCACTTTGCCTTATTCAGGTGCTGCATTCTATAGACAAGGGAATAATTCAAAAGCAATGTCGCTCAAGAGAGGACAAAAAGTTCGCGTTTCTTCCAGACTACAAGAATACGGTGGCATTGTATTTTTTGGAAATATAGATTCATTGGAAATTCTTGGGAATGACACTCCATATCAACCCGTGAAATTAAGTACCGCAAATTTCACCACGAATCCAAATGGCATTCAAGGATCCGATCAATGGAGAGACATGCTTGTTGAATTCCCAAATATTGTCATCAGTACAATCGAGCCATCTGCTTTTCAATCAACAGGAGAATTCATCATTGTAGATCAGGCCCTACAACAAGATATGACACAGGGCATTCGCGTTGAAACCGATGAAAGCAAATTGAAGTATACCACAAGAGACAGCATTGTTGCAGTAACAAATCGTGTGAAGCCGACAGTTGGAGAAAAAGTGGATTTTGTTCGTGGAATCATCGGTGCTGATTTCCGTAGTAGAAGATATAAGTTGATTCCGAGATTCGACAGAGATTTCAGTATCGTTACTTCAATCAATGAACACAGCATAGAGCAATCACCGGTATTTGCATTCCCAAATCCTGCAAGTGAATACATGCAAGTGATGTTTGATGCGAAGAATTCCGAGCCCATCATTATACAAATCTCGGATATGATTACCGGAAAAATTATCCATGTCTTGGAACAGCCCGGTCATATTGGGAATCATCGCATTCAATTGCATGTGGGTGCTTATCCTTCGGGATTATATTCCGTGTCTGTAAAGACTGGAATGCAGGTTCATATCATTCCATTGACAATACAACATTGATGATTTTGTAAGATGAACCATCCATTGATCATAGCCCCATCCTTGCTTTCCTCTGATTTCTCTCAATTGAAATCAGAGGTGCAACGCTGTGAAGAAGCAGGAGCGGATATTCTGCATGTTGATGTTATGGATGGACATTTTGTTCCGAATATCACGATTGGTCCATTGATTGTCGAGGCAATACGGCCACATACAAAGCTCCCCCTTGATTGTCATTTGATGATAAGCAATCCTGATGCTTATATCTCTGCCTTCGCAAAAGCCGGAGCAGATTGGATTTCTGTTCACGTTGAAGCATGCACGCATTTGCATAGAACAATCGGCATGATCAAAGATTATGGAAAAAAAGCAGGTATTGTTTTGAATCCCTCAACCCCTGTGGAATATGCTTATGAAGCAGCCGGTGAAGTGGATTTCATATTGCTGATGTCGGTCAATCCCGGATTTGGCGGACAAGCATTCATTCCTCATGTGCTGGACAAAGCACGCAGACTTAGAACATATCTTGATGAGAAAGGTCTTGAGCATGTTGAATTGGAGATTGATGGTGGCATCAAACCGGACATGACGCGGCAAGTCATGGATGCCGGAATCTCCATCATAGTCAGCGGTTCAGGTATATTTTCAGGTGATCTCGCAAAGAATATTGCACTCATGAAATCCAATGCATAATCCTCAATCCGTGCTTTGATATCCCTTCAACATTCTACTCATGATTGCATGCGGCAATAATATTGTTGACATGCCAATAGGTGAAACTTTCACGAGATATTCAGTGATGGATCCAAATACGGGATGCAATAATGCTCTGATCAACATTGAATGAATTCCTTCCCCCAATATCAGATTCATTTTGAACAATTGAGTGAATGCAGGATGTTTCGCTCTGATATAACGCAAATTCCCAGACCCAAATTCTTCCATTTGATCCAATGCTTCCTTGATTGATTTCTGCATGAATGAACGTGCTATAGCGGACTTGGCATGATAGACCAAGGGATTGAATGTCACATGTAGACGGTATGCAAATTCAGTATCTCCACCTCCATAACCACGCATTGCTGAATCTTGCCCTTGTAGTTGGATGAAATATCGAGCAGGCATTCCAAGATTTCCTGTCGTGATATACCGAAATGGAATCACTGCCATATGTGCAAATCGCATTTTTCCTCTTGTGTGCAAATACGCTGCCCAGCGATTCTCATCGGCATTCACATAGGTTAAATCACCCGCCGAAATGCAATCACCTTGTTCAAGAATACGAAGGTGTTGTTCCAGAAAATCAGGATCAGGAATTGCATCCGAATCAAGGCAAATCACAAATGCTGCATTCACATGAGGTAGAGCAAGATTTCTTGTTGCATTTCTCCCGTGATTCTTTCCATCGGGATGCCGAAGAACCATCATATTCATTGAAGTTTGCGAACAATAATCATTAAGAAATTCAATGGTTCCATCGTTTGAGCCATCCACACAAATCAATAATCGTGCACTGTTTATGGATTGCGATTCAAATCCAAGCAGACATGCAAGTAACTCTTCACGATTATTATATGTGGGGAGTATGATGTCGAACAGATGGTTCATGATCGCTTATGCATCAAAGAATGAACAAAATTCAATGAATCGGGAATAGCCCGAAAGAAGTCTTTCGGTGCAAAGATTTCTTGCTTTATTGCATATATGATGCCGATCATAGAAAATGTGAACGTATAACTCATAGTGCCCAATGCAACCAATTCCGAATGCCCGCTCAAGCCAATCGCTATTGAAACGACTATGCCTATAAGAGAGCTAATGATTGCATTTGCAAGCAATGCCTTCATATGATCCCTGGTGATATAGATGATAGCCGTAATCATCATCGGCAGGATGACTGCACATAACATCAACAAAGAAAAATGTTGATATGCCATTAAGTATTTATTACTTAAAAATGTGGTGACAAGCCATTCTCCGATCCCTAAGCTCAAAGCGATCACGATCAATGTCATGCCGAACATCGTGAATGAAATAATCTTCGAAGTCATTCCATGTTCTGCTGTTCTGTCTCCTCTCGCATGCATGCGAACCAGTGCCGGATAATACAATCCGCTTATGCCATCAATCAATGCTTCGAAAAAGCGATACAGTGTTTTTGCAGATTGAAAAATGCCTACGATTGTCGTACCGAAGAAAAACTGTATGATATACAGATCCAAATGACGCATGATGGTTGCCGGAATATTCCATGCAACTTGATAGGCCCCGAATGTGATGAATTCCTTGAATATTACAGAATCAGGTTTTGAAAACTCCATGTGAGAAAATGCGAGTAGTCCACCTATTAGCGAACCCAAAGCCGTTCCGATGCAGGATATCACGACCATGTTTTCAAGTGATAAAGAACCGAAATTGGATCCATAGTACACTGTTAATCCAATCATCGTGAAGAACCATGTTCCATTTGCAATGAACACCTCGCGCATTTTGGTTTCACGCAGAAGAAATTTTATGAAGAATAATCGGGGGAGCGTCAAAATCATCATGATTGGCACATATTCCGCCATTGTGATGATGCCTTGTTCGCTGAATAATTCTGCCAATTGAACTCGAGACAAATAGATGATGCCGCACAAGATCGATGATATGCCAATGTGTGAAATTGCGATCAATGCATTGAATTTGGCTCTTTCTGTTATACGAGAGCCATATTTGACAATCCCATTGAGGGCAAAACTATCCGTGAGGGTGGAAATAGCGATGATAATTGCATCCAAAAGTGCAAAGAGTCCAAATTCAGAGGGGTCCATCAAGCTGACTTGATAGAGTCGGACCAATCCATATACCATGAATAACCCTTTGTCCATCATGGTCCAGGTGATTTTGCCAATATGATCTTGAATGCGCATGAATTCACTTAAATGTGAGTCTGAATCACTGCAAAAATCATGCATCCTTTAGGGGTTTTGCAAAAAAATTTGCGTATTCGCTTGACAATGCACTATTTAGTGTATTGCTTTTATGCAATTTCCTGAATTTATCGTTATTCATATTCATTTTTCAAGGATTCTCACATGAGCAATGGTGTAACTGGTTCATTGGATCTGAAAAGTGTGGCGGGTTCACTCATCATTGGATTGATTGCCGTTTTCGGTTTGGGATGGATGAGCGGAACAACTTTTGCCGCACTGCCATTTCCGGTTCTTTCTTTATTGTCAGGATTCATCTTGACTGGCATGGTGGCCGGATTGCTCTCCAAAGGAGAGACTATTTCAGAACCTGTCATCTCATCCGTGATTGTGAGCATAGCTCTCTATTTCTTTCTCCCGGGATTGAATCTCCAGGGATTTGCCGACATCCATCCTGAGCATATTTTGCTTATTGGTTTGAATGGCATCATGTTGTCATTTGCCGGTGCATGGGCAGGTGAAATGTTGCAAGGAACAATGGAAACCACTGAAGAAGTGAAGCATTTGGAATGGGGCTGGGTTTTGGCCGGAACAATTCTCGGTGTCATGGTTTCAGTTTTGGTTTCCACTTTACTGATCATCGTTTTGGGATTTGAATTCACTCCCTTATTGATTGCATTTGTGATCGGACTCTTCCTCACGGGCTTTTTGATTGGGTTTCGGTCTGCAGGTATAACGATCATGGAAGCAGCTTTGGCGGGCTTGTTCACTCTTGTAATCAATGTTGACATTTTAACATTGGCACTTGTGCCACCGGGATTTGATGAAATCATGCTCGCATTGATTTTGGGTGGAGTGCTTTCCATGATTGGTGCTTGGGTTGGAGAAAAAATCCAAGGTTGAAAGGTAAACGCATAAATCTTTTGTTCTCTGCCTGAACCATGGTATTTTCGTAGAACCTCTGTTTGCAGTATGACAGAGCGATCTCCAATTATAGCTAAAAGCATGGTTCGAATATTTGTTTCAGGCATGGGAAGATGCCTGCCAATCATACTTTTCATTGTTGTTCTCTTGGCAATCTGTCCTGAAAATGGGATTGCAAAAGACATGAAGGGTTATCAATTTCCGAAGGGTATTGTCCTCAATGCGGGGCAATACCCTTCTAATGTTTATGCTTATGCGCATTTAGGGAATAGCATCATTTGGTTTGATTCAGAGGGACTGTTATTTGATGCACGATCATCTTCGGGCAGACATACCATTCGCATGAAATTCCCAAGCCAACACTTGAGCATCAATACGGGAGCAATCATTCAAGAAAGGAATGTGATTACAGGGCAAGGAGTTTCAAAGGAGGAATTCCTGCAATCATTCACCATGCTTGATGAAGATGGAAAGAATATATCAACATTTTTGATGAATGATTATGGTCTGCAATGGATCATAGATTCCAATCCGAAAGAAATTGAATATATGATTGATGGTGCTGATTCCATTTCCATTGATGAAGCTCGTGATTTGCTCTACTTGCATGCGGGGACATCTCACATTGCAATGCATGCACCGCTTTTCAAGAATGCACATGGTGAATTGAAATCATTGGATTTGTTAAAGACAACAAATGAATCATTTGTCTTGCGAATTCCTCAAAAACAACATGAATCTCTACTTGGCGTTCCCATTGTGTTTTCAACATTCATAGGCGGAACCTCATCGGAAACAATCAATGCTATCACTGTAGATCAAAGTGGAAACATCTATGTTCTCGGTGAAACTGATTCACCTGATTATCCGATTTCTACAGGTGCCTATATTTCTCAAAATGCAATTCCCAAAGATATATTCATTGCAAAATTTGATTCAACCGGAAAGAACATCATCTATTCATCGCGGATAGGCGGTGATCAGGTGGAATTAGGGACATCTATTGCAGTTGATAATCTTGGTCAGGCATGTGCTGCAGGAAGTACAACATCTAAGAATTTTCCAACAACGCAAAATGCATTTCAATCTGAAAAAACATTACCCAATGAAGATGTCTTCGTCATCAAATTGAATGCCGGTGGCAATGCTTTGGTCTATGGAACATTCATGATGGGAATGACAACCGACATTGCTCATTCGATAGGAGTAGATGAAAAAGGGGATATGTATTTAGCTGGAGAGACGCGCATACTCAGCAGAAATCCTCATACTTTTCCCAAGACACCGAATGCTTATGATACATCATATAATGGTGGATCATCGGATGCATTTATCGCAAAGCTGAATCCAGCCGGAAAAGGTATTGATGATTTGCAGTTTTGCACACTGGTCGGAGGTAATGAAAGTGATGTTGCCTTCAAAATTGCATTGGCAAAAAATGGTGACTTGATTGTGGCCGGTGAAACCACGAGTGATTCTTTGTTTCCAATAACAAATGGTGCAATCCAAACTCGGAATCATGGACTGAGTGATGGATTCATAGCTGTGATTTCTCCAAAAGGTGATTCGCTGAAATATGCAACATATTTAGGAGGAAGTGGGGATGAAAGGATAACGGGTTTGGTTTTTGATGAGCAATCTCAAAGCATTTTCTTTGCGGGAAATACGAATTCAGGTGGAATACCAAATGCAGGAAATCCAAACCCTATACTATTTCCTGTTACAAAAGGTGCATATGATACTGTGTACAATGGTGGTAATAATGATGGATTTATTGGCAAGCTGAACCCATATTCAGCAAATGCTTTAAAATTTGCCTCATTCATCGGCGGTAGCGGTGATGATTATGTGATGGGATTTGGTGTTGATGTATGTGCTGCGCCTTATGTGACAGGTACAACAAATTCCAAAGATTTTCCTATCACTTATGATGCATCCGATTCTACGATTCAAAAAAACGAAGGGTTTGTCACCAAACTGAATGCACTTGCAAATGTATTGGTCTTCTCAAGTTTTATCGGGAATGATGATGATGATCAATTGAATGGAATTTATGTTGACCAATCAGGTGCAATTTATCTTGGAGGATCCGCGAAAGTAAACACAACATCTACCAATGGAAGAGATGGATTTCTTGTAAAACTTCAGGTTGGAATTCTACCTTTGAAACCAACCATTGACAATATAGGAAGTCTGTCATTTTGCAAAGGTGATTCGGTTGTTCTGGATGCAACCTCACGCAATTTTATTTCTTATCAATGGCGTAAGGACAATGTTCCGATAAACGGTGCGAATTCATCAACATTGACGGTTAAATCAACAGGTATGTATTCTGTTGATGTGGCTGATGCAAGCGGATGCACTGGATCGGAGTCCATAAAGGTAACCGCATTTGACAGACCGGGTTTAACAATAGCGAAAGTGCCTGTGATATGTCCCGGAGATTCAGTCAGATTAAGTGCCATCAGTGTGGATTCATTGCAGGAGATAGTATGGAGTCCGGCACTTGGATTGTCATGCACGAATTGTTTGAACCCAATTGCCTCGCCACCAATGAGCATGAGTTATATCCTTAAGACTGTCGATACAAATGGCTGTACAAGATTTGATACCGTAAGAGTGAATGTTATTGATTCAAAAGCGGTATCAGCTCAGAGCTTAAGAGATACAGTGGTATTATGTCCAACTGAATCAACCATTATACAAGTACCACTCACAAATGCATCCGATATCGATGTGACGATTTCTATTGTGACATTTTCGGACCCTGCATTGCAATCAAAAACAGACAGCATGTTGATTCCTGCTGATTCTACAATCTTGATTCCGATAACATTCAATGGAGTTCAAACGATTGGGGCAAAAGAGTATAGCATAGTGTTTTCGGATCATTGCGGTTCGCTCAAAACTGCTCGCTGCTACATCAATGTTCAATATCCATCATTTGTATATGCACTTGATTCTATAACTGAAATATGTAGAACGGAAATAGCTCGACAAACAATCTCAATCACCAATCAAAATGGATTGAGTGGTACTGTGACCATCAATTCGATTGAACCCGAATTTTCTTCTTCACGCAATTCCATACTCATGAAGCCATATGGTAGAGACTCCATATCCGTGGAATATCTAGGAATGAAGCCTGGTCTGATACCTGTGAAGATCACCATGAAACATGAATGCGGAAGGATTGATACACTCACATGGAATATCCGAGTAATTTCAAATCCATTTGCATTTACATGGAACAAAGACACGAATACACATGCGCTTGATAAGCCAATCATAAAGATGTTGGAAATTGACAATCTCTCGAAGCAGCAGTTGCGAACTCCGCAATCATTCAATCTTTCCATTGTACATGAGTATAGTACTTTGCAACTCGATTCAATCCTATCTTCCGATTGCGGTATATCATATTCCAGATTGGGTGATACAATCAATGTATTCATGAAGGATTGCAGAGATACATCCAAGGCAAGAGCTTTTTTACATTTCACGGGTTTGGTTGGTGAAACGTTGAAACCATGGCTGAGAATCACCAACTTTTCAAGCGTAAACACATGTATCGATCCAATCTTGAATAATGTGGATGATACCATTTCATTGGATTCTTATGGCTGTGAATTGTCAACAATCAAAGTGAATAGAACAAATGCACAATTACGAACTGTTCGTTTGAATCAAGATCAATCACAACTTTCCATTCGATATGCGAATGTGGAAAGAACATCAGCTCGATTTATCTGCATCAATGCTGTTGGGCAGGTAATGAGTGCCGTCAATATACCTATGATTGAACCGGGAGAGCATGAATTGTCCATGCAAATTGATCTATGTCCAAGTGGAGTGTATACATTGATTTACGAAGCCGGAAATCATATTGAATCTTCATTGTTCATGATAATGGAATAATGTAGATGAAACACATTCATATCATACTGGCTTTTGTGTATTTGTTTTCAATGTCTATTGCTTCTGCGCAGACAGACGGATTCGTGCTGTATAATCCCGTTCATGTTGGGGGTGGATTTCTCACGGGCTATAATGTGCAATCCACAAATGGCACGCTTCGTTGTTTGGGGGATCCCGCCTGTCCTACTTTTGAACAAGGATCTGGATTTCGATTTGGAGTGATGGGTATTGCTGAGTGGATGCCTACTTCTTGGGGTTTAAGAACTCAATTGGGTATTGCAAGCAGTACATCGCACATGACGACAATCGATCAAAAAGCGAGAGTCAAAAATGATCAGGGAGCAATTGTACCTTTGATTCGAGAGCATGCATTGGATGCAACATTGTCTGCATTATTGTTGGACATTGGTTTGCAAACATCATTCGGACCGACACGTTTGTTTTTCGGACCGAGCATTGCTAATTTATTGAATCCAATGTGGCGAAGCAGTTCCACAATCATTGGGCCTGACAATGTCACATTTCAATCCGGTAGCAGAGACACAGTTTTTGTAGATCAGTCCATTCCAAATGTCAATAGTTTGCAGTTTGGAGTGAATGTCGGGATTGGACATCATATTCCCATCAATACATCGATGGTGGTGGTTCCTGAGATTTCCGTTTCAATTCCATTTAATGCGATTCGTTCGGCTTCAGAATGGACCCAAACTTCCATTATGTTCGGTGTGTCATTGCGATTAGGTTCCGGGGCAGTGAAAGAAGAAGTGATGAGTAAAGTAGAGTTAATTGATACCGTGCAGATTCAGTCAAATGAAAGAATTGGTACTGTGATCATTGAAGGAATGCCGAATATCTCTAGATCAACTCAAGAATACGAAACGCATAAAATTATAACCGAAACCATGAAAAGAACTGATACAATCAAGATGGGTCTGCCTCCCAAGCAGTCTCCTAAACCATCGATTGCTGTGTTCTCATCGGTAGATAAACAACAAGGGTCCATAGATCAAGTGACAGTTACCGGTCAATTGGTGACAGAGGCATTCCCGATTCTTCCCATGGTTTTTTTTTCTGAAGGCCAATCAAGTCTCAGTTCAAACTATAAACAACTTCGAACCACTGAGGGTTTTTCGTCTGATCAACTCGAGCCATTGGTCACTGAACAACATAAAGACATTTTGAACATTATCGGCGAACGATTAAATCGTAATCCGAAAGCAATGATACAATTGAAAGGGTATAGTGATCCCACAACCGAGAAATCAGACTGTTCGCTTGCAGAACAAAGAGTGGAAACAATCAGATATTATTTGTTCAATGTTTGGAACATCGACAAATCCAGAATGTCTTTTGACATCGATCGAAGGAATTGCATGCCCGAGAATCCCACATTGAGCAGAAATGCTCAGGGTTATGAGGAAAACAGAAGGATTGAGATTGCATCTGAATCAAAAGAGATATTGTCTCCGGTCATCAGAACGCGATATGTGGAATTGACGGATTTTTCCCCAAAGGAACTTCATGTCAATACACAAGGTACAATTGGCGAAGAAATCACATCATGGAATATTGGGGGAACCATCGGAGATTCGGTTTTGCATAAAAAAGACGGATCTTCAATTCCTGAGTGGATCACATTTCCACTATCAAGAGAACAAGCACGATTCATTCAACAGTCTGCTTATCCTTCTATGAACATATCGATAATCGTGCAAGATGGAGAAGGTGAATTGGGAAGTACGGCAATAAATATTCCATTGCAAAGAGACACCACAAATCTTGCAATTCAGCGATTGTCACTCATGCATTTTCCAGTGCAGAAGGCAAGTCTTGATAAACAGGGGAAAAGCGCAATCAATGATTTTCTGAAAGACTTGGAAGATAATGCGTCCATCAGCATCATTGGTTATAGTGATAATCTGGGAAATGCACAATCAAATCTTAAATTATCTAAAGAACGTGCCGAAACAGTTCATCGTTATATCCAAAGCATCAAACCAAAAGCGAATATCATCACCGTTGATGGTGTTGGTTCTACGGCATTGCCGCCGGGTATAAAATCGCATGATCTTCCTGAAAGTAGATTTCTCAGTCGAACTGTACAAATTGAAATCAACAGAACATGGAAAAATGCTCAATGAGTGAAATTCGATTGACTCAATTTAGTCATGGAGCCGGTTGTGGATGCAAGATTTCCCCGGCGATGCTTGATGTGATTCTTCATACAAATGAAGCATTGCCATATACCGACAATCTCATCGTTGGAAATAGTTCAAGAGATGATGCGGCAGTCTATGACCTTGGTGATGGAACTGCTCTCATCAGCACAACCGATTTTTTCATGCCAATAGTTGATGATCCATATTCATTTGGAAAGATTGCATCAGCAAATGCGATAAGTGATGTTTATGCGATGGGAGGGAAGCCGATTCTGGCCATTGCGATTCTTGGCTGGCCTATTGATAAGCTGCCTCCCGAAATAGCCAAGACTGTTATCGAGGGAAGTAGGGCAATGTGTGCCGAAGCGGGTATAACATTGGCCGGCGGACATTCAATAGATTCTCCTGAACCAATTTTCGGATTGGCTGTCAATGGCATTGTGCCATTATCACAGCTCAAACAAAATACCGGTGCAAAACCAGGAGATTTGCTTTATCTCACAAAGCCACTTGGAATTGGAATTTTAACGACAGCAGAAAAAAAATCTTTGTTGAATCAAGAACATATATCGCTCGCAGATTCTTGGATGATGCGTTTAAATTCGATAGGGCAGGCATTGTCTAAAATTGAAGGAGTTCATGCTTTGACCGATGTCACTGGATTTGGATTATTGGGACATTTATCGGAAATGTGTGAGGGAAGCAATGTAGATGCTGAATTGCATGTGGAGTCCATTCCAATACTAGATTCAGTGATGGATTATTGTAAACAAGGAGCAATCCCGGGGGGAACCATTCGTAATTGGAACAGCTATGGACATAAAGTAGGAAGCATTGAGGAGTCAATGAAGCATATTTTGTCTGATCCACAAACAAGTGGCGGATTATTGATTGCCGTTGATCCGAACAATGCGGTCGAAGTTGAACAATTGATAGCATTACATGCACCCGAATTATCAACCAAGCCAATAGGCAGATGCATGCATCACCAACATGAAACAGTGAGAATTCGCATATCATGAATGAAGAACAGTCATCACCACAAGAACAACATGAATTCTCGATTGACATACAAGATATTGCCTTGGGAATAGTATTGGCAATCATCATGGCATTATGTTTGAGAATCATGGTTGCCGAGATATTATTCGTACCAAGTAAAAGCATGGAACCTGCATTGCTTGTAGGAGATAATATCTTGGTTTCGAAGATTGCCTATGGAATTGGTCCTTCGGGTGATGTTTTTGGTTTGCGGTTTTCAGACAATCTTCATTTTTGGTTTTCAAAACCAAAGAAGAATGACATCATCGTTTTCCGAGCACCCAAATCGGCAGGAACTGAATCAAAGCAGCATCCATTGTTTGTCAAGCGCATCATTGCCGGTCCGCGTGATGAACATCCAATCACCGGTGATGTGATCCCTGCAAAAGGAATGGTTATTTCTTCGGCTTCCATTCTGGCTTCAATGTTGAAAATGATTGGTGATCCGGGATCACATTCCGATTCGACATATATCGTCGGCGAGGATTATTATTATGTGCTTGGCGACAATCGCAATCAAAGCTTTGATTCCAAAGATTGGGGATTAGTTCCTTCATCCACGATCATAGGGAAAGCCGTGATGGTACTTTGGTCACAAGAAGTTGATTCAGCAAGTTCTTCATCCTCGCTTCGTTCATCAAGATTTTTGCAATTCTGTAAGTGATATCCCGATGCAAATAGAATTCTATGGAGCTGCAAGAACCGTCACCGGTTCACAACATCTTCTCACATTCGGTGAATACACGATATTGCTCGACTGCGGATTATTCCAAGGAAAAAGAAGTGAAGCACAAGAATTCAATCGAACAATTCATTGGGATGCCGCATCAATTGATGCGGTGATTCTATCTCATGCGCATATCGATCATTCCGGCAATCTTCCTACATTGGTCAAGCATGGATTCAAGGGGTCCATATATGCCACACCTGCAACACGTGATCTTTGTGCAGTGATGCTCATGGATAGTGCAATGATTCAAATGAAAGATGCCGAGCATTTGCTGAAACATAGAGGTGAGCATATTCAACCATTGTATGACATCGATGATGTTGCCGATACGCTCAATCTTTTTGATCCAATTCCATATCGTCGATCATTTTCTCCTGTTCCCGGTCTGTCTGTCACATTTTATGATGCCGGTCATCTCCTTGGTTCAGCTGCAGTGGTATTGGAATGGGAAGAGCAACAGCAAAAAAAGAAACTATTGTTTACCGGTGACATTGGAAGAGCAAATAGACCAATATTAAAAGATCCTGATTACATCGGAGATGTTGATTTCATTATCAGTGAATCAACATATGGTGGGAGACTTCATGAAGTTGAGCAAGACTTGGAGAGAAAACTCTTAACCATCATACATGATGTTATCGACAAACATGGAAAACTCTTGATTCCTGCATTTAGTGTTGGAAGAACACAAGAGTTGATTTGGTATCTCAATAATTTTTATAATCGAGGTCTGCTTCCCGCGATTGATGTATATGTGGATTCTCCGCTTGCAATAAGAGCCACGGATGTGTTTCGCATGCATCCTGAATGTTTTGATAGCCAAACAAGAAGCATGCTTTATGCAGATGAAGATTTGTTTTCATTTCCGGGTATTGTCTATGTCCGTGATGCAAATGAATCAAAACGCATCAATACATTGAAAAAGCCGGCCATCATCATAGCAGGAAGCGGTATGTGTGAATCGGGAAGGATATTGCATCATTTGGCTCATTCGATAGAAAAAGAATCAACTACCATTTTGTTCCTTGGATATAATGCCCCGCATACACTTGGAAGTAAAATACTAGACGGAAATAAAGAAGTACGCATTTTTGGAAATTATTTCACCGTTCGAGCCGATGTTCATGAGCTTCCCGGTTTAAGTGGTCATGCAGATCATGCGGGGATGATTCAATATCTGTCTGACCGAACAATATCTTCCGTAAAAGAAGTATTTTTGGTTCATGGTGAAATACAGGCACAAGAGCTTCTTGCTCACTCACTCAAAGATGCCGGTTTTACATCCATTTCCATACCTGAACGTGGAACTGTCATAACAATCTGATGACTCATCATTCAACTTATTTCTGTACATCCCATGAATGAACTACTCCAATCAGCCGAACAACGCATTCGTAGAATACGCAAGGAAATGCTCGAATCGAAGATGGATGCATTATTAGTAAATCACCTTCCTTCAATTCGATATCTCACAGGATTTTCAGGATCCAGCGCGCTCTTTATTGTCAAGCAAGATGCATTGTACTTTTTTACAAATGACCTCTATGAAATGCAAATACAGCAAGAGGTCTATCAGTTGAAAGGAATGCGTACATTCATTTCCAGAAGTTCAATTGCAGAAATGGCAAATCAAAAAGTGTTTGCCAAGGTGAAACAACTTGGAATTTCAGAAGGATCGATGACGCATGCAATGCATAAAGCATTGACATCCGCTTTCCCAAAAGTAAAAACCATCTCCGATGCCGGTATAGTACACAAAATCATCATGCAGAAGATGCCTCATGAAGTAGAGCATATCAGAAAAGCGGCAAAGATTGCAAGTAAAGTATTCCAATCAATCATCAAAGAAATCAAACCCGGCATTACCGAAGCTGATGTATCAGCAGAAATTTCATATCAAGGAAGAAAAGCCGGAGCAGAAAAGGAATCATTCGACATCATTGTTGTTTCCGGTGAACGCAGTGCGATGCCTCATGGTAGAGCCACCAATAAGAAGATCAAGAAAGGTGATGCCATTACCATGGATTTTGGATTTTATGTACAGGGCTTTGCTTCGGACATGACAAGAACAGTCTTTGTGGGAAAAGCATCCGAACGCCAAAAATTAGTGTATAACACTGTTTTGGAAGCTGTATTGACTGCAAATGCTGCCGCAAAAGCCGGCATAGATTGTAAAAAACTTGATGGAATCGCCAGGAATATCATAGAAAAAGCAGGGTTTGGGGAGTTTTTCCGCCATTCATTGGGCCATGGACTCGGTATTGAAGTTCATGAATCACCAAGAATTTCACGGGATGCAGGCGGAGAAAAGGTGCCAAATGGCTCAGTTATCACAATTGAACCGGGTATTTATCTTCCAGGAGAGTTTGGAGTGCGTATAGAAGATGATCTCCACATTGCAGGAAAAGGCGCAGAAGTGTTAACTTTGGCGTCTAAACAACTCCTTGAATTGTAAAGAGTTTAAGTTTTAGCATGCAATGATGTTCGGCCACATTCGTTTTTTCGAGCCCGAATACCATGTTTTTTTCGTTTCAATATCGGAGTAGATTCAAACCATGAGAAGAGCACTCTCATTGTTGATGTATATGAGTTTCGGACTCCTGTGCATCACACACTACACGCAAGCGCAGAAATCCAAAGCCCCAAAAGGTACTGCAAAAGCACCTGCACAGCAAAATCCAGTAGTCATGCAAATTGGTCCTGAATCAGTTACCCTATCTGATTTGGAACAAGCATATAAACGCAATATGAATCGGAAGAACATCAAACTTTCCGAAGTGAAAAAAGACAGCGTCATGGACTTTGTGCGACTTTATACCAATTATCGCTTGAAAGTCCTTGATGCATTTGGTCGGAAACTAGATCAAGATTCTGCGGTCAAAGCTGACATTGAACAAAACAGAAGATTGCTTGCAGATAATTATTTGTTCGAGAAGAAGCTGGTTGAACCAACCGTTGAGCAATTGCTCCAACGGAGAAAAAGAGAATTGCAAATTGCGATCATTTTTGTTGAACGTCCTGCTGATACTGTGAAGGCCTGGGAAAAAGTTCAAAGGTTTCATGCAATCGTAAAAGCGGGTGCGGACTTTGAGCGTATAGCAAGAGACTCATCTGAAGATCGTGAAACAGGAAATAAAGGCGGACTACTTCCATTCATTACCAGCGGAAGAATACTGCGAGCTGTCGAAGATGCTGCATATGCAACACCCGTCGGACAGATTCATCCGAATATCGTCATCGGACGAGGTGGATATTTCATCGTAAAAACCATCAAAAATGATCCAAGAATCAAAGTTAAGGGAAGTCATATTCTTAGTTTTATGACAAATCCTAATGACTCTGCAAATGCAATTGCAAAAGCAGATAGCTTGCTTGGATTTCTTCGTGCAGGCGCATCCTTTGCAACAGTTGCCAAAGCTCATTCCGATGATGCTTCCAGCAAAGAGAAATCCGGATCACTCGGTGGTTGGTATACACGTTCAAAAGGCATGGAAGGCGGTTCCGGCGATGTACTTCATCCTTCTTTTGAAGCCGCTTTATATGCATTGAAAGATGGTGAGATATCTGGGAAAGTTTGGACTGACTATGGAATACACATCATCAAACGTGATTCTACCAAAGAAGTTAATTTGGAAGAAGATCGTGATGGCTTGAAAAGGGAATATAAGCGCATTTATTTTGAAGAAGACAAAAGACGCTATATAGATTCCATCAAAACAGCAAATGGTTGGAAATTAGAAATTCCTGTCTTGAAGCAATTGACTTCATTGACGGATACGGCAAAAATCATGGCCGATACAACCACATTCAAAAAAGTGACAAATGAAATCAAATCTTTGCCACTGTATTCACTGAAAGACCAAGATGCGATAACCATCGGCAATTTTCTTGATAGTGTCAAAAAACAAGAATTCAGAACAATCACTGCAAGCACGCTTGGAATTACAAGAGCCTTGGATAAAATGACAGATCCAAAGGCATTGCGCATCGCAACGTCATCTCTTGAGAAAGAATATCCTGAATTTGGCACATTGATGCGTGAATTCAGAGATGGTATTCTACTTTTCAAAGTGGAAGAACAAGAAGTGTGGAGTAAATTAAAGTTTGATTCATTGGCAGCCAGATCATTTTGGGATACCACAAAGACCAAATATAGAACTGAAGTAAAATTTGATATCAGTGAAATTTATGTTACTTCCGATTCACTTTCCAAGGCATTGCGTGAGCGTTTGAATGCCGGAGAGAAATTCGAAAGTTTGGCTAAGGAATATACAGAGAGACCCGGTTTCAAAGAAAAGGGTGGAAGATATCCTGCACAAACAATCAAAGAAAGCAAATTGGTATCAATGATAGAAAAGAAGCAATTGATGCCGGGTGATATACTTGGTCCTGAACAATTCGAGCGCGGATATGTGCTATTGTTCTTGAATGAAATCGTGCAGCCAAGAGAAAAACGTTTTGAAGAAGCAATACCTGATTTTGCTCCATTGTTTCAGGATATGGTCCAGAAACGTTTGACAGAAGAATGGTTGAATCGCATCAAAACACAATATCCCGTCACGGTGCAAACCAAAGTACTCGATTCAATCCTGAAAAAATAATCCAATCAAAGCCCGGCATTTGCCGGGCTTCTTCTCTTAGGTTATCTCATGTTGAACATCATTGCTTTACTACTCATCGCACTACCGATTCTTACACTGCCTTCCATTGCTCAGCAATCGCAGGTTTTGGATAAAATCGTTGCAACAGTTGGAAGAGAAATAGTCCTTCAATCAGATATTGAAGGAAGAATCGCAATGTTCATGCAGCAGAATCCCAAAGTAAATCCAAATGACCCTGAATTACGAAGGCAAGTATTGGAAGCATTGATCAATGAACGTTTGATGGTGACAAAAGCTGTTGAGGACAGCATCTTGGTGCAAGATGAAGAAATCAATCAAAGTCTTGATTTCATGATGCAGAACATGATACAAACCTATGGATCAGAAAAGCGTGTTGAGGATTTGTATGGAATGTCTGTTTCGCGCATCAGAAAAAATTATCGCGAGGAAGTTCGCAAGCAATTACTCGTTGAACGTTTGCAACAACAACGTTTCATGAACATCAAATGCTCTAATCGTGAAGTAGAAGACTTTTATCAGCAATATCGCGACTCAATTCGACCCATTCCTGCTTCTGTTGAATTGGCTCATATCGTAAAGCACGTAAAACCCAGTGCAGATGCAAAAGAAGAAGTGAAGAAACTTGCTTTGCGCATCAGAGATTCTTTAGTGAAGGGTATTGACTTTGCGGAGCTTGCGAAAAGGCATAGTGGTGACCCCGGCTCAGCATCTTCCGGCGGAGATTTGGGTTGGGTGGATAAGGGAAAATTAGTTTCTGAATATGAAAGAGCTGCATATGATTTGCAATCAGGCGAAACATCGCAGCCGATTGAGACGCCATTTGGATTTCATATCATTCAAACAATTGAAAAAAGAAAAGATGCCGTTCATACAAGACACATCCTTCTCAAACTTGGTGGTTCATCTGACGATAAAAAGCGTGTGGAAACAATACTTGCAGAATTAAAGGAGCGTAATGCAAAAGGGGAATCCTTCGAAGAACTTGCAAAGCAATATTCCGATGAAAAAGAAACACAAGGATTCGGTGGAGCCATGGGTGTCATAGAACTCAATAGACTTCCAGCCGATTTGAAATTCATTGTAGAGTCATTGCCCGAAGGAGGTGTATCGCAACCATTGCCTTATATGTCCGATCCAACAAAACCTGCAATGCACATTATACTCAAGAAAAAAAGTATTGCAGAACATTCTCCTACACTTGCATCGGATTTCAAAAAAATTGAGCAGATGGCAGTGCAGCAAAAACAAGGCAAGACGATGGAGAAATTTCTCAAAGAATTACGATCAATGATTCCAGTGCAGGTGACTGAATGATCAAAATCATCAGTTGGAATGTAAATGGTATTCGTGCTTCTTTGAAGAAGGGTCTTACAGATTATGTTCTTCGCGAACAACCCCATATATTCTGCGTTCAAGAGACAAAAGCAGAACGCGAGCAAGTCCCCACAGATTCATGGCCTCCGGCCGGTTACAGAGACTTCTATCATTCTTGCTCAGTCCGTGGTGGTTATAGCGGTGTTGCTACATTCACCACATTAGAGACATTGCATGTGAATCGCGATATCGGCATTGAGCGATTTGATCAAGAAGGCAGAGTGATGCAAACAGATTTCGAACAGTTTACTCTGCTCAATGTGTATTTCCCGAATGGTGGGGCAAGAGATGAACGATTGCTCTATAAACTGGATTTCTATGATGCATTCTTCGAATACTGTGAAGAATTACGCAAACAAGGAAAGAAACTGATCATTTGTGGTGATTATAATACCGCACATCATCCAATTGATTTGGCCAGACCAAATGAAAATAAAAAGACTTCCGGATTCATGGACGTTGAAAGGGTGAAGCTTGATGATATACAACAACTTGGATATGTTGATACATTCAGATTGTTCAATCAAGAGCCGGGTCAATATACATGGTGGGATGTAAAAACAAGATCAAGGGAAAGAAATATCGGCTGGCGCATCGACTATCATTGGGTTACCGAAGATCTTGTCCCACATGTAAAGCATGCCTATCATCAGGCAGATCAACAAGGTTCTGATCATTGCCCTGTGGTATTAGAACTTTCCTTCTAAGTGTTCGCCATGAACATACTCACATTA
>Ga0194132_10001385_pt1 | contig 49083 bp, 50 predicted proteins | sample TA2KigOf80mmetaG_FD_148612 | JGI IMG/M metagenome (GOLD analysis project Ga0194132, IMG submission 148612) | Freshwater microbial communities from Lake Tanganyika, Tanzania - TA2015054 Kigoma Offshore 80m | ecosystem: Environmental > Aquatic > Freshwater > Lake | place: Tanzania: Lake...
CCGCGACATCGACGCTCGCCGCGCTACTCGCGCCCCAGGTCGACGGCCCCGTGCCCTAGCCGGCCGCGCCCCACGAGCTCCTCGTTCGACGTCTCCAGCGCCTCGCCCAAGTACGGTCCGAACAGCGTCAGGTACCGCCGAACGTGCTCGTCCGGGTCCTCATCCGGCCCCAACACCACCTCGGCCTCGAACACCGGGCCGACACCCTCCACCCGGTCCAGGTTGAACAGCGTGTTGCCCAAGTGCCAGCGCTCGCGCCGCTTGCGGACGGTGGTCGAAATGCCCAACGCCGCCTCCAGCAGCCGTGTGATCGCCTCGTCGCGCACCTCGACGATCTGGTAGCGGACAGCTCGCAGCCCCTCGTCATAGGTGTCCTCGTAGTAAATCAGCCGCCGCGTGCCGCGCTCGCGACGCAGCTTCAACCGGCGCGGCGGGCCGTTCTTGTCGCGCCCCGGCAAGCGGTAGAGCGTGTCGATTTGGAGCGCGACGTGATCGCGCACGGCGCCGAGCGCCCGCAGCTGCCTGCGGACGGGCCGGAAATCGGCGCACCGCCGCTTGATCTCACGGTTCCGGTCGAAGGGCATGAACACTCCTCCTTGGCTATAATGCCGCGCAGCCGCGCTACGGCGGCGACGCACCCGCTGGAGAGCACACCATGGCGGACCGGGATTTTAGGCTGGATGGCAACGTCGCGCTCGTCACGGGCGCCGGCCAGGGTATCGGCAGGGCCATCGCCATCGGCCTCGCCGCCGCCGGCGCCACGGTCGCCGTGACCGACCTGCCCGCCAACCGCTCCGCCGCCGAGGCCGTGCGCGCCGAGATCGAGACCGCGGGCGGCGACGCACGGCACTACGACCTCGACGTGCTGCGCGTGAGTCATGCCCAGCGCGTCATCGACCAGGTCGCCGCCGACCTCGGACGCCTCGACATCCTAGTCAACAACGCGGGCATACGGGTGCGGCGGTCCTCCCTCGACGTCACTGAGGACGAGTGGGACCGCATCATCGACGTCAACCTCAAGGGCACGTTCTTCTGCGCCCAAGCGGCGGCACGCCACATGCTGCGGCAAGGCCGCGGCCGCATCATCAACATCGCGTCGCAATTGGCCGAGCGCGCCCAGCCGCAGCGCGCGGCCTACGCGGCCAGCAAGGGCGGCGTCGTCAATCTCACGCGCGCGCTCGCGCTCGAATGGGTGCAAGGCGGGCTCACGGTCAACGCCGTCGGCCCCGGCCCCACCGAAACCCCCATGGTGCAAAGCTCGTCGCCCGACGCCCTGGCCGAGGTGCAGGCCCGGTCGCCGTTGAAGCGCAGGCTGCGCCCGGACGAAATCGTGGGGGCGGTGCTGCTGCTCGCGAGCCCGGCAGGCGAGGCAATCAACGGCCACCACCTACTCGTCGATGGCGGCTGGACCGCCGGGTGACGCACTAGTCCAACGATCAGCGCGACGGGCGCGCGGCGCGCAATGCCTCCACCAACGCCGGCACGAACACATTCCAGTCAGCCACGATGCCAAGGTCGGCTTGGCGGAAGATGACCGCTCGACGGTTGTTGTTGATCGCGATGACCGTTCCCGAGCGCTGCACGCCCACCATATGGTTGAAATCGCCGCGCACACCGACACCGACGTACAACGTCGGCGCCACCGACTTGCCCGTCAACCCCACCTGCAGCTGGCGCGGCAGCCAGCCCGCTTCCACCACGTCCCGCGTCGTGATATACAGCGCGTTCAGCTCCTTGCGAAGCGGCTCCAGCGCGGCGATCCGCTCCTTGCCGCCAACCCCCATGCCAACGGCGATCACCGCCCACGCGTCGTCCAGCGCGTCCGCCGACTCGACGTTATATTGCGTGTCGATCACCCGAACGGCGCCGTTCGGGTGGTGCTCCACCGGCACCCGCAGCGTCCGCGCCTGGCGGCCCTCGTTCGGATGCAAATGTGGCAGCAAGCCGGGCCGCACAGTGGCAAGGTACGGCTTCGTCCTCGATAAGATCGGCGCGACCACATTGCCGCCGAATGCCGGCTTCAACTGCACCAGACGGCCCTCCGCATCGACCTCCAGGCCGACGCAATCACCCGTGAGGCCCAGCTGCAAGCGCGCCGCGACGCGGGCGGCCAAGTCCCGGCCGTTCACCGTGGACGGCATCAGCACCGCGTAGGGTTGCTGCGTCTCGATGAACTTGGTCAGCACCGCCGCGTACGCTTGTGTGGTGTAGTGCTCCAGTGAGCCGTCCACGGCCGTCGCGACCACGTCCGCGCCGAAGTGCGCCAACTCGTCCGCGTAATGTCGCGCGTGGTCGCCGCCGATCAGCAACGCCGCCACGTGGCCGCCAATGCTGTCCGCCACGGGTTGCGCCGCCCCCAGCAGCTCGCGCGTCACCGGCAACACGCCATGCGGCCCGACCTCGCCGAGCACCACCACGGCCGGGCCGTTCGGCGGGCGCACCGTGGGCGGCGCCATCGCCGACCCCAGCCGAGGCCCCCTGGTGCCGATGTCGAGCAGTCCCCTCCCGCGCATGAACTCCACCACGCGCTGGGCCGCCTCGGCCGCCGGCACGCTATCGTCGATGATTTGCTGCGCGCGCGGCGATTCGACGAAGCGGATCTCCGACACCCATGTCGGCGAACCCGCCTGCCCGAAGATGGACAGGTCGGACGATAGGTCCCTCGCCGAGAGATCGGCGATCGGTTTTTGCTGCGCCTCTTGCAGCGCCTCCTTGCCGGGGAACACCTCGGGCGCGATGCCCTCGGTCACCGAGACGATTACCGGCATTCCCGCCTCGACCACCTGCTCGCCGTTGTCCAGCCCGCGCACCAGGCGCAGCCGGTCGCCCGGCAGCACGTCCAGTTGATGCACGCCCGTCACCTGCGGCAGTCCCATCAGCTCGGCCACCTCCGGGCCCACCTGCCCCGTCTCCGCGTCCACGCTGTGATAGCCGAACATGATGAGGTCGTACTTGTCGCGTTGCAGCGCCAGCGCGAGCGCCCGCGCCGTCGCCAGCGTGTCCGACCCGGCCAGCGCCGGGTCCACGATGTGGTATGCCTTGTCGGCGCCCAGGGCCAAGCAAATCACCAGTCCCTGCTTCGCGGTGGGCGGGCCCATCGTGATCACCGTGACCTCCGCGCCGTGGCTGGCCTTCAGCTCCACCGCGCGCTGCACCGCCAGCTGGTCGTAGGAGTTGACCTCGTTGGGGACACCCTCGCGCACGATGCGCTTGGTCTCCATGTCGAACTTCATCCGCGCGACGACCGGCACCCACTTCACGCACACGGCTATCTTCAACACGTAACGCTCCACCAGCGGTCGGTGATTGGCAGGGGATTGTAGCAAACGGACGGCCCGTGGCCGCCCGCGCGGCTAGTCAGGCGAGCGTAAACGGTACTGAACCGCCTCCGCAAGGTGCCCCACGCCGATACGCTCCTCGCCCTCCAAGTCGGCGATGGTCCGCGCCTGCTTCAACGTGCGGTGGAACGCCCGCGCCGACAGGTGAAACCGCTCCATCGCCTGCTTCGCCATCGCCGTGGCGGGGGCGTCGAGCGCGCAGAAGCGCTGCACGTCGCGCGGCCCCATGTCGGCGTTCGTCACCAGCCCGGTGCCTCGGAAGCGGGCCGCCTGCCGTTGCCGCGCCGCCAGCACGCGCTGCCGCACCGTCGACGACGGCTCGCCGGTCGGCAGCCCCATGAGCTTGTCATAGGCGACCGGCGCCACCTCGACGAAGATTTCCATGCGGTCCAGTAGCGGGCCCGAGATCCGCCGCTGATACTTCCTCACTAATTGCGGCGGGCATGTGCAGGCCTTGTGCGGGTTGCCATGGTTGCCGCAGGGGCACGGGTGCATCGCGCCAACCAGCATGAAGTTCGCCGGATAGGTCACGCTGCCGCTCACTCGGCTAATGGTCACGCTCCCATCCTCCAACGGCTGACGCAGCGCCTCCAGCGCCACGCCGCTGAACTCCGGCAGCTCGTCGAGGAACAGCGCGCCGCGGTGGCTCAGCGACACCTCGCCCGGCTTCGGTATCCGCCCACCGCCGACCAGGCCCGCGTTGGGTATCGTGTGGTGCGGCGCCCGAAACGGCCGTCGCGACAGCAGCGGCGACCCTGACGGAAGCAGCCCTGCCACGCTGTAGATGCGCGCCGTTTCCAGGGCCTCGTCCGTCGACAGCGGCGGCAGAATGCCCGGCATCGCCCGCGCCAGCAGCGTTTTCCCGCTGCCCGGCGGCCCATTGAACAGCAGGTTGTGGCCGCCCGCCGCCGCGACCTCCGTGGCGCGCTTCGCATACTCCTGCCCGCGGATGTCGGCCATGTCCACCGCGTGCTCGGCCGGCATATCGGCCAGCCGTATCGTCGCCGGTGGCCGCGGGGCGATCTGACAATCGCCGCGCAGGTGGGCCACCACCTGGGCAAGCGTCCGCGCCGGCAACACCTCGATGCCATCCACGAGCGCCGCTTCCTCGGCGTCCACCTCGGGCACCACCACGGAGCGCATGCCATTCGCCCGCGCGACCCCCACCATCGGCAGCACGCCGTCCACGTGGCGCAGCTGCCCATCCAACGACAGCTCGCCGACGAACGCGGTGTCGCGCGGCGGCGGCCCCATATGGCCCGCGCTGCCGACGATGCCCAGCGCCATCGCCAAATCGTAGCCCGGTCCTTCCTTCCGCATATCGGCCGGCGCGAGGTTGGCGATGATGCGGTAGCCGGGAAAGTCGAACCCGCTGTTCTTCACTGCGGGCCGCACGCGGTCGCGCGCCTCGCTCACGGCGGTGTCGGGCAGGCCGACGACGTGGAAGCAAGGCACCCCAAACGCAATGTCCAGCTCCACCTGGACCAGCGCCCCCTCCAGCCCGAACAGCGCGCACGCGTTGACGACCGTGAGCATGATGCCTCCTCCCGCACGACGGAAGCGCCGTGCCGCGGGCATCGTGGGGCTCCGGGCGCCCACCGCGCAATGAGCCGTTGTCGCACCGGCCACCCGCCAAGCACCGTCGCGCGAGCCACGGCCGTGCCTAGTCGCCGGCCTTGCTCAAGACGCGCCGCATGAAGGCCGAGGCCGCCTGCACCACGCGCCCGTCGATCGAATGGCCGAGCCCGGTCAGGATGTGCAGCTCCACGGGCACGCCCAACGCTTCCAGCGCCGCCGCCGCTTGGCGCGTGCCGGCGGCCGGCAACACGCCGTCCTCCTCGCCGTGAGCGAGGAACACCGGCGCCCTGTTGGCGATCTCCGCCGCCAGCGTGTCGCCCGTGACCAGCGCGCCGCTGAGGCCGACGACGCCCGCGAGCGGCTCCTTGCGGCGCGGCCCCGCGTGCAGCGAGACGATGCAGCCCTGCGAGAACCCCAGCAGCACGCAGCGGTCGCTCGTCAGGCCATGCTGCGCCGCCAGCTCGTCGACGAACGCGTTCACCGTCGGCGCCACGGCGCGCACGCCCTCGACCCGCGTCTCGGGGGTGCGGCGCGAATACCACTGATAGCCGTACGCCGCGCCATCGAACCGGTGCGGCGCGTTCGGCGCATGGAACGCGGTGGAAGGCAGGGCGGGCGCGAGGAAGTCAGCCAGGCTGATGAGGTCGTCGCCGTCGGAACCGATGCCGTGCAGCATCACGACGACGGAATCGGGCCGCCCTTCGCGCGGCATGCGGCGAGGGCCGTTCAGCACGGGCATGATAAGCCTCCTGATGGTGGTGGCCCGAGTCTACCAGGTGGCCGCGTTACCGTTGCCCGGAAGCGCGGACCGGCGCCGTCTCGCCGCACGCCGCGCACTTCAGCGGCACCGTCAGCGTGCCCTGCGCGCCGCACGCGGGGCAGTGGTGCGCCTGCATCGCGCCCGCTCCGGGCATGGCCTGCACCAAGTGGATCAGCTGTCCCAGCGTGTTGGTCAGCATTTGGGTGTGCTGGTACAGGGCCTGCAACATCTCGGCCGTTTGCGTCGCTTGCCGCGCCGCTTGCGCCGCGTCGGTTTCGGCCTTCGCCAGGCTGGCCTCCATCCTCGCGAGCCGCGCCTCCAGCTCATCGTCGCCGTCGTCCGTCGGCGCGGCGCCCCGGTTCGCGGCGGCCCCGTGCGGGCGGACGGCGGGCACGCCCGATGGCGAAGACGCAAGCGAGCCGTTCGCGGGCACCGTGCTGAATCGACGCACGACCGGCGCCTCGCCGACCGCGTCCGGGCCGAGCTTCGAGCCGCCCTGCTCCCCGTCGGGGAATGTAGCCAACATTGCTTCTAGTTGAGCGTTGGATAGTTCAGGAGGCATCGACCGCTCCATCAGGGGTGATGACTCGCTAGCGTAAGCCCTTACGGGTGCGTCTGCATCGTCCTTTACTCCCAAACATGGTGCGTGAGCGCACGCAAGGCGGCCGTGCCGCCATGCGCTCGATGATGGCCAATCGCCCCAGGGCGAAAGCGCTCCCGGTCGGTAGACCGGAATACTGGTGCGATCCTGTGACTTTAAGTAACAATACGCTATCCTCGTAAGTAAGATCGAAGAGAAAATCCGAAACGCCGTGAAAATCCAGTTACGGACTGGAGTAGTGTAGGTCGGGCCAATTTGCACGCAGACCCACCCGTGCTTGGGTGAGTTTGCGCTTGTTGTTTGCGAAACGGCTTCCGTATAATCGCGGAGCGCTGGCGCCTAGTATGCAGTCCACTTGACCACGAAGCCCTGCATGCCGCCTTCGAGGCCCTTGTCGCGCAACACCTGCCGCCGAGGAAGAGGCCTGCCATGACGAGCCACGCCGGTTACGGTCGAGAGTTACGATATATTCGCGTTGCGAATACCATCCGGCAGTCCATCGAGAACGGCAGCTACCCTCCCGGCGCTCGCCTGCCCGCCCAACACCAACTCGCCGCCCAGCAGGGCGTGGCCTTCAATACCCTCCGCCAAGCCCTCGACCTGCTCGACGAGCAGGGCTACGTCATCCGTCGCGTGGGCCGCGGCACCTACGCCGCCGTCCCCGACCTACGCCAAGGCTCCGTCCTCGTCCTCGCATTCGACGCGCGGGTCAGCGACGCCCTCGTCTCGCTGCTCCCCGCCGGAGACTGGGAGATCGCGTCGACCGCCGCGCAGCGCGAGGCCATCACCCTGCTCGCCACCAAATCGTTCAGCCTCGTCTTCGCCTGCATGAGCAGCCGCGACGCCGCCGCGTTCGAAACCCTCGCCGCCATCCGTTCGCGCGGCATCGAAGTCCCCACCGTCATCGTGTCGCCCGACATCACCATCGACGCCGTCAACCGCGTGCTCGGCCTAGGCCCCGGCGTGTTCCTGCGGGCCCCAATCGACCGCCCGCAAGCCCTCCAAACCCTCCGCCTGTTCGCTCGCCCGCGCCAGCGGCCCACGCCGTCGCGCAACTAGCCTCGTCCGTCCGAGCCGTCTCCGCATGCCTTCCACCCCCGTTCATGGGATAATGAGGGCGTCGATGGAAGCCGCACCCGACGCTGGAGGCCACCCGTGACGACCGCGAGCGCGACCCCGAAGGCCCGTGGCAAGGGCCGCAAGAACCTGGCGACCGAGCGTGGCACCAGCCGCCTCTCGCACACCGCCGAGAACTACCTGCTGTCCCTCTCGATCCTCCAAGAAGACGGCATCGCCCCCCACATCAGCCAGCTGGCCGCCTACCTGCGCCACATCCCCCCAGAGGAAGAGGTGGGTACCACCCTTGCCTCGGTTTCCGGCATGGTCCAGCGCATGGCGAAGGAGGGGCTGCTCGTCGTCTCGAAGGAGAAGGAGATATTCCTCACGGAGGAGGGCCAACGCGTCGCCCGCGGCGTCGTGCGTCGCCACCGCCTCGCCGAGCGCCTCCTCACCGACATCCTCGGCGTGCCACTGGAGCGCGCGGAGGGCGAGGCCCACCGCCTCGAGCACAGCATCTCGCCGTGGTTGCTGGAGCGCATCGAAACGAAGCTCGGCAACCCGGAAACCTGCCCCTACGGCCGGCCGATCTATCGCGAGAACGAACCCGCTCCGCGCAAGGAAGCGGTCGGCACCATTCGCCTCAGCGAATCGAAGCCCGGCACCGCCTACCTCGTCACTCGCATTCCCGACGAGGACTATCCGCTGCTGCGCTTCCTCGTCGAAAACAAGATACTGCCCGGCCAGCGCATCGTCATCGACGACAACGCCCCCTATCGAGGCGTCGTCGACCTGCGCCGCGACAACGAGCGCGTGTCGCTCGGCATGGAAGTCACTCACCGCGTCCGCGTGCGGCCGGCCTAGCCCGGCGCTCACCGGCCGCGACGGCGGCGGAAGCGCGACCCGGAAACCCCTCGTCGACGATTGGGAAGGCCGCGGCCGCGAGAGAGGCCCTGCTGCTCGCGGGGCCTCTTCGCGATTACGCCGCTTCGCAGGCCGCCAGGTTGGCCGGGTTGCCGCCGACTGTCTTGTCAACGATGACGGGCGCCTGCCCATCGCGGTGCAGCGGGCCGCCCGCGCCTCCCGGGGTGCCGGCGTGGACGTTCGTGTGGAACCGGTGATAGCCGCCATGGTCCGGGTCGCCGATCGCCGTCTGCCCCTTGGCAATATCCTCCACGCACGTCCCTGGAGTCACCAGGAAGTGCTCATGCCCCGCGCGGGCGATGGAGGCGAAGGCCAGCATCTACAAAACGACGAGCACGAAGGCAACCGAGAGTGTACGCATGACTCAACTCCTCCTACTAACTAACGCATCTCGTGTCAGCGTCCAGCTTGCATCCGGCGAGCGCGGCGAAACGCGTACCACGAGAGGCCAAGGGCAAGCAGCAACGGGACGCTCATCCAATAGAACATGATGCCCACGGCGATGCTGCCCGCCGCCACCAAGATGGCGCCGAGCGCGGGCGCCCGCCGCATGAACCGGAATCCAGCCACGATCGCGCCCACGATGACCGGCCCCATCACGGCGAACAGGGGCCGCCAGTCCGGCGTGAACGCGAAATCGACCTGGCGCCGGTACTCGATCTCCGAAACGACCTGCAATGCGATTAGCCCCAAAATGAATGCCCCGGCGACCGCCGCCACCACGATCGTCATCGTCCTGTGATCCCTCGCCAGCGCCATCGCGCCTTCCTTTCGTCGCGCGTGCCCCGTTCGCGAATGCGCCCACCGCCACGTCACGTCGTCCGGAATCCCAAGGAGCCAGCGGGCCCAAATCGACGCGCCGAGCCCCTCGACGCCGCGCCAATCCGATGCCTGGTCCCACAAATCGGCGGCGACCTCCTCGCGGCGGGCGTCACGCAGTTCTGCCGGCAGGCCCGCCGTATACAGGCGCACCCACCCATGCACTAGCCCCATCGCCAGCGGCGGCCGCCTAGCGCGGCTCATAGCGTCACCCGTCCAGGCCGCATGGAGCGCTGCATCGGCAGCCTTTCCGCCCCATGTTTCGCCAAGGCCCGCTCCCCGGCCAGCGTCACGCGGTAGAAGCGGCGGCGTGGCCGGCCCTCCTCGGCGGCGATCAGCGGGTCTTCCCAAAAGCTCTCCAAAAGCCCCGCCCTCTCCAAACGCTCCAATGCCTTGTAGAGCGAGCCATAGGCGGTCAGCAGGCGGGCGCCCGTGCGAGCCTGTATCTCCTTGGCGAGCAGGAATCCATGCGCCGCGTCCTGACCGAGCCGCCGCAACTCCAACGCCGCGCCGATGATGGATGCCTCCAGGGGCACGAGCGAGCCGGGTTTTCTTCGCATGTCGGCAGAATAGGCAGATATAGGCGCAATGTCAATACATAATGTGAAACCGGCCTGCCTGAACGCGCTCGCCATGCCGGCAAGTGCGGTCGGGGCCACGTCGGTGCCATGAAAGTAGGACGTCGCCGGGGTTGCGCGTCGAACGGGCCGCCAGTGCCCCGCGGCGCCCGGCCTACGTCCGGCTCCGCCGCCGCGACAGCGCCGCGCCGCCCACCGGCATCGCTATCGAGCCCTGCGCCGCCGCCAGCGGAACGAACACGAGCGCCAGCGCGGCCTGTGGAAACGCGGCCGTGTCGCCGCCCACGGCGGCGTAGGCAGCCATCGGCCCGCCAGCCGTCAGCACGCCGATGCCCGCGCCGAGCACCCGCCCGCGCAGCCCGGCGACGCGCCCGCCCAGCGCCAGCCCCGCCAGAAACGGCGTGAGGAAGCAGCACGCCACCCAAAACGGCCCCAGCCACGTGCCCACCCAGGCCTCCAGCCAGCGCACCACCGCGATGCTGGCCGCGGTCATCGCGAGCACGATCGCCGTGCCGGCCGTCTGCCACCTCGTAATGGTCATGGAGTGCTTCCGACCTCCTCGCCTTGTCCGTCCGCGACGCCCTATGCTACCATCGCCGTCACGCAAGGCAGGGGCCCATCGCGCCTCACGGTTCTTCCGCCGTGGAAGAAGTGGCACGCCGAATACCGTCGAGGTTGGCACGCCTTGTCCCTCGTCTCCACCCCCGCCCCAATTGCCCCCACCATGCGGCGCATCATCGAGCGCGCGCTCGATGGCGAGCGCCTGCGCGCCGGCGACGGCCATGCGTTGCTCCGCGCGCAAGGCCCCGACCTCACCGCGCTCGTGGCCGCCGCCGCCGAGCTGAACCTGCGCGCGCGGCCGCACCGGCGCGTCACCTACTCGCGCAAGATATTCCTGCCGCTCACGAACCTTTGCCGCGACCGCTGCGGCTACTGCACCTTCGTCAAGGGGCCGAGGCAGCGCGGCGCCCACACCATGACGCCCGACGAGGTGCTGGCCGTCGCCCGCGAGGGCGCGCGCCTCGGTTGCAAGGAAGCGCTCGTGAGCCTGGGCGACCACCCCGAGCTGCGGCACCCGGAGCTGCTCGCGACGCTGCGCGACTTCGGCGGCTACCGCTCGACCCCCGAATACGTCGCGGCCATGTGCAGGCTCGTGTTGGAGGAAACCGGCCTGCTGCCGCATACCAACTGCGGAACCCTGTCGAGCGACGAGTTCGCGATGCTGGCCCCGTGGAACGCCAGCATGGGCATCATGCTGGAGAGCGCCAGCCCCCGCCTGCTGGAAAAGGGCGGCCCCCACCATGGCTCGTTCACCAAGGCGCCCGAGCTCCGCATCCAGACGCTGGAAAACGCCGCGCACGCCGGCATGGCGATGACCACCGGCATCCTCATCGGCATCGGCGAGACGCCGGAGGAGCGCGTGAACGCCCTCCTCGTGATCCGCGACATCCATGAGCGTTGCGGCAACATCCAAGAAATCATCATCCAGAACTTCCGCGCCAAGAGCGACACGCGCATGAAGCGGGCCGACGAGCCCGACACGATCGACATGCTGCGGACGCAGGCCATCGCGCGGCTGCTGCTCGGCCCGTCCATGAACATCCAATCGCCGCCGAACCTCAACGCCGACGGCTATCAGACCTACCTCATGGCGGGCATCAACGACTGGGGCGGCATCTCGCCGCTGACGAAGGATTTCATCAACCCCGAGGCGGCCTGGCCCGCCATCGCCAAACTGCGCGCCATGACCGCCAACGCCGGCTACGAGCTGCGCGAGCGCCTGGCGCTCTACCCGGAGTACGTCAGCGAAGGCCGCTGGCCCGTCTCCCCGGCGGTCCGCCGCCGCATCGACGCCTTCGCCGACGACGACGGCTTCGTGAAGCCCACCCTGGAACGCTGGTGAGCGCCGGCGCAGGAACAAGGAGCCCAGATGACAGACCTATCCCGATTGCCCCACCTCGACCAGGCGCTCGATGCCTTGCTCGGCGCCGTCGACCCTAACGTCGCGCGGATCCTCGACAAGGCCCTGGGCGGCGGCGAGGTGTCGGCCGAGGAGGGCGCGCGCCTCTTCGACGCCGACGGCGCATCGCTGCTCGCCATCATGGCGGCCGCCGACGAGTTGCGCCGCCGCGTCAACGGCGACGCCGTCACCTACGTCGTCAACCGCAACATCAACTTCACCAACGTCTGCATCAAGCGCTGCGGCTTTTGCGCCTTCAGCCGCGACTACCGCCAGGAGGAGGGCTACTTCCTCCCGCTGAACGAGATTATCCGCCGCGCGCGCGAGGCATGGGATCTGGGCGCGACCGAGGTGTGCATCCAGGCCGGCCTGCCACCCAAGATGCAGGGCTCGCTCTACATCGACCTCACCCGTGAGATCAAGAAGGAGCTGCCCGACATCCACATCCACGGCTTCTCGCCCGAGGAGGTCCTTTACGGCGCCGTCCGCTCGAAGTGGACGGTCGAGGACTACCTGCGCGGGCTGCGCGACGCGGGCGTCGGCTCGCTGCCCGGCACCTCCGCCGAGATACTCGACCCGGCGGTCCGCGACAAGATCGCGCCCGGCCGCATCGGCGTGGACCAGTGGCGCCAGGTCATCACCACCGCGCACCGCTTCGGCATCCCCACCACTTCCACCATCATGTTCGGCCACGTGGAGAAGAATGCCCAGCGCGCCGCCCACCTCGCCTTCATCCGCGACGTGCAGAAGGAAACCGGCGGCATCACCGAGTTCGTGCCGCTCAGCTTCGTCCACGAGGACTCGCCCATGTGGTCGAAGCACATGGTCAGCGACTTGCGCCCCGGCGCCACCGGCTCCGAGGTGGTGAAGATGCACGCCATCGCGCGCATCATGCTACACGGCTGGGTCCACAACATCCAATGCTCGTGGGTGAAGGAGGGCCCGAAGCTGGCCCAAGTGCTGCTGGCCGCCGGCTGCAATGACGTGGGCGGCACCCTCATCAACGAAAGCATCTCCACCTCAGCGGGCGCCTCCCACGGCCAACTGGTGCCGCCGAGCGAGCTGCGCCGCTGGATACGCGACCTTGGCCGCCTGCCCGCCGAGCGCACCACCACCTATGGCATTCGGCGCACCTTCGAGGTCGAGCCGGAGGAGCCCGAGCGGTTGGACATCGCCAGCGAAAACGCCGCCGAGCGATTCGGCTCCTATGCCGAGCTCATCAAACTGGAGGAGTTCCGCTACAGCGGCCAGCGCGCCCCGTCGCTCGAAGGGCCGACGTGGACGGAGGTGCGGCTGAAGCGCAAGGCGGCCCACGAGCCAACGGCTGCCGGCTAGCCCATGACCACGCATGTTCTCGCCATCGCGGGCGGTGTCGGCGGCGCGAAGCTGGCCCTCGGCCTCACGCGCGTCCTCGCGCCCGACCAACTCACCATCGCTGTCAACACCGGCGACGACGAGACGTTCCACGGTCTCCACGTCTCGCCCGACCTCGATACCGTCATGTATACCCTCGCCGGCATGTCCAACCCCGAAACGGGCTGGGGCATCGCCGGCGAAACCTTCCGCGCGCTCGGCGCGCTGCAACGCCTTGGCGCCAACACGTGGTTCCGCCTTGGCGACCTCGATCTCGCGACGCACATCCGCCGCACGCAGCTGCTCCGCGACGGCCTCACGCTCAGCCAGGCCACCCGCGAGCTCACCTCGGCGCTGGGCATCCGCCACCCCATCGTGCCCATGAGCGACGATGTCCTCCGCACGGTGGCCGTGACCGACGACGGCGAGCTGGCCTTCCAAGAATATTTCGTGCACCGCCACTGCGAGCCACGCATCGCCGGCATCCGGTTCGAGGGCGCCGCCACCGCGCGGCCCTCCCCCGGCCTCTGGGCCGCCCTCGCCTCCGCCACCGCCATCGTCTACTGCCCCTCCAACCCGCTCGTCAGCATCGGGCCGGTGCTGGCCTTGGCCGGCGTCCGCGACGCCATCGCCGCCTTCGCGGGCCCCAAGATCGCCGTCAGCCCCATCGTCGGCGGCCAGGCCGTCAAGGGCCCGGCGGCGAAGATGATGGCCGAGCTGGGCGAGGAGGTTTCGTGCGTCGGGGTCGCGCGGCGCTACGCCGGCGTCTGCGATGCCATCTTCATCGATACGGTCGACGCCGCCAACGCCGGCGCCATCGAGGGCATGGGCATGCGCGCCTACGTCACCGACACCGTCATGCACACGGACGACGACAAGGAGGCGCTCGCGCGGCAGATCGTGGGCATCGTCGAGGCATGGGATGAGTAACGAGGCTCCGCCGCTGCGCGTCATCGTGCCGATGAAGCCGATCGCCAACGGCAAGCGGCGCCTTGCCGCCGGCGTGCCCGATCCCACTCGCGAGGCGCTCGCCGCGATGATGCTGCACCACGTCGTCGGCACGGTGACGGCGGCGCTCGGCAACGGCGCGTGCTGGGTCATCGGCGGTGACGCTTACGTGCGGCGGCTGGCGCGGGAGGCCGGCGGCACCTGGCTGGACGACCATGGCGCCGACCTCAACGGCACGGTGCTCCACGGCATGCTGCGCGCCTACGAGGAGGGCTCCGCCGCGGCCCTGTTCCTGCCCGCCGACCTGCCGATGGCGACTCCCGACGACATCCACGCCATCGTCGCCGCCAGCGACGGCCTGACGCGCCCCGTCGGCGTCGAGGCGACCAACGACGGCGGCACCAACGCGCTGCTCATCCCGGCGGGCCTCGATGTCACACCCGCCCTGGGCCATCGTTCCTACAGCCGCCACCGCATGGCAGTGGAGCGCGCCGGCTCCAGGCTGACGCCCGCCCCCGCCTTCGGCCTCGTGTTCGACCTCGACGAGCCCGACGACCTGGCCTACGCGAAAGCGAACATCCCCGGCTTCGTCGCCGGCCTCGATCATTGGGAACAGCGCCTCCTGCGCGATAACGACCTGGTCCATCCGCCGCCACGGTGGCTGGCCGCCGAGGAGACGACCACTCCATGACCCATACCTCCACCAAGGTCGGCGTGCTCATCGGCACCCGGGGCCTCGTCATGCACGCGCTCCGCGAGCGCCGCGCGCCCGACGCGAGCCAGATGCTCGCCATCGCGGAGCGCGCCGAAGCCGGCGGCCTCGATTCCGTTTGGGTGGGCGACAGCCTCGTTTCGAAGCCCCGCTTCGAGCCGGTGACGGCGCTCGCCGCCATCGCCGCGCGGACGTCCCGCGTCCGCATCGGCACCGCCGTCATGCTGCCCGTCATACGTCCCGTCGTCCCGCTCGCGCACAGCCTCGCCACGCTCGACGTGATCTCCAACGGGCGGGTCATCGTGGGCGCGGGCGTCGGCGGTGGCTTCACGCCCGACCAAAAGAAGGACTACTCCTCGGCCGGCGTGGTCCCGGAGTCGCGCGCGGGCCGCCTCACCGAGATGGTGCAGGCCATGAAGCGCCTTTGGACGCAGGACCATGTGACCTTCGATGGCAAGCACATCCGCCTCGACGACGTGACGCTCCACCCTCGGCCCATTCAGCCCGGCGGCGTGCCCATCTTGCTCGGCGCGCACCACCGCACGGGCGGCGACGCGCAATACCGGCGCGCGGCCCGCCACGCGGACGGCGTCATCGGCATCACCGACTCGCCGGAGCAGTGGGCGGAGGTCATCGCCCGCGTGGAGGACGCCGCTGCCGCCGAGGGCCGCGACCCGGACCGGCTCGACCGCGTTTTCTACCTCACTGTCAACATTGGCCGCGACGTGCCGAAGGCAGCGGCCGAGGCGGACGATTTCCTGATGTCGTACTACGGCGTGCGCCACTGGGAGGGACGCTGGGGCCCCTGGGGGCCGCCCGAGGCCATCGTCGAGCGCATGGCGGCCTATGCCCGGGCCGGCGCGCGGCACCTCATCGTGCGCTTCGCGTCGTGGAACCAGCCAGCGCAACTGGACGCCTTCCTGAGCGATGTCGTCCCGGCGTTCAAGGCGATGGACTAGCCGTGGCGGCCATCGTCGGCATCGGCGGCGGCGCCATGCGCGAGGGCGAGACGCTGCCCATCGACCGCGCGGCGCTGGCCCTCACCGGTAAGCGCGCCCCACGCGCGCTGTTCATCCCAACCGCCAGCGGCGACGACCGCGACTACTGGGCCCGCTTCCGCGACATCTACGGCCGACGCCTCGGCTGCGAGACCGACGCCCTTTTCCTGCTCGGCGAGCCGCCGTCGCTGGCCCAGCGCGAGGATGCCATCCTGGGCGCCGACCTCGTCTACGTCGGCGGCGGCAACACGCTCAAGATGATGCGCCGCTGGCGCCGCCTCGGCGTCGACGCGCTGCTCCGCGAGGCGCACCGGAGGGGCACCGTGCTCGCCGGGCTCAGCGCCGGCTGCATCTGTTGGTTTGCCGACGGCCACAGCGACTCGCTCTCTTACTACGATCCCACCGATTGGGATTACATCGCGGTGAAGGGCATGGTCTCCTTTGCCGCCGTTGGCTGCCCGCACTACGACGGCGAGACGCTGGGCATCAAGCGGGAGGCGTCGTTTCACGCCATGATGCGGCGGCGCGGCGGTATCGGCATTGGCATCGACAACCATGCCGCGCTCGCGATCGTGGACGGCCGCTACCGCGTGCTCGCCGCGAGGGAGGGCGCCGGCGTTCACCGTGTCAGCGCGCGGGCGGGAAAGCATGCGGTGGACCGCCACCTGGGCGGCGCCACGGAGGGCCCGACACGGCAACTGCTGGCCCGCTAGGCCGAGGCCGCTACCGCGGGGTCCAGCCGCCCCGCAGCTCCTTCCGCACGACGAACCGCAACCCTGACCACGTCCGGTCGATGGCACAGACCTTGTTGTCGAACATGCCGGTGGGCAAGCCGACGTCGCGGAGGCGGTCCTCGGTCAGGTCGGTCGCCACGCCGGATGACTTCTTCGGCCAGGCAATCCACAGCGCGCCGTCGGCACGCACGCCGCGGGCCTGCCGCAAGAAGTGCTCCGCCAGCGATGCGGGCGTCACATGGAACACGATGCACACGTCGACGGGCCCGCCGGCCGGGCGCGCCACGGTCACGCCGGGCGGCAACGGGCCCAGCGTCCGCTCGAAATCCGGCGGCGCATCGACGATCGCCAGCGTCATGCCGGGCTCGATGCCCAGCTTTCGCACAAGGGGCGTGCCGGAGTAACCCGCCGTCGCCACGCGCTACCGGCCGCCGACACGGTCGGCCTCCGACAGGTGCGGCACGGTGACGCCGGTTTCCGTGAAAGTGCGGGTCACGTCGGTCGAGGCGTAGATCCAGAGGATGCTCATTGGCTCGGTGCCGGTGTTCCGGAAGCAATGGTTCAGGCCGGCGGGGATGTAAGTGGTGTCGAAGGCCCGCACCGGCGACACCTTGCCCTCGACCTCGCACTCGCCGGCGCCTTGCAGCACCGTGACCTGCTCGTCGGTGTTGTGGCGGTGCATGGGCACCTTCACGCCGGGCTGGAAGGTGCTGATGCCGGAGATGAACGTCGTGGCGCCCTGCTCGCGGCCGACCAGCGGCGTGGTGCGAGCGCCGTTGCCCCGGTCGACCGATTTGGCCTGGTCCGGACGGATGAGCGAGAAACCCGGCATGACGGTGCCTCCTGCCTTCGAGCGTCGTGAGCGCAGTATACGAGCCGGCGAAACGCGGCGCATGCCCCTGTTTCCAGCGCACCGCGAGGCTGCTAACATAAGGTGTCCGCGCCACCGTAGCTCAGTGGCAGAGCAGCGGTTTCGTAAACCGCAGGTCATGGGTTCAAATCCCCTCGGTGGCTCCACTCAACGATGGCGCGAACGTCCCGCCGGAACCGGCGGGACGTTCGCGTTAACGCCGCAACGATCATGGCGCGGCCGCCGGCGGCGCCAGCACCCGGCTGGCGGCGCGGCGGCCCGCGCGGCGCTCCAATATCAGGCCACGCCATACCTCTGTACGATGTTCCGCCGCCTGCCCTGGCCTAAGGTTGGCAGCCGGAGGGAACCGCATGGCATCTCTCATTGCGAAGGCCGGCAGGTGGCAACGGTTACGCGCGGCAATGCGCGGCCAGCGCGGCAGCCTGCTGTTCGAGACGGTGCTCGTCGTCGCGGTGTTCACTATGCTCGGCACCGCCGTGCTCACCGGCATGCAGACCAGTCTCGTCTCGAAAAACAGGTTCGAGGCGCACTCCGTGACCGAGAACCTGATCCGCAACCAGATGGCCTACGTGCTGGAGCAGCCGTATGTCCTGCCCGGCGGATCGTACGCGGTGGTGGCGGCGCCGGCCGGTTACACGGTGACCGTCGAGGCCGTGCAGTTCGACGCGAACCCGGGCGTGACCGACATCTCGCGGGTCGAGGTGAGCGTTTACCGCGACGGCGTGCCGCAGCGGACCGTCGAGACGGTGAGGGCGCAATGAAGCGCCTGCGCGCGCTGCTGAGCGGCTCGGCCGGCACGACGCTCGTCGAGGCGATCGTCTACATCGGCCTGCTCACCGGCTTCGTCGCCAGCATCGGCACCGGCATCCACCAGGCGTTGCGGGCGGAGCCGTTGATCGCCGACGACGGCTATGCCGACAACGAGCTGCGGCGCGGACTGGGCTGGATCGCGATCGACGTGCACCAGGCGCGCGAGGCGACGGCTCCGACCTGCGAGACGCTGACGCTGACCTGGAAGGACTATTTCGCGGACGCGGGAGTGGACCACACGGTCACCTATGCGCTGTCGGGCGACAATCTGGTCCGCACGTATGACGGCACGCCAACGGTGGTGGCCCACCGCGTGGAGTCGGTGTGCTTCACGGTTGGCGGCCGCGCGGTGACCGCCGACGTGGAGGTGCGCGGCAAGCCGGACACGACGGAGACGTTGTCGGTGAAGGCGATGATGCGGGCGGTGCTGCCATGAGCGAGCGGGCCGGCGCGCAGCCGTCGAAGCAGTCCGAGCGTTGGCGCGAGCGGGGCGGCGCGGCGATCGCTTTCCTGCTGATCTTCATGGTGCTGGCGCTGCCGCTGTCGACGGCCGCGGTGCGGTTCGCGGGACAGCTGTCCCGCAACTCGGCCGTCTACAACGACCGCCTGGTCCATGGCGACTCGGCCCGGGCGGGCGTCGAGGCGGCGTTGTGGAACCTGCGGAATCAGGCGACGCCGACGCCGACGTTTTCGTTCGGCTTGCCGATCAACGGAGGCACGACATCGGTGGACGTGACGCAGGGCGCGAACACCAACGACCTGAGCGATTTCGCCTACGCGGACGTGGTGATCGTGCTGGACGTGAGCGGCAGCATCACGATGGACGGGCCGTTCCAGGCGATGCAGAACGCCGCGAACACGCTGGTGGACGCATTCGATCTGACGAACACCAATGGGCGCATACGCATCGGCGTGACCAAGTTCACGACGGAGAGCATGGCGGTGGTGCCCATGAGCGAGGACCCGGCGCTGCTCCACCAGGGCATCAATGGGCTGGACGACCTGCGCCAGTGCTTCGGGCCGAGCGGTTTTTGCGACCCCGAGGACACGACTTGGTTCGACCCGAGCGTGGGCGGCGCGACGTACATCGTTGAGGCCATCAACGATGGAGCCGACGTGTTCGCGACCGGGCTGACGCTGGAGCGGTTCGCCACGGCGGGGGCGCACACCTTCACGGTGCCGGAGGGCGTGACGCAAATCACGGTGAAGGTCTGGGGCGGTGGCGGGGGCCCCACGGGCACGGCGCGGGGGTCCGGCGGCGGTGGCGGCGGCTACTCGCGCTCCGTGCTGGCGGTCACGCCAGGGCAGCAATGCACCGTGAGCGTCGGCGCGGGAGGAGGCCTGGGCCAGGCGGGCGGGGACTCGTGGTTCGGGTCGTCGGGCACGGTGATGGCGAAGGGCGGCGGGTCGCCGGCGCCGGGGGCCAATGGAGCGGCCGGCGGGGGCGCGGCGCAGGGCGTGGGCCAAGTGAGGTATTCGGGCGGAGCGGGCGGCAATTTGTCGTCGTTCTGGAGCGCCGGCGGCGCCGGCGGCGGGCGGCGCTATTTGAGCTCCACCTCCGTCGCGCCATCGCCGCCGCGGTTTGGCGGGGCGAAGTCGAACCGCGCGACGCCATTGTGTCCGGCGAGGTGCTCCCACACGGCCCGCCGCAGCGCGCCGGTGCCCTTGCCGTGCACCACGCGGACGCCGGGGCGGCCTTGCGCCAGCGCGGCGTCCAGATGGTCGTCGAGTTTCTCCAGGGCATCGGCGGCGCGCATGCCGCGCAGGTCCACCTCCGGCTCAGCGCCGATCGCCTGGCGCTCCGGGCTGAGCCGAATCGAAGTGTGGGGGCGCGCCGCCGTGTCGGCCAGCGGGGCGTCCACGCGGCGCAGCCGCGACGCATCCATCCACAGGCGCGCCGACCCGATCCGCACCTCGACCCGTTTGTCGGCGTCGGGGCCGGACAGCACCTGGCCGGTGAAGCCCAGCGACCCGATCTCCACGGTGTCGCCCTCGGCGATGGCGGCGCGGCGCGAGGCTGGGGCGGGGGCGCCCGGAGCCGGCTGGCCCCACACCCGCGACCGCAACATGCGCTGGGCCTCGGCGATCTCCTCGCGCGCGCTTTCGATGACGCGTGGCGGCGGCACGCCCTCGTGGCGCGAATCCCACACCGCCGAGGCCTCGGCCTGCTTCAGTTTGTCCAGCACCTCGCGGGCCTGGGCTTGCAGCTCGTGGCGCGTCTGATCCACCACCCGCGCCCGCGCCCTGGCGAGCTCATCGAGGCGCTGCTCCAGCTCGCGCTCGAGGGCCTCCGCGCGCTCCTTGGCGCGTTCCGCTTCCTCCAACCGCTGGCGCGTGTGGTGGCGTTCCTCCTGGATGCTCGCCAAGAGCGCCTCGGCGGTGCGGTGGGCTGGGTCTTGCAGGGCGCGGGCGGCCTCGACGACCCTGGCATCGAGCCCGATGCGCTCGGCGACGGCCAACGCGTAGGAGCGCCCCGGCAGGCCCTGCACGAGGCGATACGTGGGGCGCAGCGTGACCGGGTCGAGCTCCACGCTCGCGTTTTGGAGCGACGGCTGCTCCTCGGCGAAGGCGGCGACCGAGCGGTGGTGGGTCGTCACAAGGGTGGTGACCTCGCGGGCGGCCAGGTGCGCGAGGATGGCCCGCGCGAGCGCCGAGCCCTCGTCCGGGTCGGTGCCGGTGCCGAGCTCGTCGAAAAGCGCCACGGAGCGCGCCGTGACGTGCGCAAGCACCGCCGCGATGTTCGTCATGTGCGAAGAGAAGGTGGAGATCGACTGCTCGATGCTCTGTTGGTCGCCGATGTCGGCGTAGACGCCGTCGACGATGGGCAGCCGCGTGGAGGCGTCGCACGGCACGTGCATGCCGCATTGGTTCATCACCAGCATGAGGCCGAGCGTTTTCAGCGCGACGGTCTTGCCGCCGGTGTTGGGGCCGGTGACGACGACGCCGGTGAGGGGCGGCTCGATGGTGAGCGACAGGGGCACCACCGGCCCCGTGAGCAGCGGGTGGCGGGCGTTCACCAGGCGCACGCCCGCCGGCACGACGGTGGCGGGCTCGGCACGGAGGGCGCGCGCATACCGCGCCTTGGCGAGCGCCAAGTCGAGGCGACCGGCGAGCTCGAGGGCGTAGGAGATGTCGCTGACGCGGCGGGACACGGCTTGCGAGAGCTGCCGCAGTATGCGGCGCACCTCCTCTTGCTCGGCGGCGGTGGACTCGCGCCAGGCGTTCGTGAGGCCGACGGTGCCGAAGGGCTCGACGAAGAGCGTGGCGCCCGAGTCCGACACGTCGTGGACGATGCCGCCGAGCCTGCCACGGAAGTCCGCCTTGACGGCGACGACGAGCCGCTCGGAGCGCACGGTGATGCGCCGGTCTTGCAGCGCCTCGCTCACGGCGTCGCCGGCCATCAGCTGCTCCAGCGCCTCGGTGGCGCGGCGGTAGGCGGCGCGGCCCTCGTGACGCAGTTGGCGCAGGTAGGGCGTGGCGTCGTCCACCACCTCGCCGCTGGGCATGAGCCTGTCGCGGATGTCGCGTTCCAGCGCGCGCAGGTCGGGGATGTTCCGGGTGAGGCTCCGCAGGTGCGGCGTGGCGCCTTGCAGGCGGCCGCCGGCGAGCTTGGCGCGCCGCAGGTGGTCGAGGGTGTCGGCGACGGTGACGAGCTCCTCGCCGGTGAGCACGGCTTGCGCGGCGGCGCGGCGCAGGACGGAGCGGACGTCGCGCTCCATGCCGAGGTCGACGTCGCCCTGCTCGAAGAGCAGGCGCGCCTCGGCCGTCTCCTGCTGGCGCTGGCGCACGGCGTCGGGGTCGTGAAGCGGTTCGAGGGCCAGTGCCATCTCGCGGGATATGGGGAGCCGGGCATGGGCGGCGAGCGCCTCGCGCACACGGGGAAACTCCAACAGGGTGAGCGAGCGCGAGCGCAGCTCGGCGGCGGTGGTGTCGTCGGGGCGAATGGTCATGTGGGGCCATTCTACAACGCGGTGGCCGCGCGACGGCCAGGCCTACCGGCGGCGCGCGGGGGCGGCGGCGAGCCTGGGGGCGTTGCGTCGGAGCGAGCGGATGAGCAGGGTGGACGCCCGGACGAAGGCAGTCGGTCGGCCGCGCGCCGCCATGCCGCCCATGAGCAGCCGCGTCAACGCCAGCGGGGCCAGCGGGGCCAGCGGGGCGACGTCGTGCACCTCGCGGATCATGGGCATGAACAGCGCCCAGGCGCCGAGGCGCAGGACGCCGGAGATGAGGAACATGGTTTGGAGCTGGGAGCCGTTGCCGAGCGGCGGCACGTGGCTGGCGAGGGCGCCGCCGGCGAGCGCGCCAAGGCTGGCGGCAAGCGCGGTGCCGGCGCCGACGTAGGCGAGCGTGGACGTGCGGTCGCGGGAGGTGGAGGCGTCGAGGAGGAAGTTGCCGCTGGTCAAGTCGAAGCCCGCCCAGGCGAAGCCAAGGAGCGCCTCGGCGACGACGAGGACGACGATGTTGCCGGAGACGATCCAAAGGAGGGGCGAGACGGCGACAAGGAGGCCGGCGACCGCCAGCATGCGCCGGTTGCCGACGAGGTCGGCGGCGACGCCCCAGTTGGTGACGACGAGTACGGTGACGGCGATGGACACCCATTCGAGCAGCGTGTAGGTGAGGTAGCCGATGCCGAGCTCGCGCAGCGTGTAGGGGACGAAGAAGGGGCCCGCGAGGTTGGCGAAGAAGTGGACGGCGAACATGTAGAGCACGAGGCGGCCGAGGTTGGTGGAGGGGAGGCGGCGGGCGAAGGCGAGCAAGTCGCCGCCGTTGTCGCCGCGGGGGTCGAGCGGCGGATCGGTGAGTGTGCGGAGGGGGAACACCGAGACGAAGCGCAGCAGGCAGGCGATGGCGAAGATGAGCATGAAGCCGGCGAGCGGGTTGACCTTCATGAGCGACAGGATGCCGCCGGCGGCGAGGAAGGCGGCCATGCTGGCGATGGTGGTCCACCGGCTGCGCCTGCCGAAATAGCGGCCGCGCAGGCGCGGGGGCACGATTTCGGCCATGATGCTGCTCCACACGGGGCCGACGAGCGCGTTGCAGATGTGGCAGAGGGTGGCGAAGGCCACGAGCCAGTAGACGATGTGGGGGGTGGAGGCGAGGCCGAGCGCGAGGATGGGCAGCCAGGCGAAGCCGCCGAGCATGGCGAAGGTGACGACGATGCGCTTGCGGCCGCCAAGCGCGGCCACCGCGCGGGAGGCCAACGGCTGCGCGAGCGCGCGGAACCAGCTGGGCACGGACGCGAGCAGCGCGAGCTGGGTGTCGGTCGCGCCAAGGGCCAGTCCGTAGGCGCTCAGGAACCGCTCGCCCGTCCCGGCCACTCCACCCGCCGCCATCCCCTCCAGGGTCGAAAGACGCAGCACGCGATGGCCTGCGTCGTGAGCGGTCTTGTTCGCCATAGCCGCGCGGCATGGTAGGGAGGGCCGGACGGCGACTCACGCCAACACTGTTGCGGTTTTCAGGACTTTTTCAGGGCACGGCACGGTTCCGTTATGCGGCCGGGAGCGCCGGGCGTCGCGCCTCGTTGTGGCCGTCAACGCTCGGATGCTAAAATGACCAATCCACCGGTGAATCCGGCGCAAGCCGGTACGCGGGAGCTTCGATGCGGGTCATCGGCCTCACGGGTGGGATAGGGACCGGCAAAAGCGTCGTGGCGTCGGTGCTGGCGTCGCTTGGCGCCGCCGTCATCGACGCCGACAAGGAGGCCCACGAGACCTACCGCAAGGGCTCCGAGGGGTGGCGCCTGATCGTCGCCCGGTTCGGCAACGAGATACTGAACGCCGAGGGGGAGATAGACCGCCGGAAGCTGGCCCGGATCGTGTTCGCGGACCCCAGGGCGCTCCAAAGCCTCAACACCATCGTCCACCCATTGGCGCGGCAGCGGGTGGAATGGAAACTGCGCCAGCTGCGGGCGGGCGGCACGCGGGCAGCGGTGGTGGAGGCGGTGCTGCTGTATCAGGCGGGCTGGCAGACGATGATGGATGAGGTTTGGCTGGTGCGCGCGCCGCGCGCCGCCGTGCGAGAGCGGCTGCGGACCGGCCGACGCATGACCGATGAGCAGGTGGCCGCGCGCATGGAGGCGCAGGCCGAGCAGGAACGCACCGCGATGACCCTGGCCGACGTGGTGCTCGACAACGACGGCACTGAGCCGGAGCTGCGCGAGAAGGTGCGACGGCTCTGGAACGAACGAATCTCGAAAGAAGGCAACCCCACTCATGGCTGAAACGAATCAGAGTTACCGGTCGCAGCACATCGAGGAGTACGTCGTCCACCAGCAGCCTTTTTACCTTCCAGTCAAGGATGAGGTGCAGCTTTTCGAGGCGGCGTACCGCGAGCGCGTGCCGATTCTGTTGAAGGGGCCGACCGGATCGGGCAAGACGCGCTTCGTGGAATTCATGTCGTGGCGCCTGGGGCAGGACCTGGGCGCGCAGAAGCGGTTGAGCAAGGCGGGCTTTCCGCTGGTGACGGTGGCGTGCCACGAGGACCTGACGGCGAGCGATTTGGTGGGCCGCTATCTGCTGGAGGTGGAGGGCACGCGCTGGATCGACGGGCCGCTGACGCGGGCCGTGAAGCATGGCGGCATCTGCTATCTGGACGAGGTGGTGGAGGCACGCAAGGACACCACGGTGCTGATTCACCCCCTGGCCGACCACCGGCGCCTGCTGCACATCGAGAAGCTGGGCGAAGTGTTGGAGGCGCATCCGAACTTCCTGCTGGTCATCTCCTACAACCCCGGCTACCAGAGCGCGCTGAAGGACCTAAAGCACAGCACGCGCCAACGCTTCGTCGCCGTCGAGTTCGACTTTCCGCCGCGCGAGCTGGAGGGGCCGATCATCGAACACGAGGCGGGAGTCGACCGGGAGACGGCATCGTCGCTGGCGTTGCTGGGCGAGAAGATCCGCAACTTGCGCGGCCACGGGCTGCAGGAGGGCGTGAGCACGCGCCTGCTGATCTACGCCGGCAAGATGATCGTCCAGGGCATCGCGCCAAGGCGGGCGTGCCAGGTGGCGGTGGTTTGGGGCCTGACGGACGACCACGAGACACAGCGCAGCGTCAACGAGGTCGTCACGTCCATCTTCCCGTAACGCACACCGAGGAGTCGAGCGCCACGTCGATCGCGCCACGGGTCAACATGGGCTTCGCGAAGCAGGGCATGGCCGAGCGGCTGGCGCTGTTGCTGGCGGGCCGCGTGCCACGCATGGACGCGCCGGACAACTCGCGGCCGGCCGGCGTGCTCGTCCCGCTGTACGTGCGCGACGACGCGTGGCACGTGCTGTTGAACGTGCGCTCGCACCATGTGGGCCAGCACAAGGGCGAGATCGCGTTTCCCGGCGGCCGCTTGGAGCCGGACGACGCGGACATGGTGACGTGCGCGCTGCGCGAGGCGCACGAGGAGATGGGCATTCGCCCTGGGGACGTGCAGGTGCTGGGCCAGCTGGACGGCGTTTACACGCGCACCGGCTACATGGTGTGGCCCATCGTCGGCGTGATCCCCTACCCGTACTCGTTCGTGGCCGACCGGCGCGAGGTGGCCGAGGTGATCGAGGCGCCGCTCGGCGCGCTGCTGGACGCCTCGGCGGTGCGCCACGAGACGCGCTTGCAGCCGGACGGCACGTTGCTGCGGCGTCGCGCGTTCGCGCATGGCCGTCACCTCATTTTCGGCGCCACCGCCGTCATGCTCGATCAGCTGCTTGGCTATGTCAGCCAAGCGATGGATGCGTCCTTGGAGGCTGAAGGTTGAACCCGCAAGAACTCGAACACGTGATGACCGAACTCCAGAAATACCCGAGCGCGCTGACCGGCGCATACGAGACGGCGCGTATCGCCGTGGAGGGGTCGCTCGGCCCCGTCAACACGGTGCGCTGGTCGGAGGATGGCATACGCATCGCGCGGCAGACGCCGCGGTCGTGGGAGGTGGCGTCGGAGTATTACCGGGCGAGCCCGCGCGTGCTGCAGGCGATTGGCTATCCGCAATTCCAGCGCTGGGTGGAGGCGGGCATCGACCTGTGCGGGGAGTCGCCCACCGTGGCGGCGTCGTATTTCCGGGCGAGCCCGGCGGTGCTGCCGCACATTCAGGCGCGGCAGATCGCGACGTGGGCCAACCTGGGCCGCAGCCTGTCGCGGGGGACGTGGAAATCGTCGAGCCTGGCATCGCGCTTCTTCGAGACGGGCACCGAGCTGTATTCGACGCTGTCGTTCCGAGAGGTCGAGCTGTTCGTCCACCTGGTGGAGTCGCTGTCAGCGCGGTCGTACGACCTGGCCGCGGAGTGCTTGCACCTGGGCCAGCGCGTGCTGCCGACCATCGACGAGCGGGAGGAGTTGATCTCGCTCGCGAACGCCCTGGTCGACAACTCTTGGCGCGAAGTGCGCGGCACCTTCGAGGCCGCCGCGCGCATCAGCGCGAGCGTCGAGCGGAAGCTGCGGCCGCGCTACTACGCCCTGACGGAGCGGCTGGCGCGAGCGGGGATGCAGAACGTGTCGTCGTTCATCTTGGAGACTACCCAATCGCTGGGCCAGCTGGACGCGCAGTATCACCCGTTCGCGCTGCAGCACGCCGAGGACTTGGTGGAGGCATCGGCGGAGGCGGTCGGGGCGTTCCTGAAGAGCGCGCCCGCGGTGCTCCAACGCATTAGCCTACAGCAGATGGAGGCATGGTACGGCGAGGGCCTGAAGGTGCTGAAGGAGAACGTGGACGGCGGCGTGGCCTACTTCCGCGTGGAGTCGTCGCGGGCGGAGGCGGTGCTGGACCAACTCTCCTCCACGGTCGAGTTCGAGAAGGTCAAGCCGCTGCTGACGGTGTATGCCAATGCGATGGCCGGGACCGAGGTGGAGCTGCAAGGCGCCAGCGCGGAGATGCACCGCAACCACGGCTGGGTGGCGGTGGAGAGCGCCAGCACCGACGGCATGCACATTTACCTGCCCACCATCGTCGACCGTCATCCGACGAAGGACGAGAATTTCGCTTGGCTGAAGGTGGTGTCGACGCACCAGACGGGGCACTTGGAGCTGGGCAGCTTCGCGTTCGCATACGACCGCCCGTCGATGCTGTTCGAGGACCTGCGCCCACAGGTGGCCGCGCAGCGGGGCGAGGCGGTGGCGGGCAATACCGAGATGTCGCACTTCTTCAACATGTTCCCCACGCGGGAGCTGGCGAGCGACATCTTCTCGGTGGTCGAGGACGCGCGCATCGATTTCGGGCTGACGAACAAGTACCGCGGCCTGCGGCCCGACTACCTCAAGGTGCAGGCGAACTCGCTGTCGGCGCGCCAGGACATCCGCGAGCTGCCGGTGCGCGCGGCGATGGTGGAGCTGCTGATTCGATTGAGCCTGCACCAGCTGAAGGAGGTGCCGGTGCCGAGCCGGTTCGTGGCGGAGGCGCGCGCCATCGCCGCGCACCTTCGCAGGGTGCAGCACCCGGACGCCATCGTGGAGGATGCCGCCGAGGCGACCATCCGCATCTATGCCATCATTTCGCGTCTGCCGAACGAGCAGGTGCCGCCGGAGGACTGGGAGAACCAGGACTTCGACGAGGACACGCCGCAGGAGGAAGAGGCGACCGACCAGGTGCTGCAGCAGTTCCAGGCGGGCGGCGAGGGTCCCGAGGACGACGGGTATGAGTCGCCGGAGGGTGTGGACTACCGCGGCGAGTTCAAGCCGGAGCTGGTGCAGATGCTGGGCCGCATGCGCGGGCAAGGGGGCGCCGAGGAGGACCAGCAGCAGGCGATGCAGGAGATATCGCAGGAGATGTTGGAGGAGCTGCTGCGCGAGAGCGACATGGACATCGACGACGACATGGACGTGTCGGCGATGGCGAACAGCATGATGAAGGAAGTGGCGGCGAACCAACAACCGAAGACCAAGGGCCAGGGCTATTCCGACATCGAGCATCAGGACGAGGAGGGCGGCTCGCTGGAGCCAGTGACGCCGCGATCGTACGTGTATCACGAATGGGACTTCCGCGCGAACGACTATCGCCCGCGCTGGTGCATCGTGCAGGAGAAGCAGGCGTTGACCGGCGAGAGGAAGTTCTTCACGGACACGCTGCAGACCTATTCCGGCCTGATGGAGCAGATCCGGCGGCAGTTCGAGGCGATACGCCCGGAGATGTACCGCAAGGTGAAGCACCTGCCGGAGGGCGAGGACATCGACTTCGACGCGGGGCTGGAGGCGGTGACGGACATTCGCAACAAGCGCACGCCGGACGAGCGGCTCTACTGGCGCCGCAACAAGGCGGAGCGCGACGTGGGCGTCGTCTTTCTGCTGGACATGAGCGCGTCGACGGCGGAGGCGGTGGACGAGGCCCGCAAGGACGGCCCCGACGGCGACGTGCCGAGCGATCCGGTGGCCTACACGATGTGGCTGCGGACGCGGCGCGGAGACCCCTCGGCGCGGCGCACGTACAAGCGCATCATCGACGTGGAGAAGGAGTCGATGGTGCTGCTGATGAACGCGTTGGAGATGATCGGCGACCGCTACGGCGTGTATGGCTTCTCGGGCTTCGGGCGCGAGAACGTGGAGTTCTACGTCATCAAGGAACTGCAAGAGCAGCTGACCGACCGGGTGAAGCGCCGTCTGGACAAGGTGGCGCCGCTGCACGCGACGCGCATGGGCCCGGCCATCCGTCACGCCGCCTCGAAGCTGGAGAAGCTGGACGCGAAGACCAAATTCCTGTTCGTGGTGAGCGACGGCCGGCCGCAGGACCGCGGCTACAGCCGCGAGGGCGTGGAGAAGGAGTATGCGGTGCAGGACACGCGCATGGCGTTGCTGGAGGCGCGGGCGAAGGACATCACGCCGTTCGCGTTGACGGTGGACCGCAACGGCCACGACTATCTACGGACGATGGCGGGCGACATGGGCTACGAAGTGCTGCCGGACATCATGGACCTGCCACGGCGCCTGCCCGCGCTGTACCGCCGGCTGACGGTGTAGACGAGGGCGGCGCGCCGGAAAGCGCCTGGTCGCGGCGGCGGTGCAATGCGATCGACGAAGCCGGCGAGCGGGCCGACGCGGTGCTCGACATCGACGCCTTCGAGCGGACGCGCCGGCGGGCCACGGACGACCGGGACGGGGTCGCGATGGCGTTCCGGATTGAACACCGGGGCCAGGTGAATCGCTAGGCGGCGCGAGGGACGAACCTGGAAGAGTTGTTCCCCTTCACGGTGGCGCAGGAGCTCCAAATCGCCGCGCGGCTGTTGATCGCGACGGTGCTGGGGCTTGCCATCGGCCTCGAGAGGGAGACGGCGCGCAAGCCGGCGGGGCTGCGGACCATCGCGCTCGTGTCGCTGGGCGCCGCCGCCTTCACCGTCGCGTCGGTCTACGGCCTCGAAGGGCTCGATCCCGCGCGCATTGCCGCGGGCGTCGTGACTGGCGTGGGCTTCCTGGGCGCCGGCGCCATCTGGCGGAGCGGCGACACCGTGAGCGGGATCACCACGGCCACCACCATCTGGGCGGCGGCGGCCATCGGGCTCCTGGCGGGCATGGGAATGCTCGTTTCCGCCGTCCTCACCGCCGCCATCGTGCTGGTGGTGCTGCGGCTGCTGCCCGGCAAGCGGTGAGCGCGGCCATGACGTCAGCCGGCGTTTGTCGGCGGGTGCCGGTCGTGCTGGCGCGCGTGCGTGGCGGCGGGATAGGTGTACGCGAGGCGTGGGTTGGGGCCAGTGGCGATGGCCGGGGCCGCGCCCTCCTCCCAGGGTGCTTTCGAGACGGGGATGTCCTTGGGGTCCTTCAGGCCCATGGCGCGGTCGACGATGTCGAACAGGGGTTGCTTGTTGTAGCCGAGGTAGGTGGCGGCGGTGAGGCGCACCGGATCGCCGGAGTAGTAGGTGACGTATTGCACCATGCGCTGCGCGAATGACTCGCTGGTGGCGTCCCAGGCGAGCTTGAGGAGGCGCACGCGCTCCTCGGCGCTGACGCCGGGCTTGCCGCGCAGGAACTTGTCGATGTAGGCGCGCTCCTCCGGGTTGTTCATGTCGGCCTCGGTCGGCACGGAGAAGAAGCCACCGGCGGCGAGTATCTGGGTGATCTCGACCATGCGGCGGTAGATGCGCATGGTTTGGAGGTGGAAGGCGCGCAGGCCAAACCCGCCCGGCACGTACATGCCGTCGGGGCCGGGCACGGCCATCGCCTCGGAGCCGTAGTAGACCGAGCGGCCGACCTCCAGCATCGAGATCATCTCGCCGAGCTTCTCTTGCACGTGGAGGAAGCCGTCGATGCCGACGGACTCGGCGAGGCGGATGGCGAGGCCGGTCATGAACTCCATCTCGGCCAGCATGCGCGAGGCGGTTTGCAGCCCGGTGAGCGGGTTGGCGCGGAGCGCGGCGTTGATCACCTGCTCGCTGCCGGGGCCGCCGTCGACCATGACGCGGTCCCACGGCACGAGGACGTCGTCGAAGATGGCGAGGCAGTCCATCTCCTCGAAGCGGCTGCTGAGGGGGTGGTCGAAGCGGGAGCGGGGCAGCGGCGCGACGGTTTCGCGGCAGATGAATTTGAGCCCTGGGGCGTCGGTGGGGATCGAGAAGGTGACGGCGTAGGCGCTGTCGCCGACGGCGACGCCGCCGAACGGCAGCACGAGTATCTCCTCGGTGAGCGGGGCGAAGGTGCCGACCATCTTGGCGCCGCGGACGACGATGCCTTGGTCGTTGGCGCCGGCGCGTCCGAGGTGGATGAATGGGTCTTCCTGGTCGGACGAGGTCTTCGAGCGGTCGACCTGGGGCGTGATGAGGACGTGGGTGAGGAAGATGTCGTTCTCGCGGCAATACTCGTAGTAGCGTTGGGCGTTATCGGCGAACCGCTGGCCTCGCGTGCCGAAGGCGTTCTTGTTGATGGCCCAGCCGGTGACCACGGAGTTCATGAAGTCGGGCTGGCGGCCCATGAAGCCGAAGTTCTGGTCGGCGCGGAGCTTAAAGGCCTTCCGCATCTTCGTCACGTCTTCCGGCGAGCGGGGGACCATGTAGGAGGTCGACACGGGGTCGCCGGTGGTGGGCGAGGTGTAGGTCATGATCTCGCGGTAGGCGGGGTCGTGCTGCATGTCGTAGAGCTCGGCAACGGCTTGCAGGGGGCCCTGGAACAGGGGCTCCGCCGTGACGTCGGCCACGCGCTTGCCGTGGAGGTAGACGGTCATGCCTTGGCTCTTGCGCTTCAGCGCCGCGGTGTAGTCCTTACCGGTGCGTGCGGGCATGCCTTCACTCTCCGCTCGGCGTGTTGACGATCCTTCGTGTCACCGGTGGGCACCGGCGCGGCTTGCCCGCCGCGTCGGCCGCGGCCGTTTCGTCCAAGGGGGCGCGTCGGCTATCGGCACGCCCGCCCCTACCCCGCCGGCTGCGTGGAGCCGGCCTTCTTCAGCGCGTAGCCGAGCTCGAGCAGCGACATGGCGACGGAGCGCGCGCGGACGAGCGGCCGCCGGCCGGGGAAGCGATGCTCCGACACCGTGATACCGCCGGGGTGCGCGACGCCGATGAACACGGTGCCCGCCGGCTTGCCTTCCTGCCCCGAGGGCCCCGCGACGCCGGTGACACCGATGCCGCAGTCGGCGCCGAAGGTGTTGCAGGCGGCCTTCGCCATGGCGGCGGCCGTCTCGCGGCTGATGGCGCCGTGGGCTCGGATGATGTCGACATCGACGCCGGCGGCCACCTTCGACTCGTTGGTGTAGGTGACGGCGCCGCCGATGAAGTAGTCCGAGGCGCCCGGCACCTCGGTGATGGCGCCGGCGACCATGCCGCCCGTGCAGGATTCGAGCACCGCCAGGCGGTAGCCGCGCTCCTTGAGGAGCGGGCCGATGCGCTGCTGGGGCGTTTCCTCGTCGGTGCCCCACAGGTGGGGGCCCAGCGCAGCGCGGATACGCTCCTCGGCGGCGAGCAGCGCGCGGAGGGCGGCGGATTCGTCGGGGGCCTTGGCGATGGCGCGGAGGTAGATGCCGTCGGGCTTGGCATAGCAGCCGAGGACGATGCCGGGCATGTCGTAGACGTCGCGCACCATCTCGTCGACGGCGGCCTCGCCCAGCCCGATGGTCTTGAAGGTGCGCGCGAGGATGACACTGGCGGCGATGCGCTGCTTGAGGCGCGGCGCGATCTCGGTGTTCCACATGTTCATCATCTCGTTCGGGGGGCCCGGCAGGGTGGCGAGAACCTTGCCGTCGCGCTCGATCCACCAGCTGGGCGCGGTGCCCATGCTGTTAAGGATGCCCTGGGCGGAGGGGATTTTCCACGCCTGGCGTATGTTCTGCGCGGGCATGCCGCCGGGGAGGTTGCGGCGCGAGAACTGGTCACGCAGCCACTTTTCGAGCGTGGGGTCGACGCCGATGGGCTCGCCGAGCATCTTGGCGATGGCGTCGCGGGTGAGGTCGTCGAGGGTGGGGCCGAGGCCGCCGACGGTGAAGACGTAGTCGGAGCGCCGCCACGCGCGGTCGAGCATGTCGGTGAGGCGGGTGAGGTCGTCGCCGACAATGGATATCCACTGGAGCTCGAGGCCAATCTCGGGGAGCTTGGTGGCGAGCCAGCCGGAGTTGGTGTCCGCCGTCTCGCCCATCAGCAGCTCGGTGCCGACGCAGATGATTTCCGCTTTCACGCCCGCATGCTGGTCAGTCACGAACGATCCTCCTCTAGCGCGTGCCGGTGTGGCGCCGCGTGCCCAACTATAGTATCCGGAAGAATCAAACGCCACCGGCCATTGCGTGGGGGAAGCCCTGGCCCTATCATCGATAGTCTGTGCCCATTCTGGGCGCGTGGGGGGCGGCATCCAGACTCAAGCCGCCACGGGAAGGAGACCTCCCATGCACCTGGTTATCGACGGACACGGCTGCGACTACCAGCGGCTGGCCGATCCCGAGCACGTCCGGCGATTCCTGGACTACTACCCGGACGCGATCGACATGACCAAGATCACCGTGCCGACGGTGTATACCTACAAGGGCCCCAAGCCCGAGGACTGGGGTGTGTCCGGCTTCGTGATCATCGCGGAGAGTCACATCAGCGTGCACACGTTTCCCGACCGGGGCTACGTCAACATCGACGTGTTCTCCTGCAAGGCGTTCGACGTCGACAAGGCGCTGGCCGAGGTGCGGAGCCTGTTTCCGATGCAAGAGGTTCGACACTGGGTGCTGGACCGCGGCTTGGAGCACTTGGACCCGGTGGCGGGCCCGCGCGTGATCACCGAGGAGCGGGAAGCCGTACGCAACCGGAGCTGACGCGAACGCCGGCCCCAAGGCCGCGGACGTTCGCCCACCCTCCCCTTCGACCGGCGGAGGGTCTCGTGGAGTCATCGCCGTGACCGACACCGCCGGAACCCCATGGCCCACGCTGCCGTCGACGTTTCTGGCGTTGGCGCCCGACGCGCACACGCTGGAGCGCAGCGCGGCGGTCGTGCTGCCCGTGCCGTATGACGCGACGACGAGCTTTCGCGGCGGCACGCGCGAGGGGCCGCGCGCCATCATTCACGCGTCGCGACAGATGGAAGACTACGACCCGGAGCTCGACCGGGTGACGTGCGACGTGGGCATCCACACGGCGCCCGAGCTGGAGCCGCATGCCGGCGGGCCCGCCGCGATGGTGGCGCGCGTGGAACAGGCGGTGGGCTGGTATGCCGACCGGGGCAAGCTGGTGGCGATGCTGGGCGGCGAGCACTCGCTGACGCCGGGGGCCGTGCGGGCGATGGCGAAGCGCGTGCCACGTCTCAGCGTGCTCGTTTTCGACGCGCAAGCCGACCTGCGGGACGATTACCAGGACTCGCCGTACAGCCACGCGACGGCGTCGCGGCGCATGCTCGACAGCGCGCCGGTGACGCTGGTGGGCGTGCGCAGCATGACCGACGGCGAGATGGCGCTGGTGCGCCAGCGGGGCATCCCCTTCTTTCCACGGAACGCCGACCCCATCACCGAGGTCGACGCGATCGTCGCCAGCCTGTCGGACAACGTGTATGTCAGCGTGGACTTGGACGGGTTCGACCCGTCGTTCATGGCGGCCGTGGGCACGCCGGAGCCGGGCGGCATGGGCTGGTGGGAGGTGCTGCGCATCATCCGCGCGGTGGCGGAGCGGCGGCGCATCGTGGGCTTCGACGTGATGGAGCTGGCGCCCGGCGAAGGGCCGGTGGCGTGCGCCTATGCCGCGGCGAAGCTGGCCTACAAGATGATCGGCTACGCGACGCACCAAGCGCGGTAGCGGGCGCCCGCCGGGGCTTCTTCTGCTCCGTTTTCCTCACGCATGCCCGGCGATGCCGTGGCCGCGTCCATCCGGCGCGAGCGGTGACGGCGCCACGCGTCACCGCCGGCGGCAAGATTCGGGTAGAGCGGCCGCCGTCCGCCCGAGTATAACCTCCGCACACCGATAGGAGGGCGTCCGGCTCCCGGCGTCCGCCATTGCCCCGCGGTGTCGACATCGACAGCGGCAGGACGTTCATGCTTCCCGCAACCGATCCATCGCGGACCGCCGCGCAGCGCTGGCGGCCACGCCTGACCTTGGGCACGGCCTTCTGGGGCAATTTCGTCACCACGGGCGTCACGAACTGGGGCCTGCAAGTGTTCGCGGTGCCGATGCAGGATGACACGGGTCGGAGCCGGGCGTCGATCTACAGCGCGCTGACGGTGCGGTGGCTGGCCGGCGCGGTGCTGGGCTTGCTCATCGGACGGTGGCTCGACCGGCGTCACGGCCTCCGCGCGTTGTTCGTGCTGAGCGGCGTGTTCGGGGCGCTGACCACGTCGGCCCTGTCGCTGCTGCAATCGTCGCTCCAGTTCACGCTGTTGTTCGGCCTCGCCGGCGGCGTCGCAACCATCGGCGCGACGCAGCTCGCCACGGCGACGCTCACGGCCAAATGGTTCGTGCGGGGCCGCGGACGCGCAATGGGCATCGCGTCCCTGGGAGCGGCGGCGGCCGCGCTCGTGATGAGTCCGCTGGTGACAGCCTGATCGACAATTTCGGCTGGCGGGGCGCCTGGGCTTGGCTCGGCCTGCTGTATGCCGTCGTGCTCATCCCGCTGGGGCTGCTCATCCAGCGCTCGCCGGAGGATGTTGGGCTGCTGCCCGACGGCGGCGTGGTCTCCCCCGCAGGCGGTGAGGGGGTGCCGGCCCCACGGCGCGCTCGCGAGCGTGATTTCACGCTGAAGGAGGCGCGACGGTCGACGACGCTTTGGCTGCTGATCGCGGCAATGAGCATCAGCCAGTTCGCGACCTCCGGCCAGGCGCCTTCGATGGTGCCGTTCTTCCGCAGCATCGGCTTCAGCTCGACCGTCGCGGCGACGGGGCTGGCCGTTTACGGCGTGTTTTCGGGGCTGTCGCGCTTCCTCTGGGGGCGGGTCGCCGACCGCTACACCGTGCGGGTGGCGTTGCTGTTCCAAGCCGTGCTCACGGCGGTTGGCCTCGGCCTCTACTTGCAGATCGCCACGCCGCTCATGCTGTACGCGGCGTCGGTCTATCAGGGGCTGATGCTGGGCGGGATCGTGGTGCTGCAACCGATGGTGTGGGCGGCGTATTTCGGGCGCGCCCACGTCGGCGCCATCACCGGGTTCGCGCTGTTGTTCTCCACCAGCGCGTTGGCCGTGGGGCCGCTGTTCGCGAGCTGCACGTATGACCGCACCGGGACGTACGCCGTGGTCTACGCGGTGCTCATGGCGGGCTGGCTGGCGTCGGCCGCGATCTTGCGGGTGACGAAGCCGATGGCGCGGAACGACGGAGACGACACGCCCGAAGGCGCGCCCTCCGGCGCGTCAGGCGTCGCGAGGCGCTGAGGGGCGCCATGCGCGGGTGGCGAGCACGGCGACGGCTTAGGTCATCGGCTCGCCCGCCTCGCTGCTACACTATCGGCCGAGGTACGCACATGAGCGGCGGCATTCGCATCGGCAGCATTTTCGGCATCCCCGTTTACCTGCACTACACTTGGTTCGCCGTGTTCGCGCTGGTGACCGTCAATCTCACCATCGTCATCGGCGCCGAGAACTTGTATCCGGAGTGGAGCGTCGCGCGGCGGGCCAGCGTCGCCGCGGTCACGGCGCTCCTTTTCTTCGCGTCAGTGCTGCTGCACGAGCTGTCGCACAGTGTGGTGGCGATCCGGAACCGCATTCCGGTGCACAGCATCACGCTCTACATTTTCGGTGGCGTGGCGCGGATCACGAAGGAGGCGCCCAGCGCGAAGGTGGAGGCGGCGGTCGCCATCGCCGGGCCGCTGATGAGCGTCCTGTTGGCCGTGGTGTTCGGCGTCATCGCGTACACGGTCGGCAGGGCGAACGATTACGTGCAGATCGGCGCGTTTTGGCTGGCGCTCATCAACGGCATGGTGGCGGCGTTCAACATGCTGCCCGGGTTTCCGATGGACGGCGGCCGGGTGCTGCGGGCCATTCTGTGGGGCCGCACGAAGAACCTGCTGCGGGCGACGCGGTGGGCATCGCGCGTCGGCCGCGCGATGGGCTTCTTGCTCATGTTCCTGGGCGGCTTACAGGTGCTGCTGACGCAGAACGTCAGCGGGCTGTGGCTGGTGTTCATCGGCTGGTTCATCGAGAACGCGGCGAGCTCCAGCTACCGGCAGATGGTGTTGCAGGAGGCGCTGGACGGCGTGACCGCGCGACAGATGATGATGCCGGACGCGCCGAGCGTGGCCGACCACGTGACCGTCGACCTGCTGGTGAACGGGTATCTGATACCGTCCGGCCGGCGCTGCTTCATGGTGATGGGGTGCGACCGGCTGGTGGGCCTGGTGACGGCGACCGACGTGAGCAAGGTGCCGACCGACAAGTGGACGACGACGCGCGTGCATGAGGTGATGACACCGTGGGAGCGCGTGGTGCGCGCGGAGCCGGCGACGCCGGCGACGGTGATCATGGCGTCGATGGTCGAGCGCAACCTGAACCAGATACCGATAACCGCCAACGGCGCGGTGATCGGCCTCGTGACGCGCGAGCGGTTGTTGGAGACGATGCGCGCGCGGGCGGAGATGCGCGGCTAGGCTCGCGGCACCATGGCGTGGTGGGCGATTCGGCGGGCGGCCGCCCGGTGATACAATGGCCCGGAGGAGCGCGCCAAGGCCATGAAGCCAGCCAACGTGATTTACATGGACCACGCCGCGACGACGCCCGTTTCGGCGGCGGCGTTGGCCGCGATGCAACCCTACTTCTCGACGCGGTTCGGCAACCCATCGAGCCTCTACTGGCTGGGCCAGGAAGGCCGCAAGGCGCTGGACGAGGCGCGCGAGCGTTGCGCCCGGGTGCTGGGCTGCCGCGCCGGCGAGATCGTGTTCACGTCGGGCGGGACGGAGTCGGACAACAGCGCCATCATGGGGGCCGCGCTGGCGTTGAAGGCCAAGGGCGACCACATCGTCACGAGCGCGATCGAGCATCATGCCGTGCTGCATGTGTGCGACTTGTTGGAAACGCTGGGCTTCACGGTGACGCGCGTTCCCGTCGACCGGGCGGGGCGCGTGTCGCCCGAGGCGGTGGAGGCGGCCATCATGCCGCGGACGACCGTGGTGAGCGTGATGCTGGCCAACAACGAGATCGGCACGGTGCAGCCCGTCGCCGAGATCGCGGCGCGGGTGAAGGCCAAGGCCGCGGCGAGCAAGCGCACGATCGCGGTCCACACGGACGCCGTGCAGGCGCCCGGCTATCTGGACATCAACGCGCAGCGGCTGGGCGTCGACCTGTTGAGCCTGTCGGCGCACAAGTTCAATGGGCCGAAGGGCGTCGGCTTGCTGTTCATCCGCCGCAACACGCCTTGGCTGCCGACGCATGTTGGCGGAGCGCAGGAGCGCGACCGCCGCGCGGGCACCGAGAACGTGCCGGCCATCGTGGGCATGAGCGTGGCGCTGGAGGACGCGGAGCGGCGGCGCGCGGAGACGGTGGCGCATTGCACCGCGCTGCGCGACCGCCTGATCTCGGCGATCCACGAGCGAGTGGAGCGGGCGCGGCTGAACGGGCACCCGACGGAGCGACTTGCCAACAATGTGAATTTCTGCTTCGAGGGCGTGGAGGGCGAGCCGGTGCTGCTGGGTCTGGACCTGGCGGGCGTCGCCGCGTCCAGCGGCAGCGCGTGCACCGCCGGCTCGCTCGAGCCGTCGCACGTGCTGCTGGCGCTGGGGATGCACCCGGACATGGCGCGAGGCAGCCTGCGGCTGACGCTGGGCCCCGAGAACACGGCCTCGGAGGTGGACTACGTGGTGGAAGCGGTGAGCGGGCTGGTGGGGAAACTGCGCTCGATGAGCGCGGCGCCAAGGCGCTGACCATGGAATCCCTACGTGGGCTGGTGAGCACGTGGCGCGAGCGGTGGAACGCGCCGCGCGCCGGGCCGCAGCTGCCGCGCATTCCGCCGATTCAGGTGCCGACGCTGGACGAGGCGCTCCACACGGAGCCGGTGGCGCCGGTGATGCCGTGGCGCCGCCTGTTCCACTTGGCGACGGGGGGCGATCATTTCCGTTGGGGCGCTGTTCGCTACCGACGAGTTCCGGCGCAGCGCATTGCTGTGGGCCAGCGTGGCCGCCATTGGCGTGGAGGGCCTGCGAACGCTGGTGCCGCCGCTGAACGACCTGCTGATGCGTTACGTGCCCATTTTCAAGGACCGGGAGCGGTGGACCGTGACCGGCGCCACATACATGATCTTGGGCGCGGCGGTGTGCTTCTCGCTGTTCAGCAAGGAGATCGCGGTGCTGTCGCTGCTGTTCCTGGTCGTGGGCGACCCGGCGGCGGCGGTGATCGGCGTGCGCGACCGTTGGCTGCGGCTGTTCGGCAAGTCGCTGGCGGGCACGGCGGCGTTCGCGACGTTCGCGGCGTTGGCGGGCCTCGCGGCGACGCTGCACCCGGCGCTGTCGTTCGCGTGGTGGATCGTGCCGGGCGCCATCGCGGCGGCGCTGGCGGAGCTCGCGCCGTCGCCCATCGACGACAACATCACGGTGCCGGTCGTGGCGGGCGCGACGATGACGGCGCTCGCATGGGCGACCCAGGCGTTCGTCGCGTAGCCGGCAACCGCAACTCCAAGGAGCCGCCATGCCCAACGCCCTCATCAACGAGACATCGCCATACCTGCTCCAGCACGCGGACAACCCCGTGGCCTGGCAGCCGTGGAGCCAGGAGGTGTTCGCGCGCGCGCGGCTGCTCGATAAGCCGGTGCTGGTGTCCATCGGCTATGCGGCGTGCCACTGGTGTCACGTGATGGCGCACGAATCGTTCGAGCAGCCGGAGATCGCGCGGGTGATGAACGACCTGTTCATTTGCGTGAAGGTCGACCGGGAGGAGCGGCCCGATGTCGACGGCATTTACATGCAAGCGGTGCAGGCGCTGACGGGACATGGCGGCTGGCCGCTCAACGTGTTCCTCACGCCCGACGGCCGACCGTTTTACGGCGGCACCTATTTCCCGCCGGACGACCGCCGCGGGATGCCGGCATGGCCGCGCGTGCTGGAGGCGGTGGCGGATGCCTACCGCAACCGCAAGGGCGACATCCAACGGAACGCGGAGCTGCTGACGCGGCAGCTGCGCGCGACGGCCGAGCCGCCCCAATCGGTGGGCGAGCCGACGCTGGAGACGCTGGAGAACGCCCACGCGGGGATCGTCGAGGTGCATGACGCCGACAACGGCGGGTTTGGGCGCGCGCCGAAGTTTCCGCACGCGATGGTGTTGGAGTTCTTGCTGCGGGTGCACGCCCGCACCGGCAACCCTCAGCCGCTGGAGGTGGTGAAGGGCTCGCTGGAGGCGATGGCGCGCGGCGGCATCTACGACCACCTGGGCGGCGGCTTCCACCGCTACTCGGTGGACGATTCGTGGCTCGTGCCGCACTTCGAGAAGATGCTCTATGACAACGGCCTGCTGGCGAGCGTGTACGTCCAGGCCTATCAGGTGACGGGCGACGATTTCTTCAAGCGCGTGGCGCGGGAGACGCTGGACTACGTGCTGCGGAGCCTGCGCCACCCGGAAGGCGGCTTCTTCTCGTCGCAGGACGCGGACAGCGAGGGCCACGAGGGGAAGCATTACGTTTGGACGCCGGACGAGATCGAGGCGGCGCTGGGGGAGGACGGCGCGCGCGCGTTCAACGCCTATTACGGCGTGACCCGGCAGGGCAACTTCGAAGGCAAGAACATTTTGCACACGCGCGACAATCCGGAGGCCGCCCGGCCCGGCAACGACGCTCCATTCGAGCGGGTGCGCGCGTCGCGGGAGCGGCTGCTGAACCACCGCTTCACACGCATTCCGCCGGGGACGGACGACAAGGTGTTGACTGGCTGGAACGCGCTGGCGCTGCGGGCGCTGGCGGAGGCGGCGGCGGCATTCGACGACGCGCGCTACTCACGGGAGGCGGAGCGCAACGCGGGCTTCCTGCTGGAGCACCTGTACGTGAACGGCCGGCTGCTCCGCACTTGGAAGGACGGCCGGGCCCGCCTGAAGGGCTATTTGGAGGATTACGCGCTGCTCGTCAACGCGCTCATCTCGCTGCACGAGGCGACGTTCGGCCATCGTTGGCTGCGCGAGGCGTCGCGCCTGACGGACGAAATGCTGCGGCTGTTCTGGGACGAGGAGGCGGGCGTCCTGTATGACGTGGGCGCCGACCACGAGCGCCTGGTGGTGCGGCCGCGCGAATACACCGACAACGCCGTACCCAGTGGGTCGGCGGCGGCGGCGGAGGCGCTGGTGCGCTTGGGGCGCATCACCGGCGACGCCGGGCTCACGCGAAAGGCGGTGCGGCTTTTCCAGGGCATCACGCCACTGATCGCCCGGTATCCGTTGAGCTTCGGCAACTGGCTGAAGGCACTGGAGCTGCACCTGGCGCCGTCGACCGAGGTGGCGATCATTGGGGCGCGGGCGAGCGAGGACACGCGGGGGCTGCAGCGGACGCTGTTCGGGCGCTACCACCCGAACCGGGTGTTCGTCGGGTGGGACCCCTCGGAACGAGAGCCGATCGCATCGCCGGTGCTGGAGGGCCGGGAGATGGTGCGCGGCAGGGCGACCGCCTACGTCTGCCACGCCTATGCGTGCTCGCTGCCGACGACGGACCCCGCGGTGCTGGAGCGCCAGCTGCGGGCGTGAGGCGACGGTGCCCGCGAGGGCGGGGGCCCCGGCGCACCGTGCCACCCGCGCGTGGGACGGTTATCGCGCGTTGTCTCGTACCTCGGACGGATAGTCTCGGCGTCCGGCCCGTGTCACAATGTGCCGGATTCGTGGCGAGGACGAGCGATGGAATCGAACAAGTTGTTCCGCGCGGCCATCATCTTGATCGCCTTCTCGGCGGCGGTTTTCCTCGTCGGCGCGCTTGGGCGGCTGTGGCACTTCATGGCCGACCTGTTCATCATCCTGTTCTTCGCCTGGCTCGTGGGGTCGCTGCTCACGAGCGCCGTCGAGGGGCTGATGCGGGTGCCGCTGATGCCGCGGTGGTTCGCCATCCTGTTCGTCTACGCGCTGCTGGTCGGCACGCTGGCGGTGTTCGCGGTGCTGGTGCTGCCGGCGACGGTGAAGCAGCTGAACGAGCTGACGGCGGTGCTGCCGGCCTACATCAACCGCATTCCCGTGTTCATCGCCGACGTGGAGACGCTGCTGGCGCGCGTGGGCATCGACCTCGACCTGGACAGGCTGTACCAGCTCGACTTCCCGCTGATCACGCTGCAGATCACGACGTTCATCCAAAGCAACGCGCCGCGCATCTTGCAGTGGGTGTTGTCGGCGCTGTTCGCCGTCTCGTCGATCGTGGTGCTGTCGTTCTACATCGTGCTGGACGGCGGGCGGCGCTTCAAGGCGGCGGCCCAGGTGCTGCCGCCGGCGGCGGAGCGCGAGGCGCGCCTGGTGATCGGCACGATCAAGGAGACGTTCCGCGGGTACGTGCGCGGCATGCTCATCGTGTCCACCATCTACGGCATCGCGACCGTGACCGTGATGAGCGCCACCGGGCTTCCGGCGGCGCTGCCCACGTCCATCATATCGGCGTTGCTGCTGGCGGTGCCGTTCGTGGGCGATTGGCTGGCCCTCATGATGCCGGTGACCATCGCCGCGCTGTCGGGCGATCCGGTGAAGTTCTTCTTCGTGCTGGGCAGCCTGGTGTTCGTGAACCAGGTGATGCTGAACCTGATAACGCCGCGCATTCTCGGCAACTCGGTGCGGATGCCGGCGATGCTGGTCATCGTGTCGGTGTGGTTCGGCGTGAAGATCACGGGCATTGGGGGCGCACTGTTCGGCGTTCCGGCGGGCGCCGTGCTCTACTCGCTGGCCGTGGTGTATGGGCGGCGGATCAAGGAGCGGCGCGAGGCCCGCGAGCGCGAGGCGACGGCGAAGCTGCTGGCGGAGGAGGCCTCGATGAACGAGGCCCAGTAGCCGGTGAGCGAGGCGCCGAGCCGGTTCGTGCCATCGCCGCCGGCGCCATCGCGCATTCCGACGACGCCATCGCCGGAGACCGGCGGCGCCTAGGGCGTCGACGCGGGCAGCGCGACGCGGTCGGGGCTGTATTCGACGACCGCCCAAGCCATGATGTGGCCCTGCTTGACCGAGAAAAGGTCGGCGCCGACGGGAAGCGGCTCCCATGCCATCGTTGTCTCGTTCCAGATGAACGCGCCCCAGAACCGCGTGCCCGGTGGCTCGATGCCGAGGATGCGCTTGACGAAGTGCGAGCGGAACTGCGGGAACCAGTCCGCCTTGACCTGGCCGCCGGTCGCCGCGACGAGCAGCTGATAGCCGTCGGTGCCGGCGGGAACTTGCACGTCGTCGAACCACCGCGCGTCGCCGGGGGCGGGCTCGACGAGCACGCTGGCCGTGATAACGGGCGGCGTGGCGGGCAGCGAGGCGCACGCCGCGAGTACCAGTGCGAGCAGCGCGAGGACGGCGGCGGACCAGGCGCGAATCACCACCCGAGGCGGCTCCGCGCGCGGTCGGCGCCGCGCATGAGCACGGGGCCGAGCACGGTGAAGAACGTGACGTTGCCGGTGAGGTGGGCGAAGGCGAACCAGATGGCGCCGGGGTTGGACAGGGCGACGACAATCCAGTGGGCAAGCGGCCGGCCGGGCGCCAACCCGGCCCACACGAGGCCCGTGTAGACGTTGGTGACGAGGTCGTAGACCAGCGTTGACGCGACCGCGGCGGCGGCGAGCGTGATGGCGGTGCGCGGCGACGCGAGGCGTATGCGGTCGGGGGGGAGGACGCGGCGCGCGAGCGACCCCACCGCGGCATACACGGCCTCGGCGGCCATGAGCACGACGAGCAACGCCGGCGTCGCGGGGCCAAAGGGGTTGAAGGTGCCGTAGACCAGCCAGGCGCCGCCCGCCACGACCACGCCCCGCCGCAGGCCGAGGCTGTAGCCGGCGATGAACACCAGCAGATCGAAGAACTTGACGTTGGGGATGGAGGCGAGGACGTAGTTGCTGGCGAGGATGGCGATGATGAAGGCCGCCGGCATGGCGGCCTCGCGCCAGAGGATGCCTCCGATCCGCGCTCCGATCCGCTGCTGGGCCGCCGTGGCGCGCATGTGTGCCTCCGCTCCGTTCCGCCTGTCATGGGAGGTTGGGCGGCGGAACCCCGCGAGGGGCCCGACGCCGCCCGACGCGCAGAGTGTAGCAACGGCGAGGCGGGTTGTCGCCTGGTATGCTCCCTCCCATGGATATCCGCTTCTGCGCGCTGGATGTCGAAACGCACGGCGGCACGTGGCAGTCGTTCCCCGAGGGGTTCCAGCTGGTGCTGGTTGGCGTGCGGGAGGGCGACGCGTTCGCGGCCTACACGGCGGAACCGGAGAGCCTGGCCCAGCTGGCTGGGTTCCTCGACGACTACCCGGGGGTCGTCGTCACCTACAACGGCGGGTTCTTCGACCTCCCGGTGCTCGACTGGTGGTTTCAGCGGGTGCTTGGGCGGCCGTTGCGCGTGCGGCATCACTATGACCTGATGAAGGAGATCGAGAAGCTGGCGGGCTATCGCATCGGCCTCGATCGGCTGGCGCAATACACCATCGGGGCGGCGAAGGTGCCGTGGGACCACCGTTGGAACGAACGCGTTTGGGCGGAGGAGCCGCACCGGCTCATCGACTACAACCGCGTTGACGTGGACCTCACGCACGACCTGTTCGCCCGGGTGCTGCGGGGCGAGCAGCTGTTCCTGGGCAATACGACCGTGACGCCGCAGGCACCCTCACTGGATGGCGCCGACAGGACGACGAGGACGAACGAGACGGGCCGCCTGCTCTGACGGCCGGCCGGCGGACGCGGCGCCCCTCTACGCTACAATGCGCGCATGGACAACGACGCCCGCGTGCCGGAGCGCCAGCGCCTCGAGCACGCCTTCATCCGGGCGCGGTGGCTCGGCGCGGCCGGCCTTGCCCTGTTGGGCCCGCTGGGTGGGTTGCGCCCGCTGGCGACCGTCCCGCTGCTGGCTGCGCTTGCCGCCGGCAACCTTGCGCTGCTGCGATTGAACCGGCGTGCCGCCACGCTCACGGTGCAGCGTCGCATCGGCGTCGCCGCCGTGGCGCTCGACAGCCTCGTGGTGCTGGCGGCGGCCGCCCTGGTGAACGAGGGCACCGCGCTTTATGCCTACGCGGCGCTCATCATCGTCGCCGCCGAGGCATCGGTGCGCTACGCGCCGCCGAAGGGGGTTGGGGCCGCGATCGCCCTGGCGGGGGGCCTCGCCATTGTCATGGCCGTGCGCGGCGCGACGCTGGACGACCGCTTCGTCCCGCGCGAGCTGCTGTTCTGGGGAGGGCTGTTGGTGCTGGCGGGCGCGGTGATGGGCCTTGGCGTGCGCGAGGCCTACCGCGTGGGAGTCGCCGTCGCGTCGCGGGCGCCCACGGCGCCGCCGCGGGAGCCGACGTCCACGCCGGAAGCGCCCAGCGCCCGGCCCGCCGCCGGCGAGGTGGCCGTGACGGACGAGATGCTGGGGTTGCTGACGCCCCGCGAGCGGCAGGTGCTGACGCTGATCGCGCAGGGCTACAGCAACCCGCGGATCGCGGCGGCCTTGCTCATCGAGCCGAAGACGGTTAAGAACCACATCAACAACATTTACGGCAAGCTCCAGGTACACAGCCGCTACGAGGTCATCGCGCGCAGCCTGGCCTCCCGTCGCGAAGCAACCCCGAAGGAGGACGCCCGTGCTGAAAACCGAATGTGAGCACTACCGCCCGGAGATGGCCGCGAAGGTGGGGCAGCGTTCCCAGGTGTGCGAGGTGTGCGCCATCGAGGGGCCATTGCGCGTGTGCGCCGACTGCGGGTTCGTGGGGTGCTGCGAGTCGCGGAACAGCCAGGACACGGAGCATTGGAAGCTGACGGGCCATGCGGTGATCGTGCAGCTGCCGCTGCGGGAAACGTCGTTCACTTGGTGCTACGCGCCAAACGATTACTTGAAGTAATCGTTTGGCGGCGACGGCTGGAGCGGTCGGCCGCGAGCGGGCGCGTCACGCCGCCAGCCCTACCCTGACCCGATTTCCTCGACCGGCGCGGCGACCGGACGGCGGCGCGCGGTCGAGGCGGTGGGGTTCAGCCTTCGTTCTCGTAGCGGACGAGCCAGCGGTAGGCGCCGCGCAGCTTCGACACGCGGTCGGCGTAGTAGGTGCCGTTGTCGATCCATCTTTGCCGGAAATCGTCGAGGCCCGTGAGGCCCCTGGCGGCGTCGTCGAGCTGATTTTCGTAGAGGTTCACGTAGGCGATGCCGTCGGGGTTTTCGTTGACCACCCTGAACCGGTGGGCGACGCTGTGCAGTTTGGTGGCGGCGATGTCCTTCATGTGGACCTTGTCGTACCACTTGTTGAAGGCGTCGTCGGTGCCGGGGGTCTTGGGGTTGGAGGCCATGACGAGCAGGCCGTGAACGGCGTCGTATTTCAGGGGCGCGAAGGTGAACATGCCGGGCTGCATGGTTTGGCCGTAGAGGCGATGCACGACCTTGACGAAATCGGGGCTGCGCCCCTCGGCGCGCAGCTTGTCCATGGCGGGCGGCATCTCGCGCATGACCTGGTCCAGCGGGAGGTTGGTCTCGTAGACGGCCAGGTATTTGGGCGTGTCGGGCGTGGCGGCGACGAAACGCGAGGCGCGGCCGAAGAGGCGTGTGTCCAAGACATCGACGAGATGCTCGTTGGTGTACCAGCGGTTGAACTCACGCTCTTGGGCTGGGTCGGCGCACTCCGCGAACACCATGTAAACGCCGTTGACGCGTTCGCCGTACATGCCTGGCTCCTTCGGCTGCGTGGCTCCACGATGCGCGGGAAAGGCACATCGGCGCGCCGAGTATAGCACAGGGCGGGAGGGCGTCGGCGTGGCGAAGCGGTGGCGGCCTCCGTTGCCCGCCGTCGTCGCGCGTGGTGGCGAGGAGGAGCGGTGGCCGGCGATCAGGCGCGCGGTGGGTTGTAGCGGTAGCCGAAACCGCGAATGGTTTCGAGCAGGACGGGGTCGCGTGGGTCGCGCTCAAGCTTGCGGCGCAGGTAGCCCATGTAGACGCGGACGTTTTCGGGGCCGCCGTCGGCGGAGCCCCATGCCATGTCGAGCAGGCGCTCCGGGCTGAGGACGGTGCCCGGTTGCTTGAGGAACGCCGCGAGCAGCCGGAACTCTTGGGGGGAGAGCGCGATTGGCTTGCCGCGCAAGCGCACTTCATGGCGGGCGAAATCGACGTGCAGCGCGAGATCAAGCGGCAACTGCCGTTACAGGGCGTGCTGATGCTGACGGGCGTGAGCGAGGTGGACACGGCGGTCGAGGCGATGCGCTTGGGCGCGACCGACTACGTCCGCAAGCCGTTCGTGCTGCAAGAACTGCTGAATAAGGTGAGCCATGCGCTGGCGAAGGCCGAACGCGAGCACGCCGAGGCCGAGCGCCTGGAGCTGGAGCGCCAGGTGGCGCTGGAGCGCGAGCGGGAGCTGGAGGAGCGCCGGCGCGAGGTTGATGCGCTGAACCGGTTGTTCCGGGCGCACCTGGACGAGCGGGCCGATTCGATCGAGCGGTGGCATGCGCTAACCGAGGAGGTTAACCGGCTGCTGGGCCAGGCCCAGGCGCTGAAGGACCAGGTCGAGGAGATGGCCGACCCGGACGAGCCACCGCCGCCGGGGTCGAAGGGAAACCTGGTTCCCATTCGCCGCGGGATCGACGTGGCGTAGCATGCGGGCGCGCCGCATCGCGAGATGAGATGACAGGAAAGGAAGGGGCGGGCCAAGGTGGCCCGCCCCTTCCCGTTGCCCGGCGTCTTGCTCGCTAGCCGTTGGACAGGAAGTCGAGCACGAGGCGGTTGAAGACGTCGGCGTGCTCGAACTGGGCCCAATGGCCGCACTTCTGGAGGATGACCAGCCGCGAGTTGGGCATGCCGGCGACGAGGCGGAGGCTGTTCTCCACCGGCACGACGCGGTCTTGCAGGCCGTGGATCACGAGCGCGGGCGTCTTGATCTGCCCGAGCTGCGCGGTGACGTCGCGCTGGGCGACGGACGACTTGGCGCGGGCCTCGATGTGCCCCTTGTTCGCGACGGTGGTTTCATAGCGTTGCTTGAGGATCTCGTCGCTGACCTGCGAGCCGTCGTAGAGCATGATGTTGATGAGCTTGCGAAACTCCTCGACCGAGGGGTGGTCGAAGGTGTAGTTCAACTGCTTGATGCCCTCGGTGGGGGTGGGGAAGAAGGTGGTGGCGCCGCCGCTGCCGGAGCCCATGAGGACGATCTTGTCGACGCGGTCGGGGAAGTCGAGGGCGGCATTGAGCGCGGTGGCCCCGCCCATGGAGTTGCCGACGAGGCTGGCCTTCTTGATGCCGAGCGCGTCCATGAGGCCGATGACGGCCTTGGCGTTGACGACGGAGCGGTATTCGCCCTGGGGCACGACGACGGAGTCGGTCTTGCCGTAGCCGGCCTGGTCCATGAGCAGGGCGCGGTACTTGGCGGAGACGGGGCCGACGTTGCGGAAGAAGTTGCTCCACGAGCTAGCGCCGGGGCCGCTGCCGTGCAGGAAGATCACCGGGTCGCCGGTGCCTGCTTCGTTGTAATGGACGCGAATTTTGCCGGAAATCGCTCCGGTTTGCGCGAACTTGCTAGTTGCTGCCTCGGTGAGTGTAGCGGTCGTCATCGCGATCCTCCGTTTCGTGCTATCGGCGGCGCCGCGCCACCGTTGTGATGCGGCGCACACTACCATACGCGACCATGCTGTCAAGCAAGGCGGCGACGCAAGATACGGGTAGACCGCCGGCGGCATTGCGGCTACCATCCGCCCGGCTCATCAACACCCGAGGGGGCGCGCATGGAATTCGCCTTTCACAATCCGCTGTTCATACCGAAAACCGGCAAGGACGCCGACATTTTCCCCGAGCTTCGCGAACGTGCCCGGTATGTCGACCAGCACGGGTACAAGTATTTCCTGCTGAACGACCACCTATGGCAGATTGGCGTGATTGGGCCGCCCGAGGAGCCGTTCCTGGAGGCCTACATCACGCTGGCGGCCGTGGCGGAAGCGACGAAGCGCATTGGGATCGGCACGCTCGTGACCTGCACGAGCTATCGCAATCCGGCGCTGCTCGCCAAGATGATCGCGACGCTCGACGTGGTCTCGGGCGGGCGGGCGCTGCTGGGCATTGGCGCGGGGTGGTTCGTGGAGGAATACAAGGGCTACGGCTATCCATTCCCCAGCGACGGCGTGCGCTTGCAGCAACTGCGCGAGGCGGTGCAGCTGGCGAAGCGGATGTGGACGGAAGACGAGGCGACGTATGAAGGCAAGCACTTCAGCGTGCGCGACGCGATACTCGCGCCGAAGCCGCTGCAGAAGCCGCACCCGCGCGTGCTCATCGGCGGGCAGGGGCCGAAGGTGACCATGCGCATCGCCGCGGAGGAGGCGGACGCGGTGAACGCGACCGGCCACCCGGACGGATTCAAGGCGATGTTCGCGGCGCTGAAGCGTCATTGCGAGGACATTGGCCGCGACTACCGCGAGATCGAGACGACGAAGACCGAGAACGTGACGCTGGCGCCGACGCGGGAGCGCGCGGAGGCGAAGTGGCGCTCGTTCGGGTCGCCGATGCGCGGCAATTGGAAGACGCTGGTGGGCACGCCGAAAGACGGCATCGAGATGGTGAAGATGTACGAGCAGATCGGCGTGACAACGCTGATCGTGAACTTCCACGGCAACGACCGGGAGAGCCTGGAACTGTTCACCGAGCGGGTGATGCCCGCG